>WNGE01000094.1_pt1 | contig 99117 bp, 109 predicted proteins | sample 5400651 | NCBI WGS metagenome assembly WNGE01 (sample SAMN13153370, study PRJNA577476) | soil metagenome | isolation source: 60 cm soil or saprolite under grassland replicate 2 | place: USA:California | collected 2016-06-15 | reverse complement strand
TCGCGACGGAAGCAGGTCGAGAACCCGCCGTAGCGCAGCGGTAGTGAGGCGGCGTCGAGAATCTCGCCGCGGTGCAGCGCGGAGAGCGGGATCTCGCTCGTCCCGACGAGGAAGAGCTCGCCGCCGTCGACCTCGTAGAGCTGGGCGCGGTCGGTGGGGAAGAAGCCGGCCTCCTCCATGGCGTGCTCGCGCACGAGCACCGGTGGCACGACGGGCGTGAAGCCCTCCGCCACGAGGCGGTTCATCACCCATTGCACCAAGGCCAGCTCCAGCAGCGCCCCTTCGCTCATCAGGTACGCGAAGCGGGATCCGCTCGTCTCGACGGCCTTCCGCGTCTCGACGAAGCCGATGCGCTCGCCGAACTCCTCGTGATCCAGCGGCGGCGCGGCGGCAGGCTCACCGACCACGCGCACAACCTCGTTGTTCTCCTCGCCGCCGTCGGGCACCGATGCCTCGGCCGGGTTCGGCACCTGCAACAGGAGCGAGCGAAGACGGGCTTCGGCCTCGGCGAGCAACGGCTCCTTGGCCGCCAGCTCGTCCTTGAGCGCGCTGGCGGCCGCGATCTTCGCCTCGCGCTCTTCCGCCGGCGCCCGGCCGATTTCCTTCGAAGCCGCGTTCTGGCGCGCCCGAAGGTCCTCGACCTCGCTCAGCAACGAACGCCGGGCGTCGTCGGCCTCGAGCACGCGGTCGAGCACACCGTCGGGGACTCGCTTGCGCTCGATCCCGCGCCGGTACTCCGGGTCGTCGCGCAGCCGCCGGAGGTCGATCACGAGGATTCGCCGGGCGGCGCGACGCGGCCCCGCAGGTCGTCGACCCACTGGGCGGCCTGCTGCCATGCCTTGCCGGCAGCCTCGCGTCGCTGGCGCGCGTCCTCTTCACCCGCGACCGGGTACGACCCGAGGAACTTCACCTCCGCTTGCTTGGCGGCGAGGTTCCGCAGGCAGTCGGCGACGAGCTCGTCGGCGATGTGGCCGTTGAAGTCGATGAAGAAGCAGTAGTCACCGAGACTGCGCTTGGTGGGCCGGGACTCGAGCTTGGTGAGGTTGATGGCCCGGGCGGCGAACTCCTGGAGGATCGCGAGCAGTGAACCGGGGCGGTCCTCGCGCTGGAAACACACGACGCTCGTCTTGTCGTGACCGGTCGGGGCGGGGATGCCGTGGCCGACGAGCACGAAACGTGTCTCGTTCTCGGGGTGGTCCTCGATCTCGGAGGCGAGGAGGTCGAGGCCGTGCAGCCGGGCGGCGAAGGCGGTGCCGATGGCGGCCTTGCTCCGGTCCTCGGCCCGCGCCACCTGCTCGGCGGCCTCGGCCGTCGAGTTGGTCACCAACGTGTCGGCGTCCGGAAGTTTGGTGCTCAGCCATACCCGAGACTGACCGAGCGGGTTCGGGTGCGACAGCACCGTGCGGACCTCGTCGAGTTTTGTACCGGGCAGCGCGCACAAGTTCAGCGAGACCGGTAGGTCGATCTCGCGCTGGATGAGCAGATCCGTGTCGAAGGCGAGCGTGTCGAGCGTGACCGTCACCGTGCCCTCGATCGAGTTCTCGAGTGGGACGAGCCCGACGTCGGCGTCGCCGCCTTCGACCGCGCTGATGACGTCGGGAACCGAGCGCAGGGGCCGCAGCTCCTGATCGGCGAGATCGGGTTGGGTGAGGACGGCCTCTTCCGCGAACGTGCCGTGCGGGCCGAGAAATCCGACGCGTGCCACGGCGAAAAGCGTAGTTGCGCGCCTGTCGAAACCTAGGTTGATTCAGCTCTCCGCGGGAGCTTGGAACAGCAGGGCGTACACGCGGCCGAGAAGGTCTTCGGGTACGGCGTCGGGGTTGACGAGTCTGCGGAGAGTGATGCCCTGTGAGAGTGCGGTAACGACAACGGCCATGTCGTACGCCGGGAGGGGCAGCGGGAGGCCATTCTTCTCCGCTTGTTCCGTAATGAGCTCTGCGATGCTCTGGAACTCCTCTCGCCAACGTTCGGCGACTTTCGGCGCGTACTCCGGGTGGCGGGCCACGTAGACGTCAAACTCGAGCCCAAGCAGATAGACCGCTCGGTCGCGCTCGACCACGTCCGTGAATGCACGTGCGCCCTTCATGGCCTGTTCCTCGAAGGTGTCGGCGCTGTCGAGGATGTCGTCGGCGATGTGCATCATCGGCTCGTTCAAGCGCTCGTCGATCACGGCCTGAAAGAGGTCTTCCTTGCTGGCGAAGTTGGAGTACACCGCGCCCTTGGTGAGGCCGGCGTCCTCGGCGACCTCGTCGAGCGAGGCGGCGACGTAACCCCTCCGCGCGAACACTGTCGCGGCGGCGTCAATGAGCTGGGCACGCGTGCGCGCCTTCTTCTCTTCCCGCGTGAGCCGCTCTGGCGCCTGCGTCACGACCGTCAGGCTGCCACGCCCCGTTCGCGCTCGCCGGTCTGCTCGGCGGCGTGGGCGGCACGGAGCCGGGCCAGCACCCGCTCGTAACCGAGCTGCTTGAGAAGCCAGGCCTGGGCCTCCCGCTTGCCGATCGACGTGACCGGGCTCGGGGAAGTTGCCGTCACTCTGGTCATCGGGCCTCCTGTGATACCGAGTGGTATCTGATACTCGGCAGTATTCAATACTGCTCGGTATCTGTCAACCCCGAGGCGCGGAAGCGGATTCCCCGGGATCAGGAGACATCGGTCACGCCGCGGCTTGGGTGGCGTTGGCGATCGGCACGGCGAAGGCCCGGCACCAGACGAGCACGGTCCACCCCGGCCCCGGCTCCGTACCCTGCGGCACGGCGTAGTCGGAGTCCGTTCCCACGTTGCCGCGCAGGCGGCCGAGGTCGACGCCGCCCGGGTCCCGTTTGCCCTCGCCCTCCACGACATAGACGATCGGGTCGGGGCTCCCCTCGATGTCGAAGTTCGAGAACCGCACCACGAAGGACCCATCGGGCTGGCGGATGATCGACGCCTCGCCGCTCGCCGAGTGGCCGATACCACTGAGCCGGCCGGTACTCACGCGCACCGGCGCCGTCGGCTCGGGAGCGGGCGCGGCCGTGCCCGGCGCGGCCGGCGCCGCCTGCGAGGCGTCCTGCACCGGTCCCTTCACCAGCCTGGTGTTGTCGACGGCGTCGACGTAGTAGGGGCGGATCGTCAGGACGGCGATGGCCACCGCGATCACCGAGAGGATCGCCGACCGGATCCACACCCAGCGGACGAACCGGCGCAGCAGCCACGCCAGTACCACCCAGCCGACGATGATCCCGGCGATGAGGAGCATGGCTTGCACGCTCTTCGTGGCGGTCCAGGCCTCTGAGGTCTTGGTGATGAAGAAGAACCCGAACACCACGGCGAGGAACGCGCCCGGCAGCGCGGTGGCGACGCGCTCGGACCAAGTGCGGCGTGGCCACTTCGGCGGGACACCAGGGGTCGTCTGCCGGGTGCGGACGTCGGTCGCCATGGCTTCACCTCGAGCTCGACCGGGATTTCGGGCTGACCTTCTCATTGTCTGCCGAGCCGGCCTGGCGTTACCTGCGGGGAAGACGCATTGCCCCGAATCGTAAGAACGGTCCGCGATCAAGGGCGGTCCGTTCCGTACGATCGTCACGCTCGACCGTGAGATAGGAGAACGCGACATGCGGCAGGACAGGGTGGGAATTCCCCGTTTCGTGTACGGCCTCTTGGTCGTTGCCCTTCTCGTCTTGCCGCTGATGGTCGCATCGTGCGGCGGCGGCGGCGGCGACAGGAAGAGCCCGGCGACCACAACCCGCCGGCAGACCACGACCACCAAGAAGGCCACCACGACGACCAAGGGGTCGACGACCACGAAGGCCACGACCACCACCAGGAAGTAGCCGCAACCCTCGGGCGGGGTCGACCGGTGTGCAGCGTGGGGGTAGGAAGGGCGCATGGGCCCCATCACCGCCACGCCCGAGTGGGCGGCGCTCCAGGAGCACTACGACAAGGTCGAGCACGTGCACCTGCGCGAGCTCTTCGCCGACGACCCGAAACGTGGCGAAGCGATGACCCTCGACGTCGACGGGGTGTACCTCGACTACTCCAAGAACCGCATCACCACGGAGACGCTCCGCCTGCTCGTCGCGCTGGCTGAGCGAGCTGGCCTTCGGCGGCGGATCGACGCGATGTTCGCGGGCGAGAAAATCAACGTAACCGAGGACCGCGCCGTACTGCACGTCGCGTTGCGGGCGCCGGAAAGCGAGCACATCTTGGTCGACGGCAAGGACGTCGTCCCCGATGTGCACGCCGTGCTCCGCAAGATGGCGACGTTCTCGGACAAAGTCCGTTCCGGCGAGCACACGGGACACACGGGCCGCCGCATCCGCAACATCGTGAACATCGGGATCGGCGGCTCAGACTTGGGACCGGCGATGGCATACGAGGCGCTGAAGGGGTACAGCGACCGCAGCCTCACGGTTCGCTTCGTGTCGAATGTCGACGGCACCGATATCCACGAGTCGCTCCTCGACCTCGACCCTGAGGAGACGCTGTTCGTCGTGTGCTCGAAGACCTTCACGACGCTCGAGACGCTTACGAACGCGCGCACTGCCCGAGAATGGTTGCTCGACGCGCTGAAGGACGACGCCGCCGTCGCCAAGCACTTCGTCGCCGTGTCGACCAACACAGAGAAGGTTGCGGAGTTCGGCATCGACACCGCGAACATGTTCGAGTTCTGGGACTGGGTTGGCGGACGCTACTCGTACGACTCCGCCATCGGGCTTTCGGTGATGATCGCCATCGGCCCCGAGCGCTTCCGCGAGATGCTGGGCGGGTTCCGCTCCATCGACGAGCACTTCCGCACCGCGCCGTTCGACAGGAACGTGCCCGTCCTGCTGGGGCTCATCGGCATCTGGTACATCGACTTCTTCGGCGCCGAGACCCAGGCCATCCTCCCCTACAGCCAGTACCTGGCCCGTTTCCCGTCCTACCTGCAGCAGCTCGACATGGAGAGCGACGGGAAATCGGTCACGCTCGACGGCGAACCCGTGACGTGCATGACCGGCCCGGTCGTCTGGGGTACGCCCGGCACCAACGGGCAGCACGCGTACTTCCAGCTCATCCACCAGGGGACACGCTTGATCCCCTGCGACTTCATCGGCTTCGTACACGCCGTCACGCAGGTCGGTGACCACCAGAACCTGCTCATGGCGAACTTCTTCGCCCAGACGGAGGCGCTCGCGTTCGGCAAGACGAGGGCGGAGGTCGAGGCCGAGGGCGTTCCCGCGTTTCAGGTGCCGCACCGGACGTTCCGAGGAAACCACCCGACGAACACGATCCTCTCCGAGAAGCTCACGCCCTACGTGCTCGGCCAGCTCGTCGCCATCTATGAGCACAAGGTGTTCACGCAAGGGACGATCTGGAACATCAACTCGTTCGACCAGTGGGGTGTCGAGCTGGGCAAGGTGCTCGCCAACCGGATCATCCCGCAGCTCGAGAACCGGCGTGCCGACCTCGACCACGACAGCAGCACGAACGCGCTGATCCGCCGGTACCGGAAGCTCCGCCGCTGACGCGCCGATGAAGGTCGCGATCGCTGCCGACCACGCGCGGGGCTGCCGCTGCGCCCCACGATCGCGGACGCCGTACGCGCCGCCGGTCATGAGCCGATCCTGCTCGGCCCTGACACCGCGCCGCCCGAGGGCATCGACTACCCACTCGTCGCCAAGGCCGTCGCCGATGCGCTCGACGCGACGGACGCCGAGCGCGGCATCCTCGTTTGCGGCAGCGGCGCGGGCGTCACGATCGCGGCCAACAAGCTCCCCGGCATCCGGGCGGCGTACGCCGCCGACCACTACACCGGTCATCAGATGGTCGAGCACGACCACGTGAACGTGCTGACGCTCGGCGCGCGCGTGATGGGCCCGGAGGTTGCGGCGGAGATCGTCGCGGCGTTCGTGGACGCGACGCCCAGCACCGAGGCGCGCCACCTGCGTCGCCTCGGAGAGGTGCTCGAGTTCGAGCGCGACCGCAGCCTCAACGCGGCGACGCGCCTGCACGACGCCGGTCAGAGTCTCTGGCTCGACAACATCACGCGCGGCCTCGTCAGCAGTGGAACGCTCGCCCGCTACATCGCCGACCTCGCCGTCACCGGCCTCACGTCGAACCCGACGATCTTCGACAAGGCCATGACCGGCAGCGCCGACTACGACGACCAGATCCGGGAGCTCCTGTCGTCGGGAACGAAGGGCGAGGCGCTGTTCTTCGAGCTGGCGCTGGTCGACCTCACGAAGGCGGCGAGCCTCTTCCGCCCGATCTGGGACGCGACCCGGGGTGTCGACGGCTGGGTGTCTCTCGAGGTGTCGCCCAAGCTCGCCCACGACACCCAGAGCACCGTCGCCGAGGCCAAGGCGTTGCACCAGAAGGCGGCGACGCCCAACCTCTTCATCAAGGTGCCGGGCACACCCGAGGGCATCCCTGCCATCGAGGCGCTCATCTTCTCCGGCGTCCCCGTGAACGTGACCCTCCTGTTCTCGCGGGAGCACTACCTGGCCGCAGCCGATGCGTACGTGCGCGGGCTGGAGCGGCGCAAGGACGCCGGGCTCGACCTCGGCGTGGCGTCGGTGGCGTCCGTCTTCATCTCGCGTTGGGACGCGGCGGTGACGGGCAAGCTTCCGGCCGACCTCAACGGACAGCTCGGTGTGGCGATCGCCAAGCGCACCTACAAGGCGTACCGCGAGCTGCTGGCGTCCGACCGCTGGCGGGAGCTGGCGGCTGCGGACGCCAACCCGCAGCGTCTCTTGTGGGCGAGCACCGGCACGAAGGACCCGAACCTGGCCGACACCTATTACATCCACGCCCTGGCGTCCGAGCAGACGATCAACACGATGCCGGAGAAGACGCTGCTCGCGTTCGGTGAGCGCGGCGTGCTCGGCGATCTGCTCCCCGCCGACGGTGGCAACGCCGAGGACGTGCTGTCTCGCATCGGCGAGGCGGGTATCGACGTCGACGCGCTCGCGGCGACGCTCCAGACGGAGGGCGCCGACGCGTTCGTCAAGTCGTGGGACGACCTCCTCGGCCGCATCGAGTCGAAGGCCGACCAGTTGCGTCCTGGCTCGTAACGCATCCAAACCCTGCGTCGGACACGAATCTTCGTCGTGTCAGCCGATTGGCGGGCCGACCTAGGTCGAGGGCGTGTGCGACGTCGTCGACGTGGAGTGCGTCGTCGTCGGTGGGTGAGTCGTCGGTGGGGTCGTCGGGGTCGTGCGCGGTGTGGTCCGGGGCGTGGTCCGGGGCGGCGTGGTCCGCGGCGTGGTCTCGGGCTGCGCAACGACCCCGAACAGCATGTCCTGAGCTCCGTCGGTCCCCCTCGGTCGCTGGAACGACTGACCCGTCTTCGGATCGACGAGCACGAAGATGTCGATGATCGTGACGTTCTTCTCGATCACAGCCAGGCTCTCCGGTTTGAAGTAATCCCACTTCGGGCCGGAGTACCTGGGCGGGTACGCCTCGGGTGGTGTGAGGGAGTTCCCGCAGTAGCACCTCACGACCGGAAAGCCCTTCTCGTCGACCAACACCGCGGTGCCGGCCTGGAGGACGACCTGGATGGTAGTGATCTTCCCGTTCTTCCAGCCGTGGTTCGTCACCCGCGTGTCGGAGCGCAGGAGCACCGACGTCAGCCCCGTCACGTAGGTCCTGATGTCGGTGAAGTTGATGCCGAGCGTCGGCGCCCACGCCCGACCCTTGTCCGGGTTCTGCTCGAGGAACGTGATCAGCTGCTCCTGGTTGCAGGAGCTTTGGTTCATCGTCCCGCCGAACAGCCCGACCTGGCCGCTCGACTGGGTGGAGACGCCCTGCGGCTGCACCGGCGGGACGTTCTGGTCCGTACCGGCCGGCGGTGTGAACGGGTTGGTCGCGCTGGTGACGGGCTCCCGGAACACCTCTTTCTTGGGCGCCTTCGCTTTCTTGCTGCTGCCCCCTCCGCACGCCGCGGCCAGCAGCAGCACCGCGACCAGCAGCACGCCCCGCGCGCGCCACTGCGGGCGTCGTTCCGGTCCCCTGCCCATATCGCCCTGCCTCGACGTCGGCGTCGATCACGGCCGGCAACGCCGGCGCCGAGAGGTACGTCGCAGCATTGCCCCCGACAAGGACCGTTCAGCACGCCGGAGCACGCCGGTAGCGTTGCGCGCGCCGGCGAGAGGAGAGAGCTATGCAACTCGGGATGATCGGACTGGGGCGCATGGGCAACGGTCTCGTGCGTCGTCTCCTACGCGACGGCCACGACTGCGTCGTGTACGACCACAACGAGCCCAAGGTAAAAGAGCTCGCTGACATCGGGGCCACGGGCTCGTCGTCGCTCGCTGACTTCGCGTCGAAGCTCACGAAGCCGCGCGCGGCATGGGTCATGGTTCCCGCGTCGGTGACCGGCTCGACCGTGTTCCAGCTGGCGGAGGAGTTCGAGTCCGATGACATCATCATCGACGGCGGGAACTCCTATTACCGCGACGACATCACGCGCGCCAAGGAGCTGTCGGCCAAGGGGATCCACTACGTCGACGTCGGCACGAGCGGCGGTGTCTTCGGGCTCGAGCGCGGTTTCTGCCTCATGATCGGCGGCGAGGAGAAGATCGTGCAGCACCTCGATCCGGTGTTCGCCACCATCGCTCCCGGCGTCGAAGCCGCCCCGCGCACACCCGGCCGCACGGGCGCTCCGGCGCCGTCCGAGCAGGGCTACCTGCACTGCGGGCCCAACGGCGCCGGCCACTTCGTGAAGATGATCCACAACGGGATCGAGTACGGGATCATGGCCGCGTACGCCGAAGGGCTCGCCATCCTCGAGAAAGCCGACGCCGGTACGCGTCCGCCGGAGGCCGACGCCGAGACCGCGCCGCTCGAGCACCCGGAGTACTACCAGTACGACCTCGACATCCCCGAGGTTGCGGAGGTGTGGCGGCGCGGCAGCGTGATCGCCTCGTGGCTGCTCGACCTCACCGCGCTGGCGTTGCATAAGTCGCCCCAGCTCGCCGAGTTCCAGGGTCGGGTATCGGACTCCGGTGAGGGACGCTGGACGGTGATGGCCGCGATCGACGAGAGCGTGCCCGCCCACGTGATCACGACCTCGCTGTACGAGCGGTTCAGTTCGCGGGGCGAAGCCGAGTTCGCCGACAAGCTCCTCTCCGCAATGCGTCAGGAGTTCGGCGGTCACGCAGAGAAAGGGCAGTCATGACCAACGCACAGCAACACTCCGACGCGCTCGTGTTCTTCGGCGCGACCGGTGATCTCGCGTACAAGAAGATCTTTCCCGCGTTGTACGGGATGACCAAGAAGGGTCGTCTCGGTGTTCCCGTCATCGGCGTGGCCTCGTCGAGCTGGACCGTCGACGACCTGCGCAAGCGTGCGCAGGAGAGCATCAACGAGCACGGCGGTGGCATCGACGACAAGGGTGCCTTCGAGAAGCTCAGCCAGTCGATGAGCTACGTGGACGGCGACTATCGCGACTCCAAGACCTACGGCGCGATCAAGAACCGCCTGGGTGAAATGGGCTCGGCGCGGCCCGCGCACTACCTCGCCATTCCCCCCAGCCTCTTCCCGACGGTCGTCGAGGGACTTGGCGAGTCGAGCGCGGCGCAGGACGCCCGCGTGATCGTCGAGAAGCCGTTCGGGCGCGACCTGGCGTCAGCCCGGGAGCTCAACCGCGTGCTCCACTCGGTGTTCCCCGAGCAATCGATCTTCCGGATCGACCACTACCTCGGCAAGGAATCGGTGGAGAACCTCTTGTACTTCCGGTTCGCCAACTCGTTCCTCGAGCCGATCTGGAACCGCAACTACGTCGAGAGCGTGCAGATCACGATGGCCGAGAACTTCGGGGTGCAAGGCCGGGGTCGCTTCTACGAGGAGGTCGGCGCGCTGCGGGACGTCGTGCAGAACCACCTGCTGCAGACGGCCGCCATCCTCGCCATGGAGCCGCCGGTGGGCGAGGGCGTCGAGGCCCTGCGCGACGCGAAGGAGAAGGTGTTCGCGGCCATGCGCCCGCTTGCACCGACCGATCTCGTGCGCGGCCAGTTCGTCGGCTACCGCGACGAGGACGGCGTGGCGCCCGACTCCGACGTCGAGACGTTCGCCGCCGTCCGAGCGTTCGTCGACTCGTGGCGGTGGAACGGCGTCCCGTTCTACATCCGAGCCGGCAAGGAGCTGCCGATCACGGCGACCGAGGTCATCGCCAAGCTGCACCGGCCGCCCCAGCAGGTGTTTGAGGAAGCTGAGATCGACCCCGACGACCAGAACTACCTGCGCTTCCGACTCGGTCCCGACAAGGTCGCGATCGCGCTCGGCTGCCGAGCCAAGGTGCCAGGCGAGTCGTTCGTCGGGGCGCCCGTCGAGCTGTACCTGTGCAACCAGGGCCCCGACGAGATGTCTGCGTACGAGCGCCTCATCGGCGACGCCATAGAGGGCGAGGCTCTGCTGTTCGCGCGCGAAGACGGTGTCGAGGCGGCGTGGGCCGTCGTCGACCCTGTCCTCGATGACCACGGCCCTGCGCACCCGTACAAGCCGAAGACGTGGGGGCCGGCGGAGGCGAACGCGCTGCTGCCCGAGGGCGAGTTCTGGCACGCTCCGCCCCCGTGAGGCCGGGCGAGATCTGGCTCGTCCGCCACGGCGCCACAGAATGGACGGAGACGGGGCAGCACACCAGCCGTACCGATGTCCCGCTCACCGATGAGGGCCGCGAGCAGGCGCGGGCGCTCGGACGCGTGCTCGACGGGCACGAGTTCGCGCTCGTGCTCTCGTCGCCGCTGTCGCGCGCGCTCGAGACCTGCCGGCTGGCGGGATTCGGCGATGCCGTGGAAACCGACGACGACCTGCGCGAGTGGGACTACGGCGAGTACGAGGGGCGCACGACGGCCGACATCCGCGAGGAGCGCCCGGGCTGGAACGTGTGGGCCGGGTCCCCCGGGGGTGAGTCGCTCGACGAGGTGGGCGCGCGCGCCCGGCGCGTGCTCGAGCGCGCCACCGGGGCGGATGGCGATGCCGCGCTCTTCTCGCACGGCCACTTCCTGCGCATCCTCGGTGCGTGCTGGCTCGGCCTCGCACCCGAGGGCGGTCGGTTCTTCCTCCTGAGCACCGCCGCAGTGAGCCTGCTCGGCTACGAGCGGGAGTCACGGGTCCTCCGCGAGTGGAACCGACGCTTCGACGTCGACTAGGCACACTCGCATGGCAGTCGAGCCGGCCCACACTCCGAACGCCCCGCCTGTCGCCGGTGCGTACTCGCCTGCCGTTCGCGCCGGTGACTGGCTCGTGCTCGCCGGTCAGGTCGGATTCGACGTCTCGACCGGGCAGCTCGGGGCCGGCGGCACCGCGGGAGAGGCACGCCAGGCGTTCGCGAACGTCACGACCGTGCTGGCCGACTGCGGCGCGGGCTGGGCGGACGTCGCCAAGGTCACCATCTTCCTTGCCGACATGGCGGACTTCCCTTCGGTGAACGAGATCTACGGCGAGTTCGTCGAGAAGAACCGCCCGGCGCGAACCACGGTGCAGGTCGCGGCGCTTCCCATCGGTGCACGGATCGAGGTCGAGGTCTGGGCGTACAAGCCCGCATGAATGGCACGGCGGCGAGCTGCGACCTCTGCGTGCGCATCGCACGCACCGAGCGCGGCGAGAACCCGTTCAGCGTCGCGCGAACGACGACCGGCTACGTGAACCTCGGCGACGTCCAGTACCACGAGGGCTACACGATCTTCGTCGCGAAGCGTTGCGTCAACGAGCTGCACGAGCTGGCAAAGAGCGAACGGAACGCATACCTACGTGAAATGGCCGTGGTCGCGGAAGCCGTGTTCCACGCGTTCAAGCCCCGGAAGCTCAACTACGAGCTGCTCGGCAACGGCGCGCCGCACCTCCACTGGCACCTGTTCCCGCGCCATGCCGGCGACCCGGCGCCGAGGGGCCCGGTCTGGGGTGACCCGGGCTTCGGCCGGGCTCTCGCCGGCAGTGCGGTGCCGGCGCCGGAAGACCTGGCCCGGCTGCGTGGTTGCCTATTGGCGGCCCTCGACGACACCAACCTGAGCATCGAGCGACGATTCGCCTGACAGGAGAAGCCATGGCCGACGATGACGTGTTGAGCAACATCCAGCAGCTGGCGGAAGAGGAGCACGCGCTCCTGGAACGCCACCACGCCCCCGGGGAGGGACTGAGCGCGGACGAGCACCGCCGGCTCGAGGACGTGCAGGTGCGGCTCGACCAGTGCTGGGATCTCTTGCGTCAACGGCGGGCCCGGCGCCAGTACGGCGAAGATCCGTCGGAGGCGCACGCCCGCGACGAGTCGACCGTCGAGCGCTACTGGCAGTAGGCCACCAACGTTTTGAAGGAGGGCCATGAGCCCGGAAGTGACCAAGACCGACGAGGAGTGGCAAAAGGAGCTGACGCCGGCGCAGTACGAGGTGCTCCGGCGGGCCGGGACCGAGCCCGCGTTCACGGGTGAGTACTGGAACTGCCACGACGACGGTATCTACCGATGCGCAGCGTGCGGCAACGAGCTGTTCCGCTCCGACACGAAGTTCGATAGCGGCACGGGTTGGCCAAGCTTCACGGAGCCGATCGTCGCCGAGGCCGTCGAGCTGCGACCTGACCACAGCCACGGTATGGCCCGCAGCGAGGTCGTGTGCCGCCGCTGCGGCAGCCACCTCGGTCACGTCTTCGACGACGGGCCGGCACCGACCGGCCAGCGCTACTGCATGAACTCGCTCTCGCTCGAGCTCGATCGAGAGGCCGAGTGAGCCAGCCGGCCGGTGCGCCCCCGGCCGGCGAGCACGTGCGATTCGGGACGGCGCGCGGCCGCTGGGTGATCTTCGCCGCGATCCTCGGCTCGGGCATCGCGTTCCTCGACTCGACGGTCGTGAACGTCGCCCTCCCGGCGATCGGGGACGATCTGGGCGGCGGGCTCTCGGGTCTGCAGTGGACGCTCGACGGCTACCTGTTGACACTCAGCTCGTTGCTGCTCCTAGGCGGCGCGCTCGGCGACGAGTACGGGCGCAAGCGCATGTTCGTCCTCGGGCTCGTGTCGTTCACGGTCGCGTCGGTGCTGTGCGGAATCGCGCCGAGCATCGGTGCCCTGATCGTCGCCCGGGCCCTCCAGGGCGTGGGTGGGGCGCTGCTTGTCCCGGGGAGCCTCGCCCTCATCACCGCCAGCTTTCGCTCCGAGGATCACGGTTCCGCCATCGGCGCGTGGGCGGGCCTGACCGGCGTCGCCACCTCGATCGGCCCGTTCCTCGGTGGCTGGCTCGTCGACGCGGTGTCGTGGCGACTCGTGTTCCTCATCAACGTCCCCCTCGCCGCGCTGGCGCTGTGGGTGACGTTGCGGCACGTGCCCGAGAGCCGCGACCCGCAAGCCGGCCGCAGGCCCGACTTCGCCGGCGCCGCCACCGCGACGTTCGGGCTCGCCGGCGTGGTGTTCGCGCTGATCCAAGGCCCCGCAGAGGGTTGGTCGCCGGGCATCGTGGCCGCCGGGGTCCTCGGCGCGGCGGCGCTGATCGCGTTCCCCTTCGTCGAACGGCGCGTCAGCTCGCCGCTGGTGCCGCTGGAGATCTTCAAGTCCCGGCAGTTCAGCGGCGCCAACGGCACGACCTTCGTCGTGTACGCAGGGCTCGGCGTCGCGTTGTTCCTCGTCGTCGTCGAGATGCAGACCGTGCTCGGCTACTCGGCCCTGCAGGCAGGGACAGCAACTCTGCCGATCACCGTGCTCATGCTGTTGTTTTCACCGCGCGCCGGGCGGCTGGCGCAGCGCATCGGGCCCCGGTTGCCGATGACGGTTGGACCGCTGGTGGTTGCGACGGGCCTGTTCCTGCTCGCGCGCATCGGCCCGGACACCTCCTATTTCACCGGCATCCTGCCGGGGCTCGTGGTCTTCGGGCTCGGCCTTTCGTTCACGGTGGCGCCGCTGACGGCGGCGGTGATGGGCGCGGTGGAGGAGAACCACGTAGGCGTGGGATCGGGTGTGAACAACGCAATCGCCCGAGTCGCAGGCTTGCTGTCCGTCGCGGTGTTGCCGGCGCTGGCGGGGCTCGAGACCGCGTCGACGGGAACCGCCTTCACCGACGGGGTGGGCCGGGCGCTCTACATCTCGGCTGCCCTCGCGGTGGTCGGGTCGATCATCTCGTGGGTCACGATCCGGAAGGCGGTGCGCGTGCAGACGCCGGTGCAGCCGCTCGCGGTGTCGTGCCAGGACCCGTGCGTGCGCGAACCGGCGGTGGACGAAGCGGCCTGATCGGCGCATGCTGAACACGGCATGAACGGACGGCTGGCGGCCATTGGCGTGGCGCTGGTGCTCGCCCTCGCCGCCCCCGTCACGGCCGGGGCCGACACGGCCACCACGCCCCAGCCCGGCGCCTACCGCGATCAGCCGCCGCTGGCCTACGTCTCGAACGGTCAGGTGTTCGTGCTCGACGGCAAGGGGAGCCCACCGCTGCGGGTACGAGGCACCAAGAGTGCGTGCTGCGTGGCGTTCTCTCCCGACGGTTACTACGTCGCCTTCCAGCAGCGGGGTGACCTCTGGGTGGCCGAGCACGACGGCTCCGAGCTGCACCGAGTCGCTCGCTCGGTGGCCCGGTGGGCGTGGGCTCCGGACGGCCAGGCGCTCGCCGTGATCCCGAGGCCGGGACGCGGCGGTACCGGCGGCACCGGCATCACCATCTACGGCGCCGAGGACTCGACGATTCGCGAGACCCAGCTGCCTGACTACCGCGTGCTCGATCTCGCATGGTCCGGCCTCGGCCGCCGCCTCGCCGTGTCGGCCGTCCCGGGCGCGGGGACGACTCCTGCGCGCGCCGAGGTGTTCATGCTCGAGGTCCCGGGACCGTACGGCGAAGACTGCCCGGCCCTGTGCCCCGAAGCGCCGGTCCGCATCCCGGTGGATCACCCCGACTCGTCGTCGGGGCCGCTGTTCGCCGGGTGGTCGCCGAGCGTGGACGCCATCGCGGTCTGGACCGCACCGGACAACGGGGCGACGCTCGGCCTCGTGTCCCCGCGCGGCGGCGGCATCACACCCATCGCGCAAACGCTGGTGAGGCGATCATGGGTGCAGTGGTCGAGGGCCGGTGATCGGCTGCTCGTCGTCGAAGGGCACGCCCGCGAGGCCGGCGCGCCGCGCGCCTTGCTCCTCTGCACGGTCACGACGAGTTGTCACGCCATCGCGGGCGGGAACGAGCCGGTCGCAGATCCGGCGTGGTCGCGCGCCGGGATGATGGCGTACGTGCGCACCGAGCGTCACGAACTTTGGATCGCGAACCCCGATGGCGCCGACCCGCGTCAGCTGACAGCAGCCGGAGAAGGCGTGGCCACGCCCCGCTGGCTCCCCGACACGCGCCACCTCGTGTTCGTGCGCGACGGGCTCGTGTGGCTGCTCGACCTGACCAGCGGCGATGCCGTCCCCGTTGCCGGCCGGCTCGACCCCGGCGCCCCCGCGGAGCAGCTCTACTCGGTCGCTCCCTAGCATCGACCTTCGATGCCACAGCACGGCCCCCATGTCTTGGGTCCCGCGCCCCGCGACCCGACGCAGAAGTTCTGGGATCCCGAGATGCAGACGATGGATCGGGGACACCGGCGGACCCTCCAGGACATGCGCGTCCGCGACCTGATCCGCAAGGTCTTCGAACGCGCGGCTCCGCTCTTCCGCCGGAAGCTCGAAGCCGCCGGCGTCGAGAGCGCCGACGACGTCGCCGGCGTCGACGACCTCGCGCGCGTGCCGGTCACGACGAAGCAGGACCTCCGCGACTCCGAGGCCGCCGCGCCACCATGGGGCGACTACCGGTTCACGCGACCGAGCGAGTGCGTCCGGCTGGGGCAGTCGACCGGTACCACGGGCACGCCGACGGTCACGCTGTGGACACGGCACGACATCTGGGTCGAGTACGAGTCCGCGGCACGCAACTGGTGGCGCCTCGGGTTCCGGCCCGGGATGAGCGCCACGCACGCGCACCCGGCGTACCTCTACGGCGGGGGCGTGATGCTGTCGGGCAGCTACGAGTACTTCGGGCTGCTCAACATCTGGGTGCCGCCGCCCGACACCGACGAGCTCGCCGAGCAGGGCATCCGGACGTGGATGCGGTTGAAGCCCGACATCCCCTTCGTCGGCTTCTCGCTCGGCCGCTACTACGAGGTCGCCGCCAAGCTCGGGCTCGACCCGAAGGACGACGTCGGCCTGCGCATCCCGTCGCTCGGACCCCCGGGGAAGGGCTCGCCGCTCATGACGGCCGGCCTCGAGTGTTACGCGTACCTCGGCGGCACGTGCGGAGAGGCGCCCGGCGCGCATCTCGCCGAGGACTGGGCAGTCGTGCAAGCGGTCGACCCCGAGACCGGACGCGACGTGCCCGACGGCGAGTGGGGCAACCTCGTCGTCACGACGCTCGACCGCGACAACAGCCTGCTGCGCTACGACCTCGAGGAAGCCGCTGCCATCACCCGCGAGCCGTGCCCGTGTGGGGAGACGACGATCCGCGGCTTCTGGGGCGGCCGGTTCAAGGACCTCCTCAGGACCCAGGGCGTGCGGTTCCAGGTCGCCGAGGTCGAGGGGGCGCTGCGGGCCGGTGCGCCCGAGGCGGCGGAGCCGTCCCTCGAATACGTGATCGTGCGGCCTGCGGGCGACAATGCGCCGCTGGCGGTGCGGGTGGAGGCGGGGGCGACCAGCGCCGACCCCCGGTCGCTGGCGGACCGGTGCCAGGCCGCCATCCGGGAGCGTCTCGGCATCGAAGCACGGGTAGAGATCCTGGAGCGTGGGACGTTGCCGCGTTCGGGGTACAAGGCGAGCCGGGTCGCCGATTCGTAATCGATTGGCGGAACAGCGCCGAACCCGAGATGGTTGTACCTGTGCTCTCCGGTGATGGACCGGCCAGACCCCGCCGCGCCGGGCCGGACCCGCATGGAATATCCCGAGAAGTGAGAAGGAAGGTACGTGACCCAGGTCACACGTCGCACTGAACGCCACGAGGAGGACCTCGTCCGGGTCTACCTGGACGAGATCGGTCGTCACGAGCTCCTCACCAAGGACGACGAGGCCCGCCTGGCCCAGGACATCGAGGCGGGCCGAGAGGCGCGCGCCAAGCTCGAGGCGCCCGGCCGCATCAAGCGGGCCGAGCGACGCCAGCTGGAGGAGCTCGTCCTCCGGGCTGACCAGGCGCGCGAAGAGTTCGTCCAGTCCAACCTGCGGCTCGTCGTCTCGATCGCCAAGAAGTACCAGTCGTCCGGGCTGCCTCTCCTCGACCTGGTGCAGGAGGGCAACCTCGGCCTGATCCACGCGGTGGAGAAGTTCGACTGGCGCAAGGGCTTCAAGTTCTCCACCTACGCCACGTGGTGGATCCGTCAGGCGATCCAGCGCGGCATCGCCAACACGGGACGGACTATCCGTCTGCCCGCGCATGCGGGCGACAACCTGCTGCGCCTGCACAAGGTGCGGGCCCAGCTCGAGGCGGAGCTGGAGCGTGAGCCGACGGTGGCCGAGCTGGCGAACGAGCTCGACCTCTCCGAGGAGAAGGTGACGGAGCTCCTGCTGGTCGCGCCGGATCCGGTGTCGCTGGCGGAGCCGGTCAGCGAGGACGGCGAGACGGAGCTCGGGGACCTCGTCGAGGACCGCAACGCCGAGTCCCCGTTCGACGCCGCCGCCCGCGCGTTGCTGCCGGCGGAGATCGACAAGCTCCTCTCGGTCCTCGACGAGCGGGAGCGGGCGATCCTCAGCCTGCGCTTCGGCCTCGACCGGGGCGAGCCCCGCACGCCCGACGAGGTCGGCGAGCTCGTGAACCTCAGCCGGGAGCGAGTCCGTCAGATCGAGGCTCGGGCGCTGTCGCGGCTGCGGCACCCGTCGGCTGACACCGGCGTCCGCTTGCTGCTGGCGAGCTGAGCCGCGACGCCCACACGGGCGCGCTCGCGGTGACGATCCAGGCGGGCATCCCGTCGACCTCGGCGCGCGTCGCGCCCGCCTGAACGAGTCCGGCACGCGTCAGCTCCGCGCCCACGCGGCCGGGATCGTCGAGGCTGACGAAGACGATCCGGCCCGCGGGCCGAAGTGCGCGCGCGAGGTTGGCGAAGCCTGCATCACTGGTCCACCGCATCAGCCCGCGCTGGCTGACGACCAGATCGAAGCGCAGCGGCGCGAACCGGTGTGTGCGCGCGTCGGCGCGCAGGAACCCCACGTTGGCCAAACCGGCTTCGCACGCGCGCCGGCGGGCGCGCTCGACGAGCGGAGCCGACTCGTCCACTCCGAGGGCGAGCCCCCGCGGGCCGACTCGCCGCGCCGCGTGCAACGTCGCGAACCACGAGCGTCGGCGTCAGCGTCACGGTCATGGCGTCCTCGCTGCGGCTAAAGGTGTCCTTCACACTGTGTATTTGACATACATGTGTTTGTCGAGTACCTTCCTCTCGTGCCACGAGGCAGTCGGTTCGGTCACCATCACAAGGGTCGGGGCGTGCGCTGTCGCTGGAGCCCGACACCGGGCGCGTGGGAGGTGCACGCCCGCGTCGAGCGGTTCGTCGAGCCGGCGCTGTTGCTGCTGCTGCGCGACGGCGAGACCCATGGCTACGACCTCGCCGACTCGCTCGCCGAGGTCGCCCCTGACGATCCGGTCGACCTGGGCAATCTCTACCGGCTGCTGCGATCGCTCGAGGCCGAAGGTGTGGTCACGTCACGCTGGCGCGACGATCTGCCTGGTCGCAGCAAACGCACGTACGAACTTACCGACGTCGGTAGGCGCCTGCTCGACACGTGGGCGGACGCGCTGCACAAGACCGGCGACACGATCGCCGCGTTCTTGCGGCGATACGAGCAAGGAGCCGCACAGAAAGGAGCCACGACGTGAGGCGAGACCACGCGGTACGCGAAGAGTTCCGGCGACTGCGCCGCATGCACCGGGCGCGACGCAAGTACGACGACTACCGCTGGTGGCGCGGCGAGGACGACGTCTCCGCGCTCGAGGAGCTACAGCGAGACCTCGAGGAGGCGGCGGCCGACATCGCCGAGCGCATCAAGCGCCTGAAGGCGGCGCAAGAGCTATAGGACAGAAGCAGGAGCGTGCGCCGCGCGCCGCGCCAGGATGCCGTGGCGTGTCATCGAGCGCTTGAACCAGATGGTCGAGACGACGATCGCGCTGCCCGTCAGGCCCCACGAGACCAGCGTCTTGGCAACCAGGAACGTCGCCAACGACTCGCTGAGCAGCAGCCAAAGCGTCACCGACGCGTTCGCCAGTTGTGTGACCGCCCACAGGAGCGTCACCCGGCGGAAGAACTGACGGACGTGCGCGTTGGCCAGCACCCCGGCCGGGATCGGACAGAAATCGCGCGCCAGCCGCTCCGCGAGTGGTCGCCCCAGCGGCACCGAGAGCAAGAACGCGCCGGCGACGAGCGCGGTGCCCAGCGTGGGCTGGAGGAAGTAGAGGACAACGCTGCCCGAAGCCAGTGCAATCACGGTGCGGGCGGTCAACGTCACCGCCCCGAGCACGAGGATCCCGGGGACCGGACGGCCGGTGATCAAACGTCGCGCCACGGCTGCGTACGTCCAACCCAATCCGATGAGCACCGCCCCCCAGACACCGACGAAGTGGAGCGTCAGTAGGAACAGGGCGAGCGGCGCGACCGTGCCCTCGAGCACGTGGGGTGCGGCGTGGCGCGCCAGCGTCCGGAGACGTGGAATCTCGAAGAGTGCAGTCATGGACCGGGAGCGCGCACTCTAGACGGCTACCCCGGTCCGTGCCGGTCACCCCCTCCACCAGGGCCTCTCGACGCGTGCTCCTACACTCCCGCGGCGACCCGTCGAAGCGACGCGAGGAAGAGGGATGCGCTGGATCGTCCACGGGGAGCGCTCCGTGTACACGAGCCCGTGGGTGGCGCTGGAGCTCGTCGACGTCGAGATCCCCGGCGGCAGGCGCTTCGAGCACCACGTGGTGCGGGTGCCGTTCGAGGCCGCCGGGTGCGTGGTCCACGATCCCGACCGGGGCGTCCTCCTGCTGTGGCGGCACCGGTTCATCACCGACACGTGGGGCTGGGAGATCCCGGCCGGCGCCGTCGACGACGGCGAGAGCCCGGCTGACGCCGCCGGGCGCGAGGTACGCGAGGAGACGGGATGGCGGACGGGCCCGGTCGAGCACCTCGTCAGCTACCAGCCCTCGAACGGCCTCTCCGACCAGCGCTTCCACGTGTTCCTCGCTCGCGGCGCGGAGCGCGTAGGCGACCCGGCCGACGTCGGGGAAGCCGAGCGGATCGCGTGGCGGTCGGCGGCACGCGTGCGTGAGGACATCATCCGCAACGAAGTCCCTGACGGTCTGTCTCTCACGGCGCTGCTGTACGCGCTGGCCTACGAGCGGATTCGCTAGATCGATTCGAGGTCGGCCCGCGAGTAGACGCGGAACGCGATCAGCGTTCGCGTCCGCAATACGCCGCGCTGCATGGCGATGCTGCCGGTGACGAGCTCGGCGAGCGCTTCGTGATCGGTGGCCCGGATGATCACGACGATGTCCTCGTCGCCTGCCACCGAGTACGTGGCCGACACACCGTCGAGGTCGGCAATGTCGCGTGCCAGCGCGGCGATCCGCGCCGGCTCGGCGGTGATGAGCACAATGGCGTGGACCACGGCCCGACTCTAGGTGTAATTGCTAAAGACCTTCGTCAGCCGCCGCCGTCTTTACCCTTTTTCCCCGTGTCTTTCTCGGGGCGGTCCTCGTTGCGCTCTCGCGTCGTGGGAGGCAGCGTCGTGGTCGTGGTCGTCGTGGTCGTCGTCGGGATCGTCAGCAGCTGGGCCCTCACGGAGTTCGTCGCGTCCAGCACCTTTTCGGCGCGGCCGGCGCTGATCTTGTCGCGGCTACGAAGGTCGTTGACCGACTGGACCAGGTCGGCAAGCTTCTGCTCGGCAAGTGCGCGGTCGCGGGCCACGGCCGCGTCGCGCACCGCCTGCACTCGGAGCTCGAGCTGCGTCGACGCGCTCTCGCTGATCCCGGGAGAGGACGATCCGCAGCCGGTCAGCGCGAGCGCTGCCAATGCAGCCGCGACCACGGCAGTGGCGACGAGCACGCGCTTCACGGCTGCACCGTCTCGCGCAGCCGTTCGAGCGCCCGATCGAGGTCCGGAGGCAGGGTCACGCCGGGTTGCCCGGGCGTGCTCGTCGCCGAAGACGATGGTGACGACGACGAACCCGAGTCGCGCTGCGACAGGAACACCCCGACAGCGACGAGCGCTGCCACCACCGCCGCCGCAGGCACCGCCAACCACCAACGCCGCGCCCGTCGTGCGCGCCGTCCGGGCCGCGCCGCGGTGGACAGCGCACGCGTTCTTGTGACAGTCGGGACCGGTCGCGGCTCCGTCTGATCACCGTGACCCGAGGGGGCGTGACGCACTCGGAGCGTGTCTTCGCCGAGCGCGCGTCGCATGTCGGCGGCGTGAGAAAACCGGCGGCGCGGATCCGTTGCCATCGCCCGTTCGATGACATGCTCCAGCGTCGGATCGACGTCGGGCACGAGCTCGCGCACAGCGGGCGCGTGACCGGCGCGGATCCGCTCGGCGAGCGCGATCGAGTTGTCGGCGACGAATGGCTTGCGTCCCGCGAGCGCCTCGTAGAGCACCACGCCGGTCGCATAGAGATCAGTCGCCGGCGTGGCCGGCTCGCCCCGGATGCGTTCGGGAGCCAGATACGCGGGTGTGCCGATCGTCGTTCCCGTCAGCGTCAAGTCGCCGGCGGCTTCGGCGACTTTGGCGATGCCGAAGTCAGCCACCTTCCATGCACCGCCGGCGGCGCGAAGGACGTTCCCCGGCTTGACGTCGCGGTGCACGATCCCGGCACGGTGGGCAGCGTCGAGGGCACCCAACACCGAGACCGCGAGGTCGTACACCTCCGGCGTCGACAGCGGGCCAGCGGCGAGCTCGTCGGCCAGGGTCCCACCCGGGAGCAGCTCCATCACGATGTACGGCGCGCCGTCCTCTTCCCCTGCGTCGAACACGGCGACGACGTTCGGGTGCACGAGGGCGGCGGCGGCGCGCGCTTCTCCCTCGAAGCGCCTCCGCACTTCGTCCATCTCGGCGAGATCGACGCGCAGCAGCTTCACCGCGACCTTGCGGTGCAGGCGTACGTCCGTGGCAGCCCGCACCTCACCCATACCGCCGCGACCGACCACGTCGCCGAGCTCGTAGCGCCCAGCGATCCAGGTGGGCGGGCCGGATCCAGCGCGGGACGCGCCTCGTGTCACAGCCATGAGAATAAGGAGTACCCGTACCCGCGCGCCCTCACACGGTGTTGATCTCGGTCGATACCCTGGGGCGGTCTCAGGAAAGGGCAGGGATGATGCGCATCATCGAAGACGAGCTCGTCGATGTCGTGACGGGCGCGCTCGTCGGCGTGATCGACGTCGAGGACGGGCCGACCGACGAGCAGTGCGCCGTGCTGCAGGCGATCGTGACCGGCTACTGGGTCCGATCTGGACGTCACCGCGACGAAGCGCGTGAGCGCGGAGGACGCGGCCGGCGCGGTGACGGACCCGGCGGCCCGCCAGCGGCTGCGCGAGCTCATGGTGCTGCTGGAGCTGTACCGGCACCCGCTGTCGGAAGCGCAAGTGTCCCAGGTTGACGAGTACGCGGCTGCCCTCGGCGAGTCGGGGCCGGGGTTACAGATCGCGCGTGACCTGGTCCGTCAGAGCGCGGATATCGCGCAGGCCGACTATGCGCGCTTCCTCGCGGGTCGGGCTGAGGAGTTGGCCGAACCGTCGTTGCGCGGGGAGTACCTGCTCGGCGATTTCACCGCGCCCGATCACGAGCTCGCGACGCGGCTGCGCCCTTGCACGACCTGCCGGAAGGCACGCTGGGTTACCAGTACGTGGAGTTCTACCGTCGCAACGGGCTCGCGTTGCCCGGCGACGATCCGCACATCCCCCTGACGTTCGTGTCGCACGACATGTGCCACGTCATCGGCGGCTACGAACCCGTGGGCATCGACGAGATCGCCCTCGGTGGAATGCAGCTCGCCATGACCGACACCGACACGCACTGGCTCCAGTTCCTGGGCAACCTCGGCGTGCACGAGGCCGGCTACCTCGGAGGCCCGGACCTGGTTGCCAAAGAGGGCACGCTGGCGCGACCGGGCGCGACCGAGACGCTCGCGCACGCGTTGGTTCGGGGTTCCGAATGTACGGGCGACTTCACCGCCGCCGACCACCTCGCGATGGCCGACCGTTCACTCGAAGACGTGCGGGCCGAGTTCGGCGTGCCCCGCCGCCAGCGCTGACGGGGCGTTCGCTCGACGGCGAACCTGCCTGCCTGCCTGTGGGCGAGGGGGGACTTGAACCCCCACGTCCTTGCGGACACAGGCACCTGAAGCCTGCGCGTCTGCCAATTCCGCCACTCGCCCGACCTGAGAACGCGCAAGGGTACCAAGGGAGTTCCTTGGTTCCGCCGCTCGAATCCGGCCCGGGCACGACGGTCGAAACCGCTCATTGCGCCATTACACTGCCGCCCGATGGGGCTCCAGAGCTTCGAGCGGAGGCTCGAGCGGCTCGTGGAGGGGACGTTCGCCAAGGCCTTCCGGGCCGGCCTCGAGCCAGTAGAGATCGGGCGGAAGATCGCACGCGCCCTCGATACCGGTCGGATGATCGGCGTGAAGGGCGGGACGGTCGTGCCCAACGACATCGTCGTCTACCTCTCCCCGAGCGACCACGAACGCTTCGCGCAGCACACCGACGTGCTCCAGCGCGAGCTCGCCGACGCGGCGCGTGAGCACGCCCGCGACGAGGCATATTCGTTCCTCGGGCCGGTCAGCGTGGCGCTGATCGAGGACGACGAGCTCCGCACCGGGCAGCTCGAGGTCCTGGCCGAGATCGTCGAGGGCAAGGCGACACACCTCGGCGCATTGGTGCTACCGGACGGGCGCCGGGTCCAGCTGGGTGACGAGCCTGCGACCATCGGCCGGCTGCCCGACTGCGCCGTGTCGCTCACGGACCCGCAGGCTTCTCGCCGGCACGCCGAGGTCCGACCGTCCGGCGATGGTTTCGTCGTGACCGACCTGGGCAGCATGAACGGCACGATGGTGAACGGCGTCGCCATCCGTGAGCAGCGGCTCCAGGACGGCGACGAGATCGGGGTCGGCTCCACCACTATCCGCTTCGAGGCGTCCTAGAAGGCCCGACTTCATGTCCGAAGCCGTACTCACCGTCCTCAAGTTCTGCTTCCTCGCCCTGCTGTACCTCTTTCTCTATCGGGTCGTGCGGCTCACGCTCCGCGAGCTCCGGGCCCCGGCCGTCACGGCCGGGGGACCGGCGCCGGCCGCGCCGGCGCCACCACGCCGCGAGCGCCGCGGGGACGGGCGTGGCGCGCTCCGGCTCCGCATCACCGAGCCCGCCGGGCGCCGAGGCGAGACGCACGCGATCGACCGGGAGCTGACCGTCGGGCGGGGGGCGGGCTGCGCGATCGTGCTGGGTGACGACACGTTCGTGTCGCAGCTGCACGCGCGGCTGTTCCAGCAGAACGGTGAGGGCTACATCGAGGACCTCGGCTCGACGAACGGCACCTTCGTGAACGGCAAGGCCATCTCCGGCGCGACTCGACTGCGGCGCGGGGACCAGGTCCAGTTCGGGCAGACCGTTGCCGAGATCGTCAAGTGAGCAGAATGGGCGGCCCATGAGCCCGCTCAAGCTCGTCGCCGCCGGCGTCACCGACGTCGGCCGTGTCCGGGAGGGCAACGAGGACGGCTTCCTCGACGAGTCCCTGCGCCTCGGCGTCGTTGCCGTCGCCGACGGGATGGGCGGACACCGCGCCGGCGAGGTCGCCAGCGCCACGGCCCTCGAGTCGCTCCGGGCGGCGATAGCAGATGGCCGGCCGTTGCGCGACGCCATCGTGGACGCCAACGACGCCGTGCTCGAGAAATCCGTGTCCGATCAGCAGCTCCGCGGCATGGGCACGACCCTCACCGCCGGGACGCTGGGGACGGACGGGAACCTCGTGATCGGACACGTCGGCGACTCGCGCGCGTACCTCTTCCACGACGGCGAGCTCACCCAGATCACGGACGACCACAGCCTCGTGGAGGAGATGGTTCGGACGGGTGAGCTCACCCCCGAGCAGGCCGAGAGTCATCCGCAGCGTTCGATCATCACCCGCGCCCTCGGCATCGACCCCGAGGTCGAGGTCGACGTGTATCCGGTTCAGCTCGGGGTTGGAGACCGGGTCCTGCTGTGCTCGGACGGCCTGACGACGATGGTGCGGTCCGAGGACATCGCCGGCATCCTCGAGCGAGAGCCCGACCCGGAGCGAGCAGCGCAACTCCTCGTCGATGCGGCCAACGCCGCCGGCGGCGAGGACAACATCACCGCGGTGGTGGTCGAGGCAGTGGAGGACGAGACTGCGCTCGCCGCCGAGCCAGAAGCAGTCGAGGACGACACGAGCGAGCTCGCGCCGCGGCGGAAGCGTCGCCGGCGAGGCCGGGGACGGACGATGCTGCGGGTGCTGCTGTGGGTCCTGCCCGTCCTCGCGGTGCTCGCGCTCGCGTTCGGCGCGGTGGGGTGGTACGCGCGCCGGACGTACTTCGTTGGCGCCGACAACAGCCGCGTCACGATCTTCAAGGGCCGCCCCGGCGGCGTGCTCGGCTGGGACCCGACCGTCGAGAAGCACAGCGCAATCGAGACGAGCGAGCTCACGGCGAACGAGCTCGACGACGTCAAGTCGAAGAAGACGTTCTCCTCGCGCAGTGGCGCAGACGACTACGTGCGCCGGCTCCGTACGACCGTCCAGAAACGGCAGGAGCAGACGACGACCACGACGGTGCCACCGACCGCGGCGCCACCGGCGCCGGCGCCCGTCCCGTGATCAGCACCGCACCCCGACGCAGAACCGCCGAGCTGACACTCGGCCTGCTGGCCGTCGTGATCACGGCAGGCGGCTACGTGCTGCTCTCGTTGTCGGAGGGGCCGGCGCTGCCGGCCAACCTCTGGTTCTTCCTCGGCATGCTCTTCGGCCTGTACGTGCTCGCGCACGTTGCGGTCCGCAGCCTCGCCCCGCGCGCCGACGCCACGCTCCTGCCGCTGGCGGCAGTGCTGAACGGCATCGGCTTCATCACGATCACGCGCATCGACCGCGACGCCACCGACCAGCTCGCGCCGGCTCAAGCCGTCTGGACGGCGGTCGGCGTGCTCGCATTCATCGGCACGCTCGCGCTCGTGCGCCGGGTCGCGCTGCTCGAGCGTTACCGGTACACGTTCCTGTTCTTCGGAATCGTCGCGTTGCTGCTTCCGCTCGCGCCCGGGCTCGGCACCGAGATCAACGGCGCCCGCCTGTGGGTGAAGCTCGGGCCGATCAACTTCCAGCCCGGCGAGGCAGCGAAGGTTCTGCTCGTCGTGTTCTTCGCCGGCTATCTCGTCGAGAAGCGCGAGGTCCTTCGCGAAGGCGCCCGCCGCATCGCGGGGATGCGGATCCCGGCCGCCAAGCACCTGGGCCCGCTCCTGCTCGCGTGGGGCTTCTCGATCCTGGTCATGGTGCGCCAGAAAGACCTCGGCTCGTCGCTGCTCTTCTTCGCCGTTTTCGCCGTGATGCTGTACATGGCGACCGAGCGCGTCGCCTACCTCCTCGCCGGGTTCGGTCTCTTCGTAACCGGCGCCGCCATCGCGTACCAGCTGTTCGGCCACGTCGAGGAGCGGGTCTCGGTATGGCGCAACCCCTGGCCGGTCGCGGGAGGCGACGGCTACCAGACCGTGCAGTCGCTGTTCTCGTTCGGCTCGGGCGGGTTCGCCGGCACCGGGCTCGGCCTCGGGAGTCCCGACAAGATCCCGAACGCAGCTACCGACTTCATCTTCTCGGCCATCGGCGAAGAGCTCGGTCTGCTCGGCACCGTGGCGGTGCTCATCGGGTTCCTGCTGCTCATCGGGGCCGGCTTTCGCATCGCGGTGCAGGCCGACCGGCCGTTCCCGAAGTTGTTCGCCGCCGGCCTGACGAGCATCATCGGCATCCAGACATTCGTGATCCTCGGTGGCGTCACCCGTCTGATCCCGCTCACGGGCGTGACGCTGCCGTTCGTCTCCTACGGCGGCTCGTCGCTGATCGCCAACTTCGTAGTCCTCGCGTTGCTGCTGCGCATCTCTGACGAGACCGCCGAGCGCGCCGGCCGACCGAGCGCGCGCGCGAGCGCGTCCGCCCGCCCGTGAACCGCGCCATTCGCCGTGTGGGGATCGGTATCACGGTCCTCGTTCTGCTGCTCGTCGGGCAGCTCACCTACCTCCAGGTCTACGACGCCGACCATCTCGCCAATGACCCTCGCAATATCCGGTTCCAGTTGCGTGACTTCTCGAAGCCGCGCGGCAAGATCGTTACCGCCGACGGGCAGATCGTTGCGCGATCGGTCGAGACGGGCGGCGAGCTGAAGTTCCAGCGCCTCTACCCGTTGGGGCCGCTGTTCGCGCAGATCGCCGGCTACCAGTCGTTCGTGTTCGGCAACACCGGCGTCGAGCGCACGTACAACAACGAGCTCGCCGGTCGCGACCCACTGCTGCAGATCAGGAACGTCGGCGATGTGCTCGCCGGCAAGGAGCCCATCGGGAACGTTCAGCTGACGCTCAGCGCCGGCCTCCAGGCCGCGGCGCGCGACGCACTCGGCGGTCAGCGCGGCTCGGTGGTCGTGATGAACCCGAAGACGGGCGCGTTGCTCGCCATGTACTCCAACCCCAGCTACGACCCGCAGCCCTACGCAGGCCACAACTCCAATGACGTCACCGCGTACAACACGCTGATCCGAGCCAACCCCGACAAGCCCGACCTCCCGCGCGCCTACCGCGAGCGCTACCCACCCGGCTCGACGTTCAAGGTCATCACGGCGTCGGTCGCGCTCGGTCTCGGGATCGTCACGCCCGAGACCCAATTCCCCACGCTCTCACAGCTGACCTTGCCCCAGACGACCAGCACACTGAAGAACTTCGGCGGCGAATCGTGCGGCGGCACGCTCGCGCGCAGCTTCCAGCAGTCGTGCAACACGACGTTCGGCCAGATCGGCCTCGACCTCGGCGACCGGTTCCCGCCCGGGATGGAGCAGTTCGGGATCTACTCGGCCCCGCCCCTCGACGTCTCCCCCGGAGCGGCCGACAGCTCCGGCCCGCCGGCGGGGTCGTTCCAGCAGAACAAGCCGCTGTTCGCCTTCGCCGGCATCGGGCAAGGGGACGTCGCCGTCACCCCGCTCCAGATGGTCTTGGCCGCCTCGGCGGTGGCGAACGACGGGCAGATCATGCAGCCGCACGTGGCGGACAGGATCACCGACGCCGACGACAACTCCGTGAAGTCGATCGACCCCAAGGCGTGGCGGACGGCGATGACACCCGACGTTGCGTCGACGGTGAAGACACTGATGATCTCCGTGGTCGAGGGCGGCACCGGAACCGCGGCACGCATCCCCGGCGTCTCCGTCGCAGGCAAGACCGGCACCGCGCAGACCCAGGGCGGCGCGCCCCACGCGTGGTTCGTAGGATTCGCCCCCGCCGAAGACCCCCAGGTAGCGGTGGCGGTCATCGTGGAGCACGGCGGCGATGTGGGAAGCGAGGCGACTGGTGGGCGAGTGGCCGCGCCGATCGCGGCACAGATGATGCGACAGGTGCTCGGACGGTGACATGGCATCTCACAAAATTGATGCACGACTAGGGTTTCGCCGATGACGCAGCTGGCTGAGGTCTTCTCGAACCGTTACGAGATCCAGCGCGGCATCGCACGGGGCGGCATGGCCGAGGTGTACCTCGCCCGTGACCAGCTGCTCGACCGCCCGGTGGCCGTGAAGGTCTTGTTCCCCGAGTACGCACGCGACCCGAGCTTCGTCGAGCGGTTCCGGCGCGAGGCCCAGAGCGCGGCCAACCTCAATCACCGGAACATCGTCGCGATCTACGACTGGGGCCAGGAGCGCGGCACGTACTTCATCGTGATGGAGTACGTGCGCGGTCGTTCGCTGCGCGAGATCGTCCACAACAATGGAGCCTTCTCACCTCGTCGAGCGGCGGAGATCGGCGCCGAGATCGCGGGCGCGCTCGAGTTCGCTCACCGCAACGGGGTCGTCCACCGGGACGTCAAGCCCGGCAACGTGCTGCTCACGGCCGACGACGACGTCAAGGTCACCGACTTCGGCATCGCACGCGCCGATGCCGGCGAAGCGCTCACCCAGACGGGAGCGGTCATGGGCACGGCGACGTACTTCTCCCCCGAGCAAGCCCAGGGTCTCCCCGTCGACGGTCGCTCCGACGTGTACTCGCTCGGCGTCGTGCTCTACGAGATGGCGACCGGCGTGCCGCCGTTCACGGGCGAGAGCCCGGTCGCCGTCGCGTACAAGCACGTGCGCGAGAACCCGGATCCGCCGCGGGCGCACGCGCCCGACCTGCCGCCCGACCTCGAGCAGATCATCCTCACCGCGATGTCGAAGGACGTCGACTCGCGATACCAGACCGCCGACGAGCTGCGAAACGACCTGTTGCGTTTCCTGCGTGGACAGCCGCCGCTGGGTGGCCCCGAGCCCGCGGTGATCGCTGCGCCGATCGCGGCAGCCGACCAGACCGCGGCGGTGGCAGCCACGCCGACGCAGGTCGCTCCGGCAGCGGTGCCCACGTCGCTGGAGGACGACGCCGACGAGAAGCGGCGGAGGCGGAGGGGTGCCATCGTCGCCGGCGTCCTCGGGGCCATCCTCATCGCGGCGGTCGTCATCGGTCTGGTCGCGTTCGGCGGTGGCGGGGGCGGGGGTGGCGGACCGACGGCCGAGGTCCCCAACTTGATCAACAAGTCGTTCCCCGATGCCGAGCGGATACTGAAGCTGATCGGTTTCAAGGTGGAACGCAAGGACGTCGAGGGCAAGGACCCGCCCGACCTCGTCCTCTCGCAGAACCCGGGCGCCGGCGAGAAACTGAAGAAGAACGACGCGGTCGTGCTGCGAGTCGCCAAGGCCACGTTCACGATGCCCGACCTCAATGGCGCTCAGCGCACCGACGCCGTCAACACGCTGATCGGTAAGGGCCTCCAAGACCCGAACAACAGCGTCGTGGTCACCGAAGAGGACAGCGACCAGGCGTCACCTGGCACCGTGCTTCGAAGCGATCCCGCTGCGGGCACCCCGTGGCCGAAGGCGGGCCAAAAGGTGACGCTGATCGTGGCCAAAGAGCCGAACATTGTCGTGCCCAACCTGGCCGGCCAGGAAGCGCAGACCGCCCAGCAGCTCCTCCAGGGGCAGGGCTTCCAGGTGTCCCTCCAGAGCGAGCCGAGCGACAGCGTCCCTGTTGGCCGGGTGACGCGAAGCGACCCGGGCGCGGGCACGAGCGTGAAGAAGGGCTCCGCAGTCAAGCTGTTCGTCTCGGCGGGTCCGGAGAACGTCCAGGTGCCGAACGTCGTCGGTCAGCAGGTGGGTCAGGCGACGCAGACCCTGCAAGCCGCCGGCTTCCAAGTGTTCGCCTCCGAGCAGGCGACGAACAATCCGTCCGAGAACGGCCGGGTGCTCGCCCAGAACCCGGCCGCCGGACAGCAAGTACCGAAAGGCTCCGGCGTGACGCTCACGGTAGGGAGATTTCCGTAAGGGCCGTGACTGAGATCACGGCATGGTGGGCGGGAAACGGGCGGCACGAGCTGCCCTGGCGCCAGACACGCGACCGGTGGGCCGTTCTCGTCTCCGAGGTCATGCTCCATCAGACACAAGTGCCGCGAGTCGTCGCCGCCTGGGCCGACTTCATCGGGCGATTCCCGAACCCGAGCGCGATGGCGGCGGCCGGTCCCGGCGCGGTGATCACGGCGTGGGGCACGCTCGGCTACCCGCGGCGGGCGCGCCGGCTCTGGGAGGCGGCCGTCGCCATCGCCGAGCACGGCTGGCCCGATGACTTGACGCGGCTCCCCGGAGTCGGCCGCTATACCGCGCGCGCCATCGCCGCCCAAAGCGACGGCGCCGACCTGTCGGCGGTCGAGGTGAACGGCCGGCGCGTCGCCGAGCGGGTCGCGGGACGCGCGCTGTCCGATCGCGAGGCGGAAGCCGCCATGGTCCGGATCGGAGCTCCGCTACGCGGGCGCGATCGCTTCCTCGCGCTCATGGACGTGGGCGCCCTCGTGTGCCGACCGCGAGAGCCCCGCTGCCACGAGTGCCCGCTGCGCCGGCGCTGCGCGACCCGTGGCGTGCGCGACGGCGAGCGCCGGTCGCGACGACAGGGCCGGTTCGAAGGATCGTTCCGTCAGCGACGGGGTCGTGTGATGGCGCGACTGCGCGCCGGGGGACCGGTGGATGTCCGCTCGCTCGACCCCGACGCGTTCGCCTCACTGGTCGCGGACGGCCTCGCCGTCGTCGACGACGAGGCCGTCGCGCGTCTTCCGTAAAGGTGTTTCGACTAGCCGCCCGTGGTCGGGAGCGTGAGGATGACGTTCGCCACCTCGGCGGGCGCGTCGAGCTGCGGGAAGTGCCCGACCCCGGCAACGGTCAGGGCCTCCGAGTTCGGGAACAGCGAAGCCAGGGAACGGCCCTGAGCGGGGCTCAAATACGGATCGAGCTCCCCGAAGGCGATGCGAACCGGGGCGGTGAACGACGCGAGTTGCGGTTCGCGCTCCGTGTTCGCAACCACGGCCGGGGTGAGATCGGCGTTGAGTCGGAGGAAGGCCTCGAGCGCGCTCGGCTTCGTCTCGAACTGACGGTAGAGAAGCGGCACGAACTTCTTTCGAACGGAATCGTTGCGAATGAAGCCGCCGACCTGGAAGTCGTACAGCCAACGGAACTCTCGGGGTGACTTGGCGAAGTGGTCGGTGAGCCGTTGGAAATTCGGGTCCGAGAACAACCGGATGGCCTCTGGGGGATTCGGCGGTGAATCGGGTCGCAGGCTGTAGAAGGTGTTGAGGGCGACGATCCCGGCCACCTGCTGTGAGTGCTCGACCGCCCAGTTGATCCCGGCCGGTCCGGACGCGTCGTGCACGACGAGGACGACCCAATCCAGCCCGAGGCCGTTGATCACGGCGTCGAGGTGACCCTTTTGGTTCTCGAACGTGTAGTCGTAGCCGGCGGGCTTGTCCGACTCACCCCAGCCGAGGAAGTCGAAGACCACGACGTGACGATCACGCAGGTACGGGACGAGCCGGTCGTACAGATGGTGGTTGTCGGGATAACCGTGCATGAGCACGATCGTCGGTCCCGCGCCGGGATGCTCACGGACGTGGATGCGGTACTGCCCTCGCTGCACCCAGCGGTCCTTGAATCCGCCGGTGCGTTGCTTGCCCTTGGGACTGTTGACGGAGCCGGAGCTCACGGCGGCCCAGCCGACCGGGATGACCAAAGCGAGTGCAGCAGCGATGAGTTGGCGTCGTAGTTTCATGGTTCGATAGTGTACCTGGAACTATGAAAAAACAAGTAGATGCTCCTGTGACACAAGTCCCACGGCTTAGGATGGACCGATGAGCCACACGTACGAGCAGTACTGCCCGGTTGCGCGGGCCCTCGAGATCGTCGGCGAGCGCTGGACCCTGCTGGTCGCCCGGGAGCTCATGCTCGGCCCTCGGCGCTTCACGGACCTGATGGACGGGCTGCCCGGTATCAGCCCCAACGTGCTCGCCAGCCGTCTCAAGGACCTCGAGTCAGCCGGGCTGGTGTCGAAGCGGACGCTTCCACCGCCCGCCGCATCCTCCGTCTACGAGCTCACGAACCAGGCCCTCGGCCTGGCGCGCGTCCTGGCAGCAATGGCCGACTGGGGAATGACCATGCTCGGTCGCCCCCGCAAAGGCGACGAGGTCCGAGGAGAGTGGACCGTGCTCGGCATCGCGGTGACCACTCCTGTGCCCGACCTCGACGACGCGACGTACGAGCTGCACGTCGACGGTGAGGTCCTTTACGTCGCCGTCCGCGACGGCCGGCTGCAGCCGGGGCACGGCCCGGCGACCGATCCCGCCGCCGTCATCACCGTCCGCGCCACGACGCTCGCCGATCTCGCTCTCGGGCGCCTCGATCTCGACGCCGCACTCGCCCGTGGGCGCATCATGCTCGCGGGCGACCAGGCCGCGGCGCGGCGACTCCTCGAGGCGCTGCAGCGATCGAGGGTCGCGCTTACATGATTACGCTGGCCTGTTCATGCCCATCCCGCTTCCAGGTCCGGACGCCGTCCTGCTCACCCGGCCGAACGCCGAAGAGACCGCGACCGTCGCGCGCGGGGTGGCGTCCGCCGCCGCGCCGGCAGATGGCCTGACGGAGCTGCAGCGCGTCCTCATCGAGGCGCTGTTCCCCGCCATGACCGGGCACTCGGTCGATGTCAGCTCGTACACGCCGATGACAGCCGAGGAGTTCGCGCGGTCGCTGGCCCGCCGTGACCTCCAGTTCCGATCGCGCGGCGTGCAGATCATGCTGCTGTGTGCGCTGGTGCTGCGGCCCCTCCCCGAGGAGGTCGCCGGCCGCATCGCACGGTTCGCGCGAGAGCTGGGTGTCGACGAGGGAATGGTCGACGTGGCGCGGCGCTTCGCCGACGGCGCGCTCGGCCTTGCCGCGTTCGACTTCGAGCGCAACGGCTATACGGCCTCGTGGGCGCCCGAGGACGCGCATGCATTGCACACATCCGTCCAGCTGCAATCGCCGTGGGAGACCGACGTGCGCGATCCTGCGCTCGCCGCCCGCTGGTCGTCGCTCGAGCAGCTGCCGGCAGGCTCCATCGGGCGCCGCGTCTGGGAGATGTACCGGGCGCGAGGCTTCGCGTTTCCCGGGTTGCCCGGATCGGCGCCGCCGTTGGTCGCCCAGCACGATTGGGTGCACGTGCTGGCGGACTACGGCACCACGGTCGAATCCGAGCTCGAGGTGTTCGCTTTCGTCGCCCGGGCCAACGATGACATGCGCGGCTTCTCGCTCCTCGCGATGGTGGTCTCCCTGTTCGAGACTGGATACCTGCGGACCGGCGCCGGGCTGTTCCAGGCGAGCCCCGGTCACCTCTCCGCAGGCCACGGTATGGCATTCCGCATTGCAGACGCGATGCGGCGCGGCGCGCTGTGCACCGATCGCGAGACGGGCAACGACAGCATCGACTATCTCCGCGTTGACTGGTTCGACCTCGCGCCACTCCCCCTAGAGGACGTCCGAACGCGGTTCAATGTGACGCCGAAGTCGGACGAAGCGATCGCGGCGGGTTCGGTCGGTCCCTGGCATCCCGGCGGGATCAGCTCATTCCAGGAGCGCTCGGGTCGGGAGCTCGCCGAGCGGGAAGAACGCGCGTACGAGTCGTACGGCGCCTCGACCAGCGCCGACTGACCGTCTAACCGACGGCGGCTGTCGCGCCCAGAAAGTTGCGCAACAGCGCGTGACCCGACTCGGTGAGGATCGACTCGGGGTGGAACTGCACCCCCTCGATCGGCAGGTCGAGATGCCGCAACCCCATCACCAAGCCGTCCTCGGTCTCGGCGCTGACCACGAGTTGGTCGGGGACCGACGCGCGTTCGACGACGAGGGAGTGATAACGGGTCGCGGTGATCGGGTTCGGCAAGCCGGCGAAGACACCGTCACCATCGTGCGAGATCGTCGACGTCTTGCCATGCATCACGCGCGGCGCGCGCACGACCTCACCGCCGTACAGCTGTCCGATGCACTGGTGGCCCAAGCACACGCCGAGGACGGGAACGCCGCGCTCGCCGAACGCGCGAATGGCCTCGTTCGACACCCCGGCATCTTCGGGGCGGCCTGGTCCCGGTGAGACGAGCACGGCATCGGGCGCCATGGCGTCGAGATCGTCCATCGTGACCTGGTCGTGGCGGTGCACGACGGGCTCGGCGCCCAACTCCCCCAGGTACTGGACGAGGTTGTAGACGAACGAGTCGTAGTTGTCGATCACCAGCACGCGGGGCGAGGCCACGACGTCACGCTAACGCTGCGCCGCGTGTCGAGCCGGCGGGTTTGCCGGGTACGCTCCCGCGCTGACCCGAGGAGAGAGATGCCCCGCTCCAAGAGCAAGCGGTCGCGCTACACGCCGCCCCCGCAGAAGAAGGCGCCCCGCAGCAAGCTGTGGGTGCCGGCGACGATGTTCACGATGCTCATCACCGGGGTGATCGTGATCGTGCTCAACTACCTCCAGTTGCTCCCCGGCGGTGAGGCCGAGAACCGCTACCTCTTCGTCGGCCTCGGCCTGTTCACGGGCGGGGCGATCCTGTCGACCCAGTTCCGGTAGCCGCGGCGGCGAGCGGACCGGGCAAATGGCAGGTGTGTAATTCCTCACGGGGTTTTCCACAGTCTGTGGACGAAACCGGGGAAATTTGTCCAGCTCGGGACCTTGGGCCTTAGACCCGGACCATGTCCTCCCGGCAGTGGCGAGGCGGCTCGGGCTCGTCTCCCGACGCCGCGGTCATCACCACCGTGGTGCCGCACACCGTGCAGCGGAACTCGACCTCGACCGGCCGCAACTGCGAGGGGTCAGGCTCGGGCTCCGGCTCGACCTTGAACTTCCGCAACAGCGCGGCCCCGATCACATAGATCGTCAGGGCACCGACCAGGCCGATCACCACACGGAGAATCGTGCCAACCACGGCCCCATTCTCCTCCCCAAATGGCAACGCCTGATCATCGAGCGAACTGTCCGAGTCCGCGGCAGATGCGGTCTGGTGCCGGTCCCGCCAGCGAGCTTGTTAGCCCAGGCGCTCGATGATCATGGCGTTGGCCATGCCGCCCCCTTCGCACATGACCTGGAGGCCCCAGCGGCCGGCGCTGCGCTCGAGCTCGTTCACGAGGGTGGCCGTGAGGCGAGCGCCCGAGCATCCGAGGGGGTGGCCGATGGCGATCGCGCCGCCGTTCACGTTGACCTTGGTCATGTCCGGGTGGTGCTCCTTCTCCCAGGCCAGCACCACCGACGCGAACGCCTCGTTGATCTCGACGAGGTCCATCTGATCGAGGGTCATCTTCGCTCGCTCGAGCACCTTGGCCGTCGCAGGGATCGGCCCCGTCAGCATCATGATCGGATCGACGCCGGCCAGTGCGAAGGAGTGGAAGCGCGCTCTCGGTGTCAACCCGAGTCGGCTCGCCGCCTCTTCGCTCGTGACGAGCATGGCGGCGGCGCCGTCGCTGATCTGCGACGAGTTCCCGGCGGTCACCACACCGTCGGGCTTGAACGCAGGCTTGAGGGTGGCGAGCTTCTCGAGCGAGGTGTCGGCGCGAATGCCTTCGTCGCGATCGAAGAGTTTCGTGCCGTCCTCACTCGTGACCTCGACGGGGACGATCTCGCGCTCGAAGCGTCCCTCCTCGGTGGCGCGAGTCGCACGGCGGTGCGACTCCAGCGAGAAGCGGTCGTTGTCCTCGCGAGAGAGGTTCCACTTCTCGGCGATGAGCTCGGCCGAGATGCCCTGCGGTACCAATCCGCCGCGCTCCTGGTAGCGGGAGAGCACCTTGGGCCCGAAGGGAAGACTGCCGGGCTTGATCGACTCGCCCATGGGCACCCGCGTCATGCTCTCGACGCCGGCGGCGATCACGACGTCGTACGCACCGGCCATGACTCCTTGCGCCGCGAAGTGCGCCGCTTGTTGTGACGATCCGCACTGCCGGTCGATGCTCGTGCCGACCACCGACTCGGGAAAGCCGGCTGCCAGGGCGGCGTTCCGCCCGATGTTGACTGCCTGGTCGCCGACCTGCATGACGCAGCCCATGATCACGTCCTCGACGATCTCAGGGTCGAGGTCGTTGCGTGTGACGAGCGCGTCCAGGGTCAACGCCGCCAGGTCGACGGGGTGGACGTCCTTGAGAGCGCCGTTCCGCCGTCCCTGCGGAGTACGGACGGCGTCCACGATGACAGCCGTGGGCATGAGAGGCCTCCTGTCGGCTACTAGACCAACCGGTCAACAGTACCGCTGCGGGCTACATTCCGGGCCCGTGCCCCGCGACATGGACCGGTCCTTCGGCGACGGCGGGATGGCGCTCCTCGGTCAGCTCGGCGTGTCGTTCGACGCGTACGGAGAGGGCTGGGCGACCGCGGCGTGGGTGCCGACCGAGCTCGCCTGCAACCCTGCGGGCGCGGTGCATGGTGGCGTGTACGGCGTCGTCCACGATGCGGCGATGAATTTCGCTACGAACGCCGCCCTCGAGTCCGGCGACCGCGCCGCCACGCTCGAGCTCAAGTACTCGATGATGCGGTCAGCCCGTGCGGGCGACGAGCTCAGCGTGCGAGGCGAGGTGGTACGGCTTGCACGTCAGGTCGCCTACCTCGAGACGGCGATCCGCGACGCCGACGGCAGGTACGTGTCGAAGGGGACGGGCACGTTCCTCGTCCGGCGCAAGGAGCACGAATCGTGACGCGAGCGAGCACGCCGGCGGCGACCGTCAGGCGACGGCCGCCCCGGTTGCCACTGGCATGGTGAACGAGAACGTGGTGCCACGGCCGGGCTCGCTCTCGACCCAGATCCGGCCACCATGCAGTTCCGTGAAGCGCTGCGCGATCGTGAGGCCGATGCCCGTTCCGCGTCCGCGATCCCCATTCGAGGACTGGTAGAAGCGATCGAAGATGCGGTCCTGATCCTCGAGGGCGATGCCCACGCCCTCGTCGCTGACGGACACGACGACCTCCTGGCCGTGCGGTCGGGCCCGCACGAGCACGCGACTCCCCGCAGGCGAGAACTTCACTGCGTTGGTCAGCAGGTTCACGAGCACGTGGTTGAACGCGTCGGCGTCGGCGTCGACGGTGAGCCCGTCTGGCACGTCGACCTCTGTCGCGTGGTCGGCGACCACCGGGGCGAGGCTGCGCAGCGCGCCGTCGACTGCGTCGCGCACGCCCAACTCCACGGGCACGATGTCGATCGGACCAGTGTCGCTGCGGGCGAACTCCATGAGCTGGCTCACGAGCCGGCCCAGCTCGTCGGCGTTCGACGACGCACGGGTCAGCAGCTCGCGACGACGCTCGTCGGGAAGACGCTCCCAGTGCAGCAGCACCGTGTCGACGAACCCCTTCACCGCCGTGAGTGGGGTGCGCAGCTCGTGCGAAACCAGCGCGAGAAACTCGCTCTTCTCCTTGTCGGTTTCGGCGAGCTTCTTCGCTGCGGCGCGCTTGTGCTCGGAAGCGCGCGCCCACTGGTCGAGCAGCTCCCGCTGCCGGCGGCGGTAGCGCGGGAGGTACGGGGCAGCGCCCACGACCACGCCGAGGCCGAGCGCCAGGGTGAGCGCGCTCACCAGCGTGAGCGGCTCCGTGACCGTGCTCGCGACCGCCGAGCCGAACGTCTGACCACCACCGCTGGAGCCGCCACGGCCGCCGGCGCGGTTGCTCGTGTCGCCGGCGGCGCCGGGTGACCCCGCGCCGGACGGGGAGGCGGACCCCGGCGGAGCCGTGGCGTCACCGGGCGTTGACCCCTCGGACGGCGATGCCGTTCCCGCTCCCGGCGTCGCTGCCGACGGCGGCGCGCCCGAACCGCCCGTCGAGCTCCCAGAGCCGGCCGCACCGCCCGAGGGCGCGCCGGACGCATCGGGAACGCCCGGCACGCTCGGGACGCCCGAATCGCCACCGACGGTCTGTCCGGGTACGTGCACGTCGATGCCGAGACCGGGCACGGTGACGTCGACCGGCGGCGTGGTGACCGGAGGCAGCGAGGGCGGCGGAGGAACCTGGGCGTGGGCGGCCGACACCGCGAACACGCCCGCGCCCGCCAACCCGGCCACCGCGAGCGCCCGGCGCGCGGCGCTGATACCCGTCACGTCGCCACCTCCGCCCGCTCTGCATCCGGCGCAGAAGCGTCCCCGGCCGGCATCGTGACGAAGAAGGTCGAGCCCACACCGGGCATGCTCTCGACGCGAATCCGCCCACGCTGCATCTCCGTGAACTGCTTGGCGATGGTGAGCCCGATCCCCGTTCCGCGACGCGTCAGCACGTTCGACGGAGACTGGTAGAAGCGGTCGAAGATCCGATCCTGCTCGTCGAGCGCGATGCCCGCCCCGTGGTCGGCGACCGACAGGACCACCTCGGCGTTGGCGGGTTCTGCGCGGACGGTGATCGGCGCACCTGACGGCGAGAACTTCGCCGCGTTCGTGAGCAAGTTCATCAGCACCTGGCCGAACGCATTTGCGTCGGCGAGCACGACCGCCCCGTCCGCGTCGACGTCGACGCGATGGTCCGCGAGCGCGGGACCCAGGTCGTCGAGCACACGGGTCACGACGTCCGAAACGAGGATCGGCCGAGGGGAAAGCCGAGTGCGCGCGGCGTCGAGTCGCGAGAAGTCAAGGAGCTGCCCGACGAGGCGGTTGAGCTCGTCGGCATTGGCGGACGCCCGGTCGAGAAGCTCGCGCCGGCGATCGTCTGGCAGCTGGTTCCAGTGCAGCAGCACGGTGTCGACGAACCCCTTGACGGCCGTCAGCGGTGTGCGCAGCTCGTGCGATACGAGCGCGAGGAACTCACCCTTCGCTCTCGCAGCCTCGGCAATGCTCAGCCCCGCTGTCCGCTCTCGGTCGTAGGCGCGGGCGCGCACGACGATCCGGGATGCCCGTTCCGCGTAGGCCTCGAGAAACGTCAGGTCGTCCCTGCGGGGACGGCCCGGCCGGGCGAACGCGGCCACCACGACGCCGATCACCTCGCCACCGAGCCGCAGCGGCGCTACGACCAGCTTCCGGCAACCGAGTCCCCGTAGGGTTCGCGCCCACGGGGTGGACCAGTCTGCGAATCGAGAATCGTTGTGGAGGTCCGCCACGACGAGCGCCGTTCGGCCGACGCGCCCGACCAGCGGACTGGCGCTGCCCACTTCGAGCTCGACCCGGGTGAGCCACTCAACCTCGGATGGTGTCAGCGTCGACGGCACCGTGGCGCGCGCCGCGACCGAGACGCTCTCGGCGTCGCGCAGCATCACACCCGCGACCGTCGCCGCGACGTTCTGTCCGATCGACGCTGCGATCGAATCGAGCGTGGCCGCGAGGTCGGGTTGCGACTCGACGGCGCCGAGCACGTCATGGAGCCGAGCGAGCGCGGCTGTGGTTCGTCGGCGCTCAGCCGTGAGCCGATCGACGATGACGACGAGCAACGGCAGCAGCACGGCGAAGGCGACGAGCGTCGCCCCGTCGACCTGGTCGGATTCCGGTGCCAGGAAGTTCGCCACGACCGCGGCGGACACCGCTCCTGCCGACAGCCACAGGCCGAGCTTGAGCCCGCCCACGTACGTGGTGAACGCAGCGCCGAGAATGAACAAGACGAGTCCCGCTTCGAGCGTTCGAGGGATCGCGATGATGACCACCGTGATCGCGAGCAGCCCGAGGACCGGTGTGAGCACGCGTGCCGGGAAGCCTGGACGGCGGGCCGCGATCGTCTCGAACACCCACGACCCAACGGCGTACGCGATCGCGGCGGCAGAGAGCCTGAGGCCTTCGGAGCGGGTGACGCCGGGCGCGAAGGGAAGCGCGGCGGGGACCGCCAGGCCGAGCCCCAGGCGGAGGTGCCGTGCCGTCCCCTTCGGTGTGGTGCCGGTCATGAGAGTCCTGTCCGAACGTATCCCCCGCCCGCGGCGACGTCCTCGGTCGCCCAGCCCCCCCCGAAGGGGTGGGTGACAACTCATTGTGTGACCAGGCCTACCCCGGGAACATGGCCCGATCTGGCCGTTTTCGCCCGGGCGGCAGGCTAGTCCCTTCGGGCTCTGCACTGGGGGGTCACACCCTTTGCGCTTTGCGCACAAGGACGGCGAGCTACTGAAGTTCGAACCCATGGCCCCGCCTCCGGTCCAGGTCGCGCGCGAGCCGCGCAGCAAGCGGATCCGGGGCGGGTTCGTGCTCGAGGCGGCGGCCGTCTGGGGGCTCTACCAGCTCTACCGCTGGGCGCGGAACGCCGTCGCCGGGTCGGCGTCCGACGCCTTCCGCAACGCGAAGCAGGTCATCGACTGGGAGGAGCGGCTCCGGATCTACCACGAACGCACCCTCCAAGAGTGGTTCCTGCCGTACCGGTGGTTCATCGGTGTGTGGAACGTCTGGTACGGGACGGCACACTTCGTGGGCCCGGTGGTCACGCTCGTCGCGCTGTACCACTTCGATCCCCGCCGCTACGTGCGGTGGCGAAACACGTTCCTGTGGATGCTGGCGCTCGGACTGGTCGGCTTCTGGCTGTACCCGCTCATGCCGCCGAGGCTGCTTCCATCGAGCTTCGGGTTCATCGACACCCGTCTGACGTACTTCACCGTCGGCAAACCCGTGCCCCATTCGCAGGAGGGCGGCAACCTCTTCGCCGCGATGCCGAGCCTGCACATCGCGTGGTCGACGTGGGCGGTCTTTGCGCTCTGGCCGCTCGTGCGGCCGTGGTGGGGGCGGCTGCTGCTGGTCTCGTATCCGGTGCTGATCCTGTTCGCGACCGTGGTGACCGCCAATCACTACTTCCTCGACGCGGTCGGCGGGTGGGGCGCGCTCGCCCTCGGGTACGCGTTCGCCCGCTGGCGGGACTGGTGGCCATTGCCACGCCCGCGGGCGGAGCGGACACCCCGCTCCGCGGGCGCGCCGGAGACATTCGGCACGGCGTAATGCGGGCAGGATCGTGAGGTGCCGTGGAGGCCATCCGTCGCCGCGCTACCGCGCGAGCCCCGCAGCAAGCGGATCCGCGGGGGATTCGTGCTCGAAGCCGCCGCGGTGGTGGGTATCTACGTGGTCTACAGCTGGGCCGGCGACGCCGTCATCGGTGCTGCGCCTGACGCGTTCCGGAACGCCGAGCAGATCATCGACTGGGAGGAGCGGCTCGGCCTCTACCACGAACGCACCGTCCAGGAGTGGTTCCTCCCGTACCGGTGGTTCACCGGGTTCTGGAACCTCTTCTACGGCAGCATCCATTTCGGCGCGCTCGTATTCGCGCTGATCGCTCTGTACCACTTCGACCCAGGCAGATATGTGCTCTGGCGCAACGTGTTCTTGTGGATGCTGCCGCTGGCGCTCATCGGGTTCTGGCTCTACCCGCTCATGCCGCCCCGATGGCTCCCGTCGCGCTTCGGGTTCGTCGACACCCGCCTGACGAACGTGACGATCGGCAAGCCGATCCCGCACGCGGAGGAGACCGGGAACGTCTTCGCGGCGATGCCCAGTCTCCACATCGCGTGGTCGACGCTGGTGGTCCTCGCGTTGTGGCCACTCATGCGGCCGTGGTGGGCCCGGGTCCTACTCGCGTCGTACCCCGCGCTGATGTTGTTCGCGACCGTGGTGACGGCCAATCACTTCTTCCTGGACGCGGTCGGAGGATGGGGTGCACTGCTGATCGGCTACGCGCTCGCCCGGGGGCGGGACTGGTGGCCGTCGCGACGCGCTAGCGCCGAGCGCCACCGCCCGCCATCATCGGCCCGTGAAGCACGTGAGCCGGGCGGGCCTCGACGAGCTCGAGGCCCTTCTGCGTGAGCTGCGCTCCGTCGACGGACTCAAAGAGAAGACGCGGGGTGTCTTCTATCGCGGCTCCCGCGCGTTCCTGCACTTCCACGAGGATCCCAGCGGGCTCTATGCAGACGTGCGCGTCGATGCCGGCTTCGAGCGATTCCGGGTCACGACCAAAGCCGAGCGCAAGAGATTGGTCTCGCTGGTAGGCGATCGACCCGTTAGCCCAACGCGCTTCGCGCCAAAGCAGCCCGGTCCCGTGGAACCTCGGCGCCGGAGCCGGTGTAGGGATAGCGAAAGGTCGACGCGCCGAAAGGAGCCGCACGCCGATGAGGCTCGCGAAGCCGATGCTGTCCGCTGCAGTGGTCGTGGCGGTGGCTGCGACGTTGGCGGGCGTTCGTGACGGCGAAGCTGCGGGTGCGCGTTCGGCAACCCCCAGCGGCGGTGAGCGCCCGTTGCCGCCGCCGGTGCAGGTTCGCTCCGAGCCCGAGGTCGCGCTCGGGAATCCCGCGTTCGAGCCGCTGCCCGGCGCGCGCGCCGACTTCGGGCGGCTGGGCGGGGCCGTGTACCAGATCGAGGTGCCGGACAACTGGAACGGACAGCTCGTGCTCGACATGCACGGATACGGGGAGCTCGGGCCCGAAGCTCGGGTGGGCCCGCCGGATTTCCGCCATTACCTCATCGCCCACGGCATCGCGTGGGGCGCGTCGAGCTTTAGCAGCACGTCGCTCATCCCCGGCCGCGCCGCCGACGAGACGGCTGCGGTCTGGGACCACTTCGTTGTCACGCACGGCCGCCCCACCCGGAGCTACATCACTGGTTGGTCGATGGGCGGCGCCGCAACCCACATCGCGGCCGAGCGTTACGCCGACCGCTTCGACGGCGCCCTCGCCTTCTGCGGCGCCGCGTCTCAGACGCCGGCCCTCAGCATCGGAACGAACTTCTTCGTTGCGGTCGCGTACGCCGCGGGAGTCACCCAAGCCGAGTACGCCGCGACCGCCGACGTTCGTGGGCTCATCCACGATCGGATCATGCCTGCGCTGGACGACCCAGAGGTGCACAAGCGATTCGAGGAGATCATGGTCGAGCTCACCGGTGGACCGCGGCGCTTCGCGCGCCCGGGCATCCGTGCCGAGGAGCAAACCAATTGGAGACGGGCCGAGCTGCTCATCAGCGCCGGCTTGGCGTCCAACCGCGACGTGCACTACCGCCTCGGTCGGGGCAGCCCCGTGACCAGCGACGAGTTCAATCGCGCTGTCATCCGTCTTCGGACCAACGACGAGTCACGGCGCGCGTTCCTCGAAGGGAACGAGACGACCGGCAATCTCGGGATGCCGATGCTCACGCTCCACACGACCGGCGACGGCCAGGTCCCGATCGAACAAGCACGGATCCTCAGGCGGCGCGTCGAAGCCGCCGGCAAGGGCGACCTGCTCGTGCAGCGCGTCGTCGGCGACGTCGGGCACTGCGGCTTCACGACCACCGAGATGGAGGCCGGGCTCGAGGCCCTCATGGCCTGGGTGGAGCGCGGCGTCAAGCCCAAGGGCACCAATGTCTTCGTCAACGACCTCCGACGGCTGAATCGAACATTCGAGCTGAGCCCCCGGCCCGGGACGCCCCAGGCCGACGCGGTGCGAGGTGCCAGTCAGCGCGTGACCATGCGGGGCAACCTCACCGTCGACGGTGCGCCCCTCGACGCCAGGTTCCTGGGCGCGGTCGTGGAGGGAGACCGTCTCGCGGCGCCATGCCAGTACACCCTGTCGGGCGCGACGAAGGGCCGCTACGAGATCACGGTGATGAGCGGCGCCGAAGCCACCGGGTGCGGCACGAGGGGCGCCCGGGTGGTGCTCTGGACCTTTGTCGACGACAGGAAGGTGTTCAGCAACGAAACGCTGCGATGGCCGGCGAACCGACGCACGACCGACTTCGACGCGAGTTTCTCCACGGCCGTGCCCGACGGCGCGACGCAGCCGAGGGTCGAGCTCGCCGGTGAGGTCTATGACGGGCGCGGCCGGCACCTGCCCGCCGGTACTCGCGTCGAGTCGTACGTTGGCAGTACGCGCTGTGCTGTCGGATCGGTACGACGCACCGGCAGCTTCTCCGGGTACCTCCTGGCCGTGGCCGGACCGGAGGCGGTCGCGGAATGTGCACGCGGAGCAACGTTGACGTTCCGTGTGAACGGGCGACCCGTCGCGGAGACTGCCGTCAACAAGCCGGGGCGTCGCGACCTGTTCGACCTGACGGTGCGGTGAGACCGCGACGCGTTCGCGCGCGGACACATGGTCCACCGATTTCCTTCGCATGCTCGTTAGGGTCGGCGCATGGCACGCCCCAGCTCTGGGGCACGTTCGCACACGCCGCGGCCTCTGCCGCCGCGCGCCTACCACGACCCGTGGCACTCCGAGCGCAATGGGTGACCGGGACCCACTCCGTCCTCTCCGCGAGATGCAAACGTTCGTCGCCCGAACGTTGCTGTCGTTGGCGCACCGGGTTCAGCACACCGGCCTGCAAAATCAACTCGGTGAGCAGCTCCGCCGTGTCAACCGGTGGGTGCTCCGCATGGCCGGCCAGACCCGAGAAGCTGCGCCTCAGGTCGCCTTCCCCCGGATCGAAGTGCCGGCGTGGTGGCGGCTGCTCGAAGAGTTCGAAGGCGCCTACGACCAGTGGGCTGCGTCGTTGCCGGACAACTGGCGCCGCCTTTCCATGACCGAGCTCGAGGCGGTGGCGCGCACGATGGAGCGCACCGGTTGGGTGCTCGCGTGGGTTCCTCGTGAAGACGTCGTGCGGGAGCTGATCGAGTCAACGGATCAACATGGTGCAAGCGGTCGTCTGCTCGCGCGCCAGGACGACGTCCTGGGCGACTTGAGGAAGAGCCTTGGCGAAGTGACGGATCCTGCGCTCGCCGATCTGTCGGTCGCGCTCCACCAGGGCATTCGCTCGTACGAATGGGGTTATGCGTTTCCCGCGCAGGCCATCGCCGCCGTCGTCCTGACCGCACTGATCAAGCAGCAACTCGACGCGGGTGATGGTGCCGAGTCCCCGTTGCTCACATATCGAAAGAATTCGTTGCTACGCGCCGGCGGCACCGCGCTCAACAACTACTGGCCGAAGCCCGGGGATCCGGTGCCTTCCTTGTTCCATCCCTACGCGACGGCGCACCGCTTCGACCTGACGCTCTTCAACCAGACGAACGCGCTGGCGGGCTTGATGCTCGGCGTCAGCTTCCTTCGCGACCTCCAGGCCGTCGCCGACAAGGAGTGACCAGGCGCCGCGGCGGAACGTGCTCAGGCGGGCGCCCCCAGCTCGTCCAGCAGAGCTCTGGCTTCTCTCAGGTCAGCAGTCGAGAAGCCTTCGGTGAATCCCTCGTAGGCGTCGCTCAGCAACCTTTGAGCTTCTTCGCTCTTGCCTTGCTCGTGCCAGAGCCGTCCCAGCCTCAGCGCGGCTCGCAAGCGCATCATGGGCGCTTCCACTTCCGTTGCGGTGTCCAGTGCTCGTTGGAACCAGGATTCAGCTTCCGCGGCCTTGTCGCGAGACACGGCGAGCAGCAGGTCGCCTTTGAGCTGGAAGAACTCTGACCACAGGGTCTGCCCTGTGCCTTGCGTTGCGATCTCGACCGCTTCATCGAGCAAAGGCAACCCGTCCGCGGGCCGTCCGGCCAAGCCACAAACCCCTGCCTGGAGATGGAGAAGCGAAGGCCAGAACACGGGTGGCGTATTCAAGCGTTGGTAGTCGTTCATGGCGTCTTCGATCAGGGCCAGACCCTCGTCAGCCGAACCCATCCCCGCCAGTGCGGCGCCGCGCAGGCACGAGCCGACCGCCCGCCAAACCTGGAACTCGTGCTCCTCGGCGATGTGCAAGACGGCCTGCGCGCACACGTGAGCGCGCTCTTCCTCCCGCTTCCAGAGGTGCACCAGTCCGGCATGAAAGTGCGCGTACGCCATGGTCGGAGGGTGGCGCAGCCTTTTCGACGGATCTATCGCTTCGTTACCTCGATCAGCAGCGCGATCTGGGAACCCGAGCATCCACAACACCAACGCCGACGTGGTCAAGCACGCCACTCCGGCGTTGTTACCTAGCTGGAAGCGCCCTAGGCCGTGCCGCACCGGGTCATACGCGGCAATCCCTTCCTCCAAGTGCTCCATGCCATCCTGGAGACGCTCGACCATGGCGAGACTGGCCCCGATCACCAAGTGCCCTTCGACTCGCGCGTTCTCGTCGTCATAGCGCTCGGCCAGGCTCAGGATCTGCTCTCCCGTCCGAGCGCCTTTCTCGAAGTCCGCCCGATAGATGTAGAACGTCGAGAGTCCACGCAACACCGGGAGCAGCTGGGGTACCTCTCCTTCCCCTTCGCACAGCTCCAGGGCGCGCGTGAACGCATCCTCGACCTCTTGCGTGTAGCCCTTCAAGGTGAGCAGCACCCGCGCCAAGCTCGTCTGGAGCGTGATCTGCTGCAGTACACGTTCGGGCGTGGACGGTGTGGAAGAGAGAAGCTCCAGTAGATCCGTAGCAAGGGAGACGGTCGCTGGTACCAACCACGTGTGTCGTACAGCAGCCACAGGCTGTCGGTGAACTTGCCGAGCTGCTCGAAGTTCCTTTCGGCAACCCAGTAGCTCCATGCGGTGCGGATGTTGTCGAGGTCACCGACCATCTGCTTTGACGCTGCTTCTCGCTCGTCCCCCGTCAGACGGTCCCACTGGTGCTTGGTCCAGTCGGCGAAATGTGCAGCGTGGGCGCGGCGGGCGGCTGCACCCAACTCGGGATCCTCGTCCAGCCGGGCCGTCGCGAATTCGCGGAGCGTTTCCAGCATCAACAGGCGCGATCCACCGTCGTCGTGATCGGTGCGCCGTATCAGACTCTTGTCCACGAGCGAGCAAAGTCCGTCGACGACGTCGATCTGTTCCAAGCCTTTGACCCGGCTCGCCACCTCTTCCACCGCCTCGAACGTTGCGCCGGAGAACACCGAGAGCAGCTCGAACAGCCGCTGCTCGTCCGGGTCGAGCATCTCGTAACTCCAGGCAATTCGTGTCGCGCAACGTCTGCTGCCGGACGGGCGCGTCGCGTGCGCCGCCCCGCAGCAGCTTCAACCGGTCCCCGAGCCGCTCGACGAGCGCCTGCGGTGAGAACAGCCCGAGCCGGGCCGTCGCGAGCTCGATCGCGAGGGGCAGCCCGTCCAACCCCACGCACAACTCGGCGACCGCCGGTGCATTCTCCTCGGTGAGTCGAAAATCCGGCTCGACCGCCTGGGCCCGGTCGACGAACAACTGGATGGCCTCGGAGTGCGCCAGCTGCTCGGCGGAGACGTGTCCCCCGTCGGTTTCGGGCAGCCCGAGCGGCGGGACGGGGAAGACGTTCTCGCCGCTCACGTGCAGCACCTCCCGGCTCGTCACCAGCTCCTTCAGCTCGGGGCAGTCGCGAAGCAGCTCGGCCATCGTGGGCGCCGCCGCCGTCACCTGCTCGAAGTTGTCGAGGAGCAGCAGCATCCTCTGCGTCCCGATCTGCTCCTTGAGGTCGTCCACGAGCGGGCGGTTGCTCTCTTCCCGCACGCCGATCGCTCGGGCCGTGACGGAGAGGACAGATTCGAGGTCGCGGCTCGCAGCGAGGTCGACGAAGTAGACCCGGTCGTCGAAGTCGTCACGCAGGTCGGTCGCCGCCTCGAGCGCCAACCGGGTCTTCCCCGTGCCGCCCGTGCCCACCAGGGTGAGCAAGCGCGCCCGCCCGAGGCGATCCTTGACCTCTTCGAGCTCGTGCGTGCGCCCGACGAAGCGGTCGAGCGCGGCCGGGAGGTTGCTCGGACCCGCGTTGAGCGCTTCTTCCGTCGGCGTCTCGAATCGCTCGCTGAGCAGCACCATCAAGTCGTTCTCGACGAGCTCGCGCAGCTCTCCAGGTGTGTCGAAGGGTTTGTAGGAAACCGTGTCGTCACTGCGAACGCGATCGAGAAGCTGGCCAAGCCCCGCTTCACGATCCGGCGCCGGCCGTTTGACGTAGATGAGCTTCGGCTTGCCACCCGAGAGCACGTATTCGTCCTCCAGGCCGGAGATCTCTTCGCCCGGCGCGACCCACCCGTAGCTCTGCCAGTAGATGCCGATGAAGATGTGACTCTGATCGAGGTAGGCGCGATAGAGATCGCGTGGCGGATGCGGTCGCGCACCGAGCTCGAACAGAACCGGGGCGAGGTGCAGCTTCCGGATGGCGTCGTTCGCCGCGGCACGTTCGTCGGCCAGCTCGCCGAGTGTGGAGCTGACGAACACCCGCAAGCGCTGATCGGGTGTGCGAATGACAGGGGCAGCCTGCCGAGCCGTCATCCCTCACCCCCTCGCAACACTGTGGAGACGATGGGACTCGAACCCACGACCCCCTGCTTGCAAAGCAGGTGCTCTAGCCAGCTGAGCTACGTCCCCGCGTGCTCCAGCATGCCATGCCGCAAGCGCGAGTCGACCGCCGAATCACGGGGTTATCGGCGCCGGCGTCGGCGCCGTCGCCCAAGTAGGAGCGCCGCAACCGCGCTGACCGCCGGCAACGCCAGGCCGGTGATGTCGATGACCGGTCGGATCCTGACACCGTCCGGTCCGACGTCGGCGATCGCGATGGTGCGGCTGCGGCCGAACCCGCCGCCGCCTCCGCCGCCGCCACTCCCCTCGCTGCCGTCGTCGGTTCCGACACCGGAGCCGCCGCCGAAGCCGCCGGCCGCGTACGTCTCGATGAGCGGGATCACCGTGCGGTCGCCCACGACGGTCGCCGGGCCGACGGCACCTTCGCCGCTCCCGGCGCGCTCGAGCGCGCGCGACACGTGCTCGGCGCCCCTAACGAAGCCGATCAGCCGGGCGCGATCCTCGGCGGCGTTCTGTCCCGTGGCTCTCTCCTCCACCATTGCCTCCTCTTCACGTGCGCGTCGTGCCCAGAGTGGCACCGACGCGCCGAATCCCCAACCGAACCTCGCGCTCGTCAGGTCGACGCGCAGCAACGCCAGCACTGACAGCACGAACACCACAACCGGACCGCCGGGCACCGTCACCCGGCGGCGGCGCAAGTGCAAGCGCCGACGAGTGGTGACCTCACGCGACCCGAACTCCTTCGAACGCCGCGGCCTTCACGCCGCGCCGCGCCAGCTCCGCGAGGAAGGGCACCGGCTCGACCAGAGCGGCGAGCCCGTGGACGCCACCCGCTGGGCCGTCGCGCGCGCCGAGCCCCTGCGCAGCGCCGGCCAAGCGCGCTGCTGCGACCGCGAGGACGGTCCCGGCGGCGACCGCGGTCCGGTCGATGACTCCGTAGACCATCGACTCGCGCACGCGACCGCGCCAGCCCCACACCTCGACGCGGGCCGACCCCCATTCCTCGTCGAGCGCCCGCCGGCCTGGCCAGGTAAGACGCCGAGAGGGCAGTTCGCCGATTCGAGTGGTGGCGCGAGCAATACCAGGGAAGGCCTGTACCAGCAACGCGATGCCCGAGGCCACGGGTTCACATTCGCGCGCACCGATCGGGTCGGGGAACCACACCAGCTCCGCCGTGCCGCGCCGCTCCTCGTGCCACGCGCCGTCGTGCCACTCCAGGGCCGGCTCGCGCCGGGCCTTACGAGCAGCGGCGAGACAAGCCGGGCCGGACACTCCCGAGCGCGCCACGTGGATCTCGTCGACCGAGTCGAGCGCGTCCGCCGCGTGCCGGGCCAGCACGTCGGCGAGCCCGGGTGCGAGCCCGCAGCTCGGCGCGAAGAGGACGCCCTCGTGGCGGGCTTGCTCGTCAAGGTCGAGTAGCGCATTGACGGCGTTCTCGTCGTCGATCGTCGACGTGAACGGCACACTGGCCTCGAGCGCGCGGCGCGCCAGCGCCACACCCGGCTCAGCCGGCAACGCGGCTGCGACCGCGTCGAGCCGGTCAGGCAAGACATCGTCGGGACCGAGATCGACCGCGTGAGCTCGATCACCGAGCGCATCTGCGAGCTCCTCGGCCCGCGCCGAACTCCGTCCCGTGATGAGCAGGGCATCGAGGCCTGGGCTGTCGACGAGCTGGCGAGCGGCGCGGATGCCGACCGCGCCGAGGCCGTCGAGCAGAACCGTGGTCAACGCGTCAGCGGAACTCGGGGCCGTCGAGCTCGCGCCAACCGCCGCTCGTGGGCGGGACGCCGCCCTTTCCCCGCAGCTTCACGAACCCACCGACCACGACCGCGATGGCGGCGACGATCAATCCGCGGCGCAAGGCCTTCATGGCCGGGAGTGTACGACGCGGTGTCAGGCCGGGCTCAGGCCGGCCCCGTGTACGTGAGGTACAGCACGATCAGCAAGATCGGCACGAGCACGTCGGCGGCGAATATCAAGCCGGCGTTTCCCGGCGCGAAGTTCTTGGCGACGACCATCTGCTTCACGTGCCCAACCGCGGCGCCGAGCAGGAAGATCGACGCCATGATGATCGTCGCCACCCAGAAACCTCGCCCGTACACGGGACACAAGACGCCGAGCACGCCCCATCCCAGATCGGCGACACCGACCTCCCACTGGAACGGGCTGCCGGGAGCCCAGCCGATCGACCGGGCCACGTCGTCCGCCTTGAGGAGGTGGCCCCGTCGCGCCGATTATGCCTGTCACGCCGACCAGGTAGACGAGCGCGTTGAGCAAGGTCGCGCGGTGGAACCCGGTGACCCCATGCTGGATCAGCTGAACGAGCTCAGCGATCGCGAACGCGACCACGGGCGTGAGCGCGGGCCACGCCGCCAGTACTCGCAGCGCGATCGGTTGAGGACATGCCGCGTCGTCCCGACTTCCCGAGGTCGCTACGACCGGAGCCTACGAGGTGAGCCTTGCGGAACCGGTGAAGCGCGGTGGCCATCGCCCAGATCACGGGGATCCTGCGCCCCTAGGCTGAGCCGCTCACAGGCCGACCCCGAGGAGTCAGTTCCGTATGAACAAAGCGAAATGCCGTGTCGTGCCGGTGCTGGTCGCCGCGACCACATTGCTGGCGCTCGTCGGCAGTGCCGGCGCTGCCGCCGGCGCTCCGGCCAAGGCGAAGAAGTCCTGCGAGCTTCTCATCCCTGCGGAGATCACGGCCGCCTTCGGCACGGAGTCTGGCGACGGCACGCAGAAGGGCAGCGACTGCACCTGGCGCGTCGGTGACCTCGTCGTCTCCCTCAACCTCACGACCAAGGGCGCCAAGTCCAGGTTCGAATCCCTGCGTGACCTCGCGGAGAAGGCCGGTGCGCAACCCCGGAAGGTCACGGGCGTGCGCGACAAGGCGGTCTACGCCGAGATCCAGTCCTTCAAGGAGCTGCTCGTGCTCAAGGGCAAGAAGTTCCTGTTCCTCCGCGTTCTCGACATCGCCAGCCCGACCGACACCGAGACGGCCAAGGCGGCATTGACCGATCTCGCCAAGAAGGCGGTCAAGCGCGTCTGAGGCGCCTTACCCAGCTGCGGGCGCTCAGAAGCGCGGCCGCGGTGGCCCGGTGGCGTACTTCCGCCCCTTCCACTCGATCTCGTGCCCGGTGTGTGCCAGCAGCATCGACCGCGCGAGCGCGCCCGCCCACACCGCGATCATCACCGGATGCAGCGGGATGGACCACATCGGGTCCTTGCCAACGCGCGAGGTGATCGCGCGCGTGCTCAGGATGAGGCTGACCTGCAGCGCCGGGAGCGTGAGCGCGCCACCCGTGGAGACGGCAGCCCCGAGCCGCAGGAACGGAAAAAGCAGAGCCGGGGCAACGATGCACAAGGCGGCCAGCGCGACACCAGGGCGGTGGGCGAGCCCCCCGTACGCGTTCTTCGAGAACCCGTCCCAGATCTCGCGGAAACCTTCGTACCAGCGCGTGTGCACGAACTCGGTGCCGTTGCGCAGGCCGACCCGGTGGCCGGAGGCCTTGACCGCCCGGGCCAGCTGCACGTCGTCGACGATGTGCTCCGGGGCGGCGGCGTGCCCGCCGGCGGCGGCGTAGGCGTCACGCCGCACCATGAGGAACGGCCCGAGCGCGATGGCCAGATCCGGGTGCGCCGGTCGCTCCATGAGCGCCGCGGGGAGGAGGGCGAGGAGGGCGTGGTTCACCATCGGCATGAGCACGACTTCGGCCACGGTGCCCGTATCGGTTCGCAGCAGCATCGAGACGAGCCCGAGCCTGTCGTCGTGGAGCTCTCCCGCGGCGCGGGACAGAGCGTCGGCGCTCAGGATCGTGTCGGCGTCGACGAAGCAGAGGACGTCACCCCGGGCGCGGGCGGCGAGCTGATGACAGGCCCAGTTCTTGCCCGTCCAGCCGTCGGGCCACGGGGCCCCGGGGATGACGCGCACGCGCGGGTCCCGGCCGGCGCGCCCGGCGGTGCCGTCGCTGGACTCGTCGTCGAGGACGATGACCTCGAAGTTCGGGTAGTCCTGCTCAAGGAGCGCCTGCACGCAGGCGCCGATGTTCGCTGCCTCGTCCCGGGCGGGGACCAGCACGCTGATGAGCGGCGCGTCCGCGGGCCAGCGGCGCGCCGGTGGCCGCCGCACGACCCGGATGTTCCAGAGGACGAGCCCGACCTGGACGATGAGCAGAAAGGTCAGGACCTCGCCGAGCAGGAGGCTCAATGCGTGCCGCCGGTGGCGCGGTCCCAGCCGGTGGCCTCCTCGATGCGCCGCATGCGGGGCTCGTCGACGGCGCGTTTGACGCCGGTCAGCGCGAACAGCGTGACCACGATGGCCATCGTCGCCGCGTGGCCACCGATCAGCGCGGCGGCCACGAACGAGCCGACGATGGCGACGATCACGGTGGGCAGAAAACGACGAGTGATCACGAACGTGGCACCGGCACCGATGCCGCCGATCGCGGCGGCGGGAAGGAGCAGCGCAATGCCGAATCCCCCGGCGGTGGCGACACCCTTCCCGCCCACGAACCCGAGCCAGATCGGGAACGCGTGTCCCGCGACGACGGCAATGCCGCCGAGGGTGAGCTGCCAAGTAGGTCGGTCGCGCAACGCGAGCCCGACGACGCCGCCCTTGGTGACGTCCATTAGAAACACCGCCACGCCCCACAGCGGTCCGACGACGTGATAGGCGTTGCGCGCTCCTACGTTCCCTTCACCGGCGACGCGGATGTCGATGCCGGCGACCCGCCGCCCGACCAGATAGGCGGACGGAATAGAGCCGACGAGGTAGGCGAGAACTGCGATCGTGCCGCCGGTGACCACGATCTCCATTGGTGATCCCCCCGCTCAGACGGCTGGATGTGGGGCTAGGTGGAATCGAACCACCGACCTCATCCTTATCAGGGATGCGCTCTCACCGACTGAGCTATAGCCCCGAAAAGGCGGAGGGTACCAGTCGACTCTGCGGTCCCGGCCCGGGGTTGGGCCAGAAAGCTAGTGTCCGTTTTGGGACGTCAGCGCTTCCCGGGGGCGTCTTCCTGGATGACCGTGACCTCGACGCCGCCGAACAGCTCGGCGAAGAGGTTGTAGAACGCGCACGCCAGGACGGTGGCGACGACCTGGATCGCGACCAGCACGAGCCCGACCAGGACCGTCCCCCGCAGCATCCCGGTGGAAAGGAAATGGAAGTCCTTCGACGACAGCAGGTCGCCGATGAACTTCTCGACGCTGCCGATCACGCCGAACGCGTCGGCGACCAACCACAAGAACGCGATCGACGTGACGATCACCGCCATCTCGCACACGTAGAAGCACAGCGAGATCTTCAGCGCCGACCACAGATCGATCTTCTTGATCGTGTGATGCACGCGGCGCGGTGCTCGCGGGCCCGGGACGGCGGCGGCCCGCGGGACCTTCCCCACTCGAGCGGGACGAGCCTCGGGCGCCTGCGTGTGCCCGTCGCCGGACGGTGCCGGCCCCGGGGGCGCCGGTTGCGTGTGGCTACGCGCGTCGGACTGGGCAGTCGCGCGCCGCGGATCCATGTCTTGCGGGTTGGCGCTCATGACTTGGGGAGGTCCTCTCCGTTGTCGGATCCGTCGTCGGCCTCGAGTACGGGAGCCACAGCGACGACGCTCTCTCCCTCGCCGAGGCGGGCTACGCGCACACCCGTGGCGTCACGGCCCTGCGCCGAGATCTCCCGGGCTCCCATGCGGATGATATTGCCCGCGGAGGAGAAGACCAAGATCTCGTCGGGCTCGTTGACACAGAAGGCCCCTACGACCCCACCCCGAGCGGCAGTGATCTTCATCCCGCGGACCCCCTGGCCGCCCCGGTTCTGGCGCTTGAACAGGTCCAGCTTCGTGCGTTTGCCGTGGCCGCTGGAGCTCACGAACAGCATCACCGAGCCACGCCGGGCGACGTCACACCCGACGACGGCGTCGTCGTTCTCATTGTCGCCGTCGCTAGCTCCGGCTTTGCGGCGCCGGCCGGCGGAGCCGCCGTCGCCGCGGCTCTTGAGCTTCATGCCGTGGACTCCCGCGGCGTCTCGACCCATCGCACGCACGCCGCTCTCGGCGAAACGGATCGTCATGCCCTGACGCGAGACCATGACGATGTCGTTGCGACCGGTGGTCTGGATCACCTTCACCAACTCGTCGTTGCCGTGCAAGTTGATTGCCTTCAGTCCGCTGCGAATCGACGAATCGAACTCGGACATTCGCGTCTTCTTCACGACCCCGTTCCTCGTCGCGAAGAAGAGGTACGCGCCGTCCTCGTAGGTACGGGTGTCGATGATCGCCTGGATCTGCTCCCCCTGGCTCAACGACACCAGGTTCACGAGCGCGGTGCCGCGGGCCGTGCGCTCCTTCATCGGGATCTCGTGAGCGCGCAGCCTGTATACCCGACCCCGATTCGAGAAAAACAGCAGGTACGAGTGGGCGGTGGTCGGCAGCAGGTGGGCGACGTAGTCGTCGTCGCGGAGGTTCCCGCCCCTGACACCCTTCCCGCCCCGGCCCTGGCGGCGGAACGCATCAGCGGCGACCGTCTTGATGTAGCCCTTCTTCGACAGGACGACGATGACTTCCTCGTCCTCGATCAGGTCGAGGGTGTCGAGCTCGCCGGCATCGGCGGTGATGCGCGTCCGGCGTTCGTTGCCGTAGCGCTCCCGGAGCTCACCGAGCTCGTCCTTGATGACCGTGTGCAGCTTCTTCTTGCTCCGCAGGATGGACTCGAGCTCCTTGATCCGCTCCTGCAGCTCGGCGAGCTCGTCACGGAGTTTCCGCCCTTCGAGCTGGGTGAGCCGCCGGAGCTGCATGTCGAGGATGAAGTTCGCTTGGATCTCGGTGAACTCGAACGGCTTCGACATGAGTCCGGCGCGGGCCACGTCGACGTCGGCCGCACCGCGGATGAGCTCGATGATCGCGTCGATCAAGTCGAGCGCTCGAACCAGTCCTTCGACGATGTGCTCGCGCTCGCGCGCCTTCTCGACGCGGTACTGGGTCCGTCGCGTCACCACTTCCATCTGGTGCGCGACGTAGACGAGCACCGCTTGAGCAAGGTTCAGGAGCTTGGGCACGCCATCGACGAGAGCCAGCATGTGCACGGGGAAGCTCGATTGCATCGGCGTGTGCTTGTAGAGCTGGTTCAGCACGACCTGAGGGTTGGCGTCGCGCCGCAGCTCGATCACGAGACGCGTCGTGTCACCCGCCGATTCGTTCCGAACGTCCTTCACGCCTTCGACCTTGCGTTCGTTGACGAGCTCGGCGATCTTCTGACCGATCACCTCGACCGACGTTTGGTACGGCACCTCGGTGACGACGATGCGGGTCTCGCCGCGGCGGCCCTCTTCGATCTCGGCGACGGCGCGCATCTTGATCGAGCCGCGTCCAGTTCGGTACGCGTCCTTGATGCCGTCGCGACCCAGGATCAACGCGCCGGTCGGGAAGTCCGGGCCCTTCACGAACCGCATCAGGTCGTTCGGCTTCGCGTCCGGATTGTCGAGCACATGGACGCAGGCGTCGATCACCTCGTTGAGGTTGTGGGGCGGGATGTTCGTCGCCATGCCCACGGCGATGCCTCCGCCCCCGTTGACGAGCAGGTTGGGGAACCGCGCCGGCAGGACGACCGGTTCCTGGTTCTGGCCGTCGTAGGTGTCGGCGAGGTCGACGGTGTTCTCGTCGATCTCGCCGATGAGCTCCATCGCCAACGGCGTGAGGCGCGCCTCGGTGTAGCGCTGGGCGGCGGGGCTGTCGTTCGGGTCGGGCGACCCGAAGTTGCCGTGCCCGTCGATGAGCGGATACCGCAGTGAGAACTCCTGGGCCATCCGGGCGAGGGCGTCGTAGATCGCCTCTCCGGCGTGCGGGTGGTAGCGACCCATGACGTGCCCGACCGCCTGTGCCGACTTCTGGTGCTTGCGGTCGGGGCGCAGCCCCTGCTCGTACATGCCGTAGATGATCCGGCGCTGCACCGGCTTCAGGCCATCGCGCGCGTCGGGCAGAGCGCGCGCGGTGATAACCGACATCGCGTAGTCCAGGAAGGAGCGTTCCATCTCCTCCTGGATCTCGATGGGCTCGATATTCGGTTCGAGTGTTCGCTGTCCGTCGTCAGGCATGGGCGTCAGATGTCGAGGAAGCGCACGTCTTTGGCGTTCTCCTGGATGAAGGTGCGGCGAGTCTCGGCGTCGTCACCCATCAGCTTCGAAAAGATCTCGTCGGCGATGGCGGCTTCCTCCACGTTCACTTGAAGAAGGTTGCGCGTCGCCCGGTCCATGGTGGTGACCTTGAGCTCCTCCCAGTCCATCTCGCCCAAGCCCTTGAAGCGCAGCACCTCGTACTTGCGGCCTTCGTGGGCGGCGTCGAAGTCGCGCAGGACCGCGTCGTCCTTCAGGTAGTAGTGCTCCTTCCCGATGTCGACGCGGTACAGCGGGGGCTGGGCGATGTAGATGTAGCCGCTCTTCAGCATGTCGGGGAGCTGCCGGAAGAAGAACGTGAGCAGCAGCGTCCGGATGTGGGCGCCGTCGACGTCGGCGTCGGCGAGGAGGATCACCTTGTGGTATCGCACCTTGTCCTTGTTGAAGTCCTCGCCGGTGCCGCTGCCGATCGCGGTGACGAGCGACTGGATCTCCTCGTTCTTGAGCAGGCGATCGATGCGGGCGCGCTCGACGTTGAGGATCTTCCCCCGGATGGGCAGGATCGCCTGGTAGGTGGCGTCGCGTGCCCGCTTGGCGCTTCCACCCGCGCTGTCGCCCTCGACGATGAACAACTCGGACTCTTCTGGGTCCTTCGACGAGCAGTCGGCGAGCTTGCCCGGCATCGCTGCCGATTCCAGCAGCGACTTGCGGCGGGTCAGGTCGCGCGCCTGACGAGCCGCGACGCGTGCGCGAGCAGCCTGCGTCGCCTTGTTCAAGACCTGGCGCGCTTCCGACGGGTGCTCCTCGAGCCAGTCGCCCAGCTTCTCGTTGGTGGCCTTCTCGACCGCCGAGCGCATCTCGGTGTTGCCGAGCTTGGCCTTCGTCTGCCCCTCGAACTGCGGGTTCCGAAGCCGGACGGACAGAATCGCGGTCAACCCCTCCCGGATGTCCTCGCCGAGCAGCGTGACGTCCTTGTCCTTGACGAAACCCTTGGCGCGCGCGTACCGGTTGACTGCGTTCGTGAGGGCCTTCTTGAAGCCCTCCTCGTGCATCCCGCCCTCGGTGGTGGCAATGTTGTTCCCGAACGAGTGGATGCCCTCGTAGAAGCCGGTGTTCCACTGCATCGCGATCTCGACCTCGCCCGCAGCCGACTTCTCTTCCAGCGAGATCACCCGCTTGAACAGGGGATCCTTCGCGGCGTTGAGGTGCTTGACGAAGTCGACGAGCCCGCCCGTGTACTTGTAGGTCTGCTCGAGCTTCGGGTCGACGCGCTCGTCGGTGAAACGGATCTCGAGGCCCCTGTTCAAGAAGGCCATCTCGCGTAGGCGCTCGAGGATCGTCTGAGCGCGGAACTCGGTCTCCTCGAAGATCGTCGCGTCGGGCCAGAACGTGATCGTCGTGCCGTGCTGCTTCGACGCCTTGACGCGCCGGATCTTGCCCTGCGGCCTGCCACCCTTGGCGAACTCCTGGACCCACCGGCCGCCGTCGCGATGGATCTCCATCTCGAGGCGGCTCGACAGCGCGTTGACGACCGACACGCCGACGCCGTGCAGGCCGCCCGAGATCTTGTAGCCATCGCCGCCGAACTTCGCCCCCGCGTGGAGCGTGGTCATGATGACCTCGGCCGCCGACTTGTTCTTGAACTCGCGGTGGTTGTCGACGGGGATGCCTCGACCGTTGTCGGCGACGCGGCATCCGCCGTCCGCCAGCAACGTCACCTCGATGCGGGTGGCCTCGCCCGCCATCGCCTCGTCGACGGAGTTGTCGACGACCTCGTAGACGAGATGGTGTAGCCCCGACGGTCCGGTCGATCCGACGTACATGCCAGGGCGCTCGCGCACGGGCTCGAGGCCCTTGAGCACGGTGATGTCCTTGGCCGTATACGCCACGCGCGGCGTCCTTTCTGGTCGGGGTCGGAGCGGGCCGACGAACGAGCGCGAATCCTGCAAAAGTCCTGGTCAGGACCCTTAAAACGCCGCCCTCAGTGTACCAGACGACCCCGCCGGAACGGCGCTGTGCGGGCGCGCTTCGCCGACCGATTACACGTCGACGCGGACCTGCACGGCGCGGATCACTCCGGCGCCCACCAACGCCGACGCACGGTCGACGACATCACTCTCCAGGTAGCGCAGCTGGGTGGCCCGGGGCGCAGAATCCACACTCACGCGTAGTATCCCGTCACGCAGCGATTGCAGCCGGCAGTGGGTTGCGAGGTCATCACCGACCACTTCCTGCCAGTTGGTCGCCAGGGCCCGGAACGCGTCCGGTTCGGGCAGGCCCAGCTCGGCGGTCACCTCTGCGAGCGCGTCGCGCAAGCGGCGCGGCTCGTCATGGTCTCTGGAACGCGTCATCCGCCCTCCTCGACCCGCCCGTCGCGCACGCGCAGACGACACTCCGGGTGCACCGCCGCCGGCACGCTCGACGCCGTCGTGATCAGTGTCTGCCCGGCAGGCAGCTGGGCCACGAGGGCCTCGCCGCGGTCGGCGTCGAGCTCGCTGAAGACGTCGTCGAGGAGGAGCACCGGCTCCGTGCCGACGACGTCGGCGCAGACATGGTGGCCGGCGAGACGCAGCCCGAGCGCGAGGGTGCGCTGCTCGCCTTGGGAGGCGTGCAACCGCGCGTCGAGCGCGGCCAGCCGGAGCCGCCATTCGTCTCGATGGGGGCCGACGAGCGTCACACCTCGCTCGAGCTCCGCCCGCCGGCGCGCCGCGAGCGCGCCCCGCAGCAACTCCTCGACGTCGTCGGCGGCAGGCGGCACGCTCCCCTCGGCCCATTCGGCCTCGTATGTAGCCTCCACGTCCATGTCCGCACCGGCCAACCGCTGGTAGGCGTCGCGCACTGACGGCAACAAACGCGCCTCGAGGCGCAGCCGGCCGCGGACCAACTCGCTCCCCGCGCTCACGAGCTGGTCGTCGAAGACCGACAACGTCGACTCTCCGTCAGGCGCGCGCACGCCCTGTCGCAACAGCGTGTTCCGCTGTTTCAGGACACGTTCGAAGTCGGAGCGCACCGCGTCGTATCGCGGAGCAATGGCGACGAGCAGCTCGTCGAGATACGCGCGGCGCTCCGCCGGCCCGCCCTTCACGAGTTGTAAGTCGTCGGGCGAGAAGACGGTGACGCGCACGAGCCCGAGGAGGTCCCGCGCGCGCGTGAGTGGATGACGGTTGAGACGCACGCGGTTGCGGCCGGCAGCGCGAATCTCGGCTTCCAAGAGTTGCTCTCGATCGGGCTCTCGGACGATCACGCGCACATAGGCAGCATCGGCGCCCGAGCGGACCAGCGCCGCGTCGGGCACCCCTCGGAACGAATGCGCCGTGGCCGCCCACCCCAGTGCCTCGAGCAGGCTGGTCTTCCCTTCGCCGTTGGAGCCCGAGATCACCGTGACGCCGGCGGGGAACGCCAGATCCACCGACGGGTAGCAGCGAAAGTCCGTGAGCGCGAGCTGCGTCACGACGCTCACGGGCTCGTGGTCTCCCTAGGAGATGCGGACCGGCATGAGCAGGTAGAGAAACTCGGTGCTGTCGGTGCCCTTCAGCACGGCCGGCTTGAGCGGGTCGATCGACTCGATCACGACCTCGGACCCAGCCGCTGCTTCGATGCCCTCGAGCAGGAACTGCGAGTTGAAAGCCACCGTCACGTCACTGCCTTCGTACTTCGCCTCGACGGCTTCGTGGGCCTCACCCACGTCCTGCGCCACCGCTGACAACTCGAGCCCTTCGGCGTTCATCCCGAGGCGGATGGGCGCGGTGTCGCGCCCCTGACCCACGAGACGCACCCTGTTGGTCGCCGCACTCAGCTGATCGCGCGCAACCGTGAGCTTGTTGGGATAGCCACTCGGGATGAGTTGCTCGTAGTTCGGGAAGTCACCCTCGATGAGTCGCGTTGTCACCGATGTGTTTCCGATCCGGAACACGACCTCGCGCTCCGCCAGAACGACCTCGATCTCCTGCTCCCCCAGCAACCGCTGCACCTCGTTCAGGCCCTTGCCGGCGACGAGAACACTCTGGCCCTCCGGCAGCATGCTCACACCCTGCAAGTCGCGCACCGCGAGCCGGTACGAGTCGGTCGCGACCAAACGCAACCCTCCTGCCGACGCCGTGAGCAACACACCCGTGAGAATCGGCCGCGCATCGTCCTTCGAGGCTGCCGGGACGACCTGACGCAACGCTTCGGCGAGCGACCCGGCCGCGACCTTCACACCCGCGCCTTCGGGCTCGGACAGCCGCGGGAAGTCCGCGGCCGACAGCGTGCGCAGCGACGTCCGGAACCGACCCGCCTCCACACGCGCCTCGTCATCGGTGAACTCCACCGCGACAGTTCCGGGATCGAGCTTGTGCACGATCTCCGAGAACAGCCGCGCCGGGACGACTGCACTGCCGTCACCCTCGGCATCGGCCGGCGCTTCCACGCGGATCGTCAGCTCGAGGTCGGAGCCGACGAGCTCGACTCCGTTGCCTGACGGCGACACCCGGAGTCCCGACAGCACCGGCAGGGCACCGGTCCGGGACGCGACGGCCCGCTGCGCCACCGCGATGGCATCGGCGAGTGTGTCCCGTTCGCAGCGGAACTTCACCGGCAACCTCCTTCTCTACACATGCGAAGGATCATAAGTAGACGTTGTAGTAGGCCCTGTGGATTGGGGACAGCCAGGCTGCGGCGCTGGTAGGAGGGTGTCTCGGTATTCGAGGGTTTTCCACCGATTTCCCTCGATCGAAAGTTGAGCTTGTGAGTTAGATCAAGACGTGTCCCCACGGGCGGGCCCGATATCCCCAACTGTCCACAGAGTTATCCACCGCCCAGCTTGATGCGGGAGATCAGGTCGTTGACCTGGTCGAACGTGGCTTGGCGCTCGTTCATCTGCTGCTTGATCTTCTCGACGGCGTACATGACGGTCGTGTGGTCACGGCCGCCGAACGCCTCCGCGATGCGGGGGTAGCTGTAGCCGGTGAGCTCCCGGAAGACGTACATGCCGATCTGCCGGGCCGTGACGAGGGGCCGGCGCCGGCTCTTCCCGCACAGGTCGTCGACCGTCCAGCCGAACATCTTGGCTGTCTCGTCCAGGATCAGCTGAGGGGTGATTTCGCGGGGCGCCGCCGGCGAGATGAGGTCGGCGAGGACCTGGTGGGCGATCTCGTCGGTCAACGGGGCGTCGTGGAGGCTCGAATAGGCCGAGATTCGGAGCAACGCGCCCTCGAGCTCGCGGACGTTGTCGTGGATGTTGGTGGCGATGAACGCGAGGACGTCGTCGGGGATGCCGTCGAGGCCTTCGGCCTCGGCTTTCTTGCGGAGGATGGCGAGGCGGGTCTCGAACTCCGGGACCTGCACGTCGGTGATGAGACCCCATTCGAAGCGGCTTCGGAGCCGCTCCTCGAGGGGCGTGATCGACTTGGGGGCCGCGTCCGACGAGATGACGATCTGACCACCCTCGTTGTGGAGCTGGTTGAAGGTGTGGAAGAACTCTTCCTGGAGCTCCTGGGTCCGGGCAAGGAACTGGATGTCGTCGATCAGGAGCACGTCGAGGTCGCGGTAGCGCCGCTTGAACGACAGCATGGTCTTCAAGCGGATGGCGTCGACGAACTCGTTCATGAAGGTCTCGGTGTTGACGTAGCGGACGCGCTTGTTGCGGAAGACGGCCTTCACGTGGTGGCCGATGGCATGGAGGAGGTGGGTCTTCCCCAGGCCGACGCCGCCGTAGATGAACAGGGGGTTGTAGGAGCGGCCGGGCGCTTCCGCGACCGAGAGGGCGGCGGCGTGGGCGAATCGGTTGGAGGCTCCGATGACGAACTGGTCGAACGTGTAACGGGGGTTGAGGCCACCCGAGGCCCAGGTCCGGGAGCCCTCCTGCTCCCCGGAAGGCAGCGTCGCGGTAGCTGCCATCGACTCGGGGCCGGGCGCCGCCGGTGATGGTGGGCGCGGTGAGAGAGGCTCGCTCTGGCGTGTATCGGTCTCAACCGTGAGGTCGACCTCTAGTCGCTGACCGGTGATGTCCCTCAGCGTGTCGGTGAGCATCCCGGTGTAGCTCGACCTGATCCGCTCGGCGGCCAGGCTGCTCGGCACCGCCAGGGTCAGGACGCCGTCCGCAAGGCTGATGGCGCGCACGCCCTGGAACCACAGACCGAATGTGTTCGGAGACAGCTGAGATCGGAGTGCGGTGGCACCGTGCTCCCAGATGTCGGCGGCGGTGACACCCCGGTCTTGTTCGTCCACAGGAGCGTCCACAGGTGTGGAGAAGGGCGGGCAGAACGGTCGATTTCGGGCTGGCGAGCGCGACGTCAGCCGGCGGGTCGGTTCGGCCTGGGCAATCCGGGGAAGTTCGCCTCCGAGGCCGTGGCGTCGGCGAGGAGGCCCGAACGTAGCACCGCCTTGTACGGCCAACAAGGGTGCGCGCGCGGCAACGCGCGCCCGCGTTGCGGTCCTTTCACGGCGAGCCGTAAACTTTGTGATCCGCCCGCATTGAAGTGGCCCCTGACCTCGGGTCCCGCGGGCGCTTCCTTCGCGAGGAGGCCATGCGTGAAGCGCACGTTCCAACCCAACACCCGGAGGCGCAAGAAGCGTCACGGCTTCCGGTCCCGGATGCGTACTCGAGCCGGTCGGGCCGTACTCAAGGCCCGTCGCCGTCGCGGCCGCACGCGCCTCTCGGCCTGATCCGGCGCGTCGGCAGCCGTGCGACGTTTGCCGCCCTCGCCGGGGCAGCGCGACACACTCGAGGCCCGGTCACGGTGCGGTGTGTCGCCGGGAGCCGCGGCGGTCCGCCGCGTGTTGCGCACGCGGTCGGCCGCGGAACGGGGAGCGCAGTGGCACGCAACCGCGTGCGGCGCCGGCTCCGGGCCGCTGTCGCCGCATGCGAAGGAAAGCTCGAGCGCGGGGCTGCCTACCTCGTTTCCGCAGGTCGGGAGGCGTTGACGATGCCGTTCGGCGAGCTCGTCGACACCCTCGCGGAGCTCTTCGAGGCGGCGCGCCGGGAAGCACGGGCGTGGCGATGAGCGCCGCGGTCGAGACGAGCTGGTCGCCATCCGTCATGGCGCGGCTACTGATGCTTCCGATCCGGGCCTGGCGGCTGCTGAGCGTTCACCTCGCGCCGCGCTGTCGCTTCCACCCGTCGTGCTCCGCCTACGCCTTGGAGGCGCTGGGGCAGCACGGCGTGATGCGCGGGTCGTGGCTCGTGATCCGACGCCTGGCGCGCTGTCATCCGTGGGGCGGCGGTGGCCTCGATCCCGTCCCACCGAACACACGTTCGCTCAAGAGAGCAGGCTGACCGATGTTTGATCCTCTGTACGACGCCTTCGGCGCCGCCCTGGCGTTCTTCTACGCCCTCGTGCCGAACGAGGGCGTGGCGATCATCCTGCTCACGATCGCAGTGATGCTTGTTCTGTTCCCGCTCACTGCGAAGTCGGCGCGCTCGATGCTCGCGATGCAGCGGCTCCAGCCCGAGATCAAGAAGCTTCAGGCGAAGCACAAGGGCGATCGTCAGAAGCTGAACGAAGAGATGATGAAGCTCTACCAGGAGCACAAGGTCAACCCGCTCGGCGGGTGCCTGCCGCTGCTGGTTCAGCTGCCGGTCTTCTTCGCGCTGTTCCACGTACTGCGATCGCCGTTGAGCAGCGTGCCGAAGGGTTCGGCGCTCTACGGCGCGCTCGTGGCGGCGAAGCCCGGTGGCCTGACCTTCCTGAGCATGGACCTTTCCAAGAAGGCACTTGACAGCCACGGGTCCTTCGCGTCGGCGCTGCCCTACTTCATCCTCGTCGGCCTCGTCGTGTTCACCGGTTATCTGCAGTCGAAGCAGACCCAGCGAAACACGCCGCCCGGCGCCGACAACCGCATGTTGATCATCGGCAAGGTGCTGCCGATCGTGTTCGGGGTCTTCTCGCTGAACTTCCCGTCGGGTCTGGTTCTCTACTTCTTCATCTCGAACCTATGGCGGGTTGGTCAGCAGGAGCTCATCATGCGAAAGATCGCGCCCCGCGACCACTTGCGTCGCGGTGGTGCCATCGACGTCAAGAGCAAAACGAGCGAGAAGTCGACGGAACCCGAACCGGCGGACAAGCCGACGGAGCAAAAGCCGACGGAGCAAAAGCCGACGGAGCAGAAACCGGCGGCGCGCGCGCCGGCGAAACGGACGCCGCGCGCGCCGGAAGCACGCCAGAGCCCGTTGGGAGCGCTGCGCGGGCTGTTCCAGCCCCCGCCGCCGAAGGAGGAAACAGACGGCCCGGCGCGCACCGAGGCGCCGGCGCCGAAGCCGGCCGCGTCGCAGCAGCCGGCGGGCTCACGGAGCGGGTCGAGCCGCGCCGGCCAGAGCCGACGCCGGCGGCGCAGGAGCAGCAACAAGAAGCGGAAGCGGTAGATGGAATGGGTCGAGACGACCGGCCGCACGATCGAAGGGGCGCTTGACGCAGCCCTCGACGAGTTGGGGGTCGACGAGCATGACGTGGACTACGAGGTGCTCGCGCGCCCGCGCGGCGGTCTGTTCGGACGTTTCGGTGGCGAGGCCCGCATCCGGGCGCGGGTCAAGCCGATCTCGCGGGAGAAGCCGGGAGGGACGCGCCGGCGAGCGCGGCGGCCGCCAGCGGCGGATGGGCGGTCGACCCAGCGCAACGAGCGGGCGGCCGCCGAGAACGAGAAGGAGCCCGTCGGTATGGGCTCACGAGAGCAGGGTTCGACGGGGAACGCAGCCCGTGCGGCCGGAAGCCGGCCTCGTCGCCGCGGCCGGCGCCGCCGGGGACGGGGGAGCAACAGCGTGCAGAAGGACCAGGAGCGGGGAGTGACCGTGGACGAAGAACCCGACATGCCGGTCGAGGAGCAAGTCGAGCGCGCCGTCGACTTCACGAGAGGTCTGGTGGACGCGTTCGGCGCCAAGGCGGAGGTGTCCAGCAGATTCGAGGACGAGGACACGGTGCTGGTCGACGTGACGGGCGACGAGCTCGGGCTCTTGGTCGGGCCGCGCGGAGCGACGCTGGCCGCCATCGAGGAGCTCGTCCGAACGGTGGTCCAGCGCCAGACGGGTGGGCACGGGGTGCGGGTACACGTCGACGTGGCGGGATACCGGGCGAGGCGCCGAGAAGCACTGACGGAGTTCACCCGCCAGCTCGCCGAGCGCGTGCGCGACAACGGGACCGAGCAGGCGCTCGAGCCCATGGGAGCACCCGACCGCAAGGTGGTGCACGACGTGGTTGGGGAGATCGACGGCGTCACCACGAGCTCCGAGGGGGAGGAGCCTCGTCGTCGGGTCGTGATCCGGCCCGGCTGAGCGGGGGCGGTGCTAGCCCCGGACGAGCGCGACCACCTCATCGGGGTCCTGGAGCGAGCTCGCGAGCGAGGCTTCGTCGGCGGGGGATCGCTCGAGTTCCACGTGGAACACGCCGAAGCCCTGGTGGCTGCGACCGACAGCGCCTTCGCCGGCCGGTTCCTCGATCTGGGCTCCGGTGCCGGCGTCCCCGGGCTGACCCTCGCCCTCGCCTGGCCAGAAGCGACAGGGACGCTCGTGGATTCGCGGCAGCGGCGCTGCTCGTTTCTGGACGAGGCGCTCCGGGAGCTCGGGGTTGCGCACCGGGTCAGGGTCGAGTGTGGGCGGGCCGAAGACCTGGCGCGACGGCCGGACCTTCGGGGGGCGTACGACCTCGTGACCGCGCGCGGCTTCGGTCCCCCGGCCGTGACCGCCGAGTGCGCGGTTGGATTCCTCCGCAGCGGAGGCCGCCTCGTCGTGACCGAGCCGCCGGGGGCACCAGAGAGCAATCGATGGCCTGCCAAAGGCGTGGCCACGCTCGGCCTGCGCGCCCCGGACATTCGGGGCGACCCCGGACCCCGGTTCGCGATCCTGAACCTGCCCCAGTCGGCATCGGAGCGGTGGCCTCGACGGGTCGGAGTGCCGGCGAAGCGCCCGCTCTGGACCTAGGCTGGCTCGCCACGGGACGCGGGGCGGGCTGTTTGCCCCAATGAGGCCGAGTTGCACCTTGTAACTCATGAAACAAGGTGGGAGTAGGGGCCGGAAGACCCTTGACCGCCCGCGTTTTGGTCGAGTTCAATGGCCGATGCGCCGACGGTAGAGAGGACCTGCGTGAGATGGGTCGCGTGGACGAGGATTTGAAGCGCCGCGGCCGGCGTGCGCTCGCGTCCTTGCGGGACGGTCGGGCGACTCCCGCGTCCCCCGTGGCCGAGCCCGAGACAGACGTCGAGGTGCAGGGTTCGGAGGAAGGCGAAGTTCCCCGAGAGCTGCCCGCGTTCAGTCCGCCGCCGCTCGATAACACCGCCGACGCCCCGACGCGTCAGCTGCTCGCCCAGGCCGCCGAGGAACCGGGCCCCTTGCTGTTGCCCAGTGTGCTCTCGATCGCGAATCAAAAGGGCGGGGTCGGTAAGACGACGACGGCGGTGAACCTGGGCGCGGCGCTGGCCGAGGAGGGCTACCGCGTCCTCGTCGTCGACCTCGACCCGCAGAGCAACGCCACCACCGGGCTCGGCATCAACTCGCGGGACCTCCAGGCGTCGGTCTACGACGTGGTCATGAACGACGCCAGCCTCGACGACTGCATCGAACCGACGAGCCTGAAGAACCTCTTCGTCGCGCCGGCCACGATCGACCTGGCCGGGGCGGAGATCGAGCTCGTTCCCGCGTTCAGCCGCGAGCTCAAGGTCCGGCGCGCCGTCGACGCCGTCCGCGGCGACTACGACATCGTGCTCGTCGACTGCCCGCCGTCGCTCGGGCTGCTCACGATCAACGGCCTCGCCGCCGCCGACGGTGTCCTCGTCCCCATCCAGTGCGAGTACTACGCGCTCGAGGGTCTGGGGCAGCTGCTCCGGAACGTGGGCCTCGTGCGCTCGAACCTCAACCCCGTGCTCGACGTCCGCGGGATCATCCTCACGATGTACGACGCTCGCACCCGCCTCGCCGACCAGGTCGTCGAGGAGGTGCGATCGCACTTCGGCCGACGCGTCTACAAGACCGTCGTGCCGAGAACGGTCCGGCTGTCCGAGGCGCCATCCTTCGGCCAGCCGATCATCGTCTTCGATTCCACTTCCCGCGGTGCCGAGGCGTACCGCGAGCTCGCGAAAGAGGTGTGCCGTGACGCGCAAAGGCGGTCTGGGTAGAGGGCTCGGCGCCCTAATCCCGCCCGGCGGGGGCGAGGGCGCCGTAGCCGGCGTTTACCAGGAATTGCCAGTCGCGGCGGTCAAGCCCAACCGGTTCCAGCCTCGGGAGCACTTCGGGGAAGAGGCGCTGGCGGCGCTGGCCGACTCGATCCGCGAGGTCGGGGTCCTCCAACCGATCCTCGTTCGCCCGGTCGACGACGGCTTCGAGATCATCGCCGGGGAGCGGCGCTGGCGGGCGGCGCGGCGGGTCGGGCTGCAGACCATCCCGGCGCTGCTGCGCACCACCGACGACGCCTCGACGCTCGAGCAGGCCCTGGTGGAGAACGTGCACCGCGCCGACCTCAACCCGTTGGAGGAGGCGGCCGCGTACCAGCAGCTGATCGAGGACTTCCAGCTCACGCACGAGCAGGTCGCGGCGCGCGTCGGGCGTAGCCGGGTCGCGATCACCAACACGCTGCGGCTGCTGCAGCTCCCGCCTGCGATCCAGAAGCTGATCCAGGACGACGTCCTCAAGGAGGGTCACGCCCGGGCGCTCCTCGGCACCCCCGATCGTGCGTTCCAAGAGCAGCTGGCGCGCCGCGCCGTCAACGAGGGGCTCTCAGTGCGGGCAGTTGAAGACGCGGTTCGCGCGCACGGCGCAGCGCCCGACAAGGGCGGCGGGGGCCGACGCGGGACACCGGCGACCGGTCAGCTTCGCGCCCCCGGCTTGCTCGAGCTGGAGGAACTCCTCGGCGATTACCTCGACACGCGCGTAAAGGTCGCGATCGGCGGCAAGCAGGGAAAGGTCACTATCGACTTCGCCGACCTCGAGGATCTCGAGCGCATCTACCGGCTCATCACCGAGGGCCGCCCGGCCCGGCGGAAGAAGACGGGCTGAGCGGCTAACCGTCGGCGGGCTGTTCGACGCCACGACGGACGCCGCGCACGATCGCCCGGCTGACGTCGCCGGCCCGGGCGACCAGGTGTCGCATCCCGTCGACGTCGCCGTGCTCGACGAGCTCGCACACCACCGCGGCCATCCGCGTCTCGCGCAGGATGGCGTACGCCTTGCCGCAGGGGCCGGTGGCATCCGTGAGCAGCTCGGCGAGCTCCTCCTGCACGGCGGCGGCCACCCGGTAGCCGGCCTCGGAGCGGAACGTGCCAGTCGAGAAGTACGAGCACAGGCAGTCGCTGCCGGCGCGGGCGCGGAGGGCGAGGAACAGCGCGGCGCCGAACTCGTTGGCGGCGATCGCGGTCGTGCTGTCGTCGGCGCCCGAGGAGTCGAGCAGCGCCCCGGCCCCGGCTTCGGCGAGGCCGCGGGCGACGGCGTCGCCGAGAGCTTCGAAGCCCGGGGACGCGGTCAGGAACACACGTCTGCCGGCGAGCCCGTGGGGACCGCGGCGCAGCATCTCGCGCTCGCGCACACTGGCGACCGAGCCCGCCGCGAGCCCGTCGACCCGGCGGAGCGCGGCGACCGTGGCCGGGCCGCAGATCCCGTCGGGGGCGAGCCCGAGGTTGCGCTGGAGCTCGACGATCGCGGCCGCGGTTTCACGGCCGAGGATTCCGTCTTCCCGGCCGGCGTCGAAGCCGAGGGCGTTGAGCCGGCGCTGGAGCTCGGCGACGTCGTCGCCCCGCAGCATCGGTTGACGGAAGTACAGCATGCGGTCGCCGAGGGTGAAGCCGCTCTCGACGAGCGCGGCCCACGTCTGCGTCCCGCAGAGACCGTCGACGAGAAGACCCCGCTGCTGCTGGAAGTGCCGCACGGCGGTCTCGGTGGCCGGTCCGAAGTCGCCCGGCTCATCGGCCGAGGAGTCGTGGCCGAGCGCGGCGAGACGCCGTTGCAGGTCCCTGACTCCTTCGCCGACCTCCCCCCGCTGCAGCGCCGTCGTCATCTGTGGGTGGTCGCCGTGATCCGGCGCGGCAGGGTCAGGCGATGTATTCGGCGAGGTCCTGGAGGAGCTGACCCTTGCCCTTCGCCCCGACCAGCCGCTTCACCGGCTCGCCCTCGCTGAAGACCAGCAGGGTCGGGATGCTCATGACGTTGAAGCGCATCGCGGTCTGTGGGTTGTCGTCGACGTTGAGCTTGGCGATCGTGAGCTTGCCCTCGTGCTCCGCTGCGATCTCCACCAGCGTCGGGGAGATCATCTTGCAGGGTCCGCACCACTCTGCCCAGAAATCGACGATGACCGGGGTGGCGGACCCGACGACGGTCTCGTCGAAGGTGCTGTCGGAGAGCTGGACGATCTGGTGGTCGGCGCCCACGGAAGTCCTTTCGGCCAAGGTGGTTGAAGTTTATCTACTACTGATGTGAAACCTGACCGGTGACCTCACCATTCCGCGCGTGACGCGTCAGGCCGGCGTGGCGTCGGGCCTCGAGCCAGCGCTCGGCTTCGATGGCCGCCATGCACCCGGTGCCGGCGGCGGTGACGGCCTGGCGGAACACGTAGTCGGCGACATCGCCGGCGGCGAAGACGCCTTCCACGGAGGTCCTGGTCGACCCGGCGTCGGGCAGCACGACGTAGCCGCTCGCGTCCAGCTCGAGCTGGCCCTCGACGAGCTTGGTGTTGGGGTTGTGGCCGATGGCCACGAACAAGCCGCCCACCTTCAGGTCGGACTTCTCGCCGGTCACGGTGTCCCGCAGACCGAGCTGCTCGACCCGTCCGTCGCCCTCGACGTCGGTGACGACCGTGTTCCACCGGAAGTCGATCTTGGGGTTCGCGTACGCGCGGTCCTGCATGATCTTCGATGCCCGTAGCTCGTCGCGGCGATGGATCACGGTGACCCGGGTGGCGAACTTGGTCAGGAAGATGGCTTCCTCCATCGCGCTGTCGCCACCGCCGACGACCGCGATGTCTTGGTCGCGGAAGAAGAAGCCGTCGCACGTCGCGCACGTGGAGACCCCGTGGCCGAGCAGCTCCTGCTCGGACGAGAGCCCGAGCATGCGTGCGGACGCGCCGGTCGCGATGACGATCGCGTCGCCGCGGGACTCGGTGTCGCCGACCCACACGCCGAACGGCGGCGCCGACAGGTCGACGCGTTCGGCGTCGGCGGTGACGAACTCGGCTCCGAAGCGCTCCGCCTGCTCGCGGAACTTCATCATGAGCTCCGGCCCGAGGATGCCGTCGGGAAAGCCGGGGTAGTTCTCCACGTCGGTTGTCAGCATGAGCTGCCCGCCGGCACCGAGGCCCTCGATCACGAGCGGCCGCAGGTCGGCCCGGGCGGCGTAGACGGCTGCGGTCAGGCCGGCCGGCCCCGACCCGACGATGATGAGCTCACGTGGTTCGGTCATGTGCTTCCTCGGTCAGTCGGACGACGACTTCTTCGTCCTCTGTGCCCAGCAGAACGTGCCGGCGAGCACGAAGATTCCACCGAAGATGAGGTACGTCGCCCACACGCCGGTCGGGACGTATACGTCAACTACCCGGAAGGCGCCGATCGAGAACAGCGCCAGGGCGGTCGCGATGAAGAACGTCGTGAGCAGCCCGAAGACGATGGCCCTGGTAAGGCTCTGCGCCGGCTTGACGGTCTTGTCGCGGACGGCGCCGACCGCCTTTTCGATGTTGTCGACGGCGTCGGTCGTCCAGTCGCTCATGCGCTCTCCACCGGTCGAGGGCCTCGCCGGAGCGTACCCGCGGGGGCTCTTCGGACCCGTGAAGCCAGTTGGGACAGGACCTGGCGGCCGGTTTCAGGAAAGCGTGACAACCGGTCGGGAAGCCGCCGCCGCGATCGTCAGCGGCCCTCGACCTTGATGTCACCGACCTGGAGCTTGTCGGACGGCGGCAGACGCGTGCACCACAGCAGCACGTACTGACCGCGAGCGCCGTTCAGCTGGAACGGATGGGTAGCCGGGAGATCGTCGCCCGACGCGCGCGGTTGACCCCAGGCGTCGAGTGAGTCGCCGGGCTGGTCGGCAACGAAGATCTGCGCGCTCCAACCGGCTTCGACCGTAGTGACCGTGACCGTTGCGACGTCGTGCGGCGCGTCGAGCTGTAGCCAGATGCCGACGCCGGACTTGGCGTTGCCGAAGTCACGGTTGTTGTAGCGGTCCGTTTGCCACACAGTGCCGGGGTCGGGGTCGATGGCGCGCGGCACTTCGCTGTCGTGCTCGCCGCCATCGCCGGGGGGAGGGTCGAACGCGGCTGCCCTCACGATTGGCAGCGCGCTGCCTCCGCTGCTTGCTGGCGCGCGGCCACCGCCGCCACCCTTCGAGTCGTCGCTCGTGAGGTTGGCAACGGCGTACGCCACGATGCCGCCCACGGCGAGCAGCAGAAGGATCAGCAGCAGCCACGGCCACCAGCGCGTGCCCCTCGGTGGCGGGGCGGGCCGCGGCGGTGCCGGTCGGGCGGCCTCGCGCGTCGGCGCCTCGCCGCGCCCGCCGCCGTCCGCGGCGACCGGCGGCGCCGGCGGTCGACGGGGTGGAACCGGCGTCGGAATCGGCGCGGTGAGTGGACCGCTCGAGTCGTCAGCGCCGGCGGTCAGCGCCTCCTTGAACTGCTGCGCAGACTGGTACCGGTACTCCGGGTCGCGCGCGAGGCTGCGCGCCACGACATCCTCCAGGGCGCGCGGAACCTCGGGTCGCGCTGCGCCTACGGGCTCGGGCGCGTTCGTGAGGCGAGCGACCGCGGTCGCCATGTCATTGTCGCCACCGAACGGCGGCTTGCCGGCGAGCATCTCGTAGAGCAACAGGCCCAACGCGTACACGTCGGCCCGACCGTCGACCGGGCTCCCGTTGATTTGCTCCGGCGCGAGATAGCGCGCCGTCCCCACAACGGTGCCGGTGCGCGTGAGGTCGTCCCCGCCGGCGGCTTTGGCGATGCCGAAGTCGGTGACCTTGACGCGACCGTCCGGCTGGACGAGCACGTTGGCGGGCTTGATGTCGCGGTGCACGAGCCCCTGGCGATGCGCGTGCTCGAGCGCATCCGCGACCTGTGAGGTGATCTCGACTGCTTGGTCCACGGGGAGCTTGCCGTCCTGGTCGATCACGCGCCGAAGCGTCTTCCCCTCGACGAGCTCCATGACGATGTACGCGAGACCGTCGTCGTCACCGGTGTCGTATGTCGCGACGATGCCCGGATGCGTCAGCTTGGCCGCGGCGATCGCCTCGTTGCGGAAGCGTGTGCGGAGCGCATCGTCCACCGCGAGCTGCGGATGGAGCAGCTTGACGGCCACCCGGCGCGAGAGAAGCGGATCCTCGGCGATCCAGACCGCGGCCATCCCGCCGCGGGCGAGCTCGCGGTCGAGGCGGTAGCGCCCTCCGAGGACGCGTCCGGGAGCGGCGACTTCCGGCACGTCCCGCGACGCTACTTCCTGGGCGCGGTGCTCTCGCTTCGGGGCCCGCGGCGACGCGGTGGTCAGCCGCCGGTCTGGAACGTCACCCCGATGACGCGGGGGCCGGCGTGCGTGCCGATGACGGGGCCGATCTGGCCCACGACGATCTCGTCACGAGGACTCAGCGGCTCGAGCAGGTTCAGGAGCTCGTCGCGGTCGGGCGCGTTGCCGTCCAGCACCGCCAGGTTCTCGAACGGGCCTTCCTTCACCCGGTCGACCAGCAGCCGGAGCGCCTTCGAGCGGGTGCGGACCTTCCCCGCTTCCTCGACCTGGCCGTCGCGCACCTCGACCACGGGCTTGATCGCCAGCATCGACCCGAGGAGGGCCCGGGCGTTGCCGACACGGCCGCCCTTCTTCAGGTACTCGAGCGTGTCGAGGGTACCGTACAGCTTCGTGCGGTTCCGACGATCGATGACATCGGAGACGATGGAGTCGAGCGAGTCGCCGTCGGCGGCGCACTCGGCGGCTGTGATGCAGAGGTTGCCGAGCCCCATCGAGACCAACAGGGAGTCGATCACCGTGACCGGACAGGCGTCTTGCACGGCCTGGGCCGCGACCTGCGCCGCCTGCATGGTCGCCGACAGCTTCGACGAGAGGTTGATGCACACGATGCCGGTCGCGCCGTCACCGGCGAGCCGGCGGAATGTCTCCTCGAACGCGCCCGCCGACGGCGCCGAGGTCTCGGGGAGGACGTCGGACTGGGCGAGACGGCGCCAGAACTCCTCGGTGCTGAGTTCCTTGCGGTCGACGAGCTCTTCGTGACCGAAGCGGATCGTGAGCGGGACGACCTCGATTCCGAGGTTCTCGATCAGTTCGTCGGGTAGGTCGCACGCGCTATCTGTGACGACTCGAACCGTCATGGCATCCCCTTGGCCCGAGGCCCGGACCCCTCTTGGGACCGAAGCCGAGACAGCATCGTTACACCGTTCGACCTTCCCTGTCTGCCGGGCCAGCCAACGAAGCGCCGGCAGCTGCGGCCGCGCCGGCGGGGCGACCGCCGCGCCGGACACGCGGTGTGAAGAGCGACCACAGGTCGTCGAGCTCGCGCATGCGCAAGGCTGCGGCAACGGCGAAGTACGCGGCGAAGCCGATGATGCCGGCCACCACCGTCGTGCCGAGCGCGACCCAGGGGGTCGACCAGCCCATGCCGTGCGCGATCAGCCACGTGACGAGCGCGACGACACCACCGGCGGCGAGCGACCGCGTCAACGTGCTCCCGAAGCGACGTCCGTCGAGATCACCCAGCCGCCAGTGCAGCACAGCAAGTGTCAGTAGCGCGGCTCCGCCGTAGGCGCCCGAGAAGGCGAGCGCCAGACCTGGCACACCGAACGCGTAATAGAGCGGGAACGCAAGTGCGATGTTGAGCGCGTTCTCGACGCAGTTGAGCAGGAACGGGGTACGCGTATCGTGCACCGAGTAGAACGCGCGCAACGAAAACAGATAGATCGAGAAGGGCACCAGCCCTACGGAGAATGCCGCGATCGTGTGCGCCACGACCTGGGCGTCGCCGGCCGAGAACGCGCCGCGTTGCAGTAGCACGACGACGATTGGGCGCGCCAACGAGATGAAAGCGGCTGCACACGGGACGATGACGAATGTCGTGAGCCGCAGCCCGAACGAAAGTCGCTCTCGCAACGCGTTCAAGTTGCGGCGCTCGGCGGCGCTCGCCATCTCGGGCGCGATCGTCGTCATGAGCGAGACCGCAAGCAGGCCGTGGGGGAGCTGGAAGAACGCGTATGCGCTCAGGTAGATGAACGGTCCGCCGTCGCGTCCGTTGGCGAGGACGAGCACGATCCAGAGCGCGATCTGGTTGGCGATCACGTAGCCGACGGTCCATCCCGACAGCCGCGCCATGGTGATCACCGCCCGGTGCCGCCACGCGAACACGGGGCGCAGCCGCACGCCCGCCCACCGCAGTGCCGGGAACAGGGCCACGGCCACGGCCGCGATGCCGGCCGTTGTGCCCAGGCCCAACGTGAGCAGCAAGGCGGTGTCATCCCGGACGCGGTCGAGGGTGATCGGCCCGTCGACGAGACGCGGCAGGGACAGGAAGATCGCGATGACGACGATGTTGTTGAGCATCGGCGCGAACGCGGCGGCGACGAAACGCCGGTGCGCGTTCAGAAGCGCGGTCGCGAGGGCCGTGAAGCCGTAGAACAGCATTTGCGGCATGAACAGCCGCACGAGCGTCGTTGCGACATCTTGTTGTGCGGCTCGCGAGGCGCCCTCGGCGCGCAGCGTGAACAGCTTCACGATGTACGGAGCGAGCAACACGCCCGCGACCGACACCACGACGAGCGCCGTCATCGCGACCGTCATGATCGCGTTCACCGCTTCGTCGTCGTCCCGCTCGACGTGGCGGACGAACTGCGGCACGAGCGTCGCCGTGAGGACGCCACCGAGCAGCAGCTCGTACAGCATGTTCGGCGTCTCGTTGGCGTAGCTGTACGTCCCCGCGAGCGCCCCGGCTCCGATTGCATAGGCGATCGCCGCGACGCGTAGGAACCCGGTGACCCGTGACAGGGCGGTGCCGAGTCCGACGACCGCACTCGACCGCAGCAGGCGCGTCGACAGCCCCCCGGCGGCTCCGACCGTGTCGCTCACGGGCCGGAGCTCTGACCGGCGCCGGGAGCAGCGGACGGCGGAGAGAGCACCGGGTGGGACGGCGTGGCGGCTTGGGCCGCGCGGCGCTTACGCCGCCGGCGGAAGTCGTTACCCCACCACAAGCCGAGGAAGAGAACCGCACCGACCGTGAGGAACACGCCGACATTGCTCACGAACGTCGAGCGGACCTGGACCTCGGTGCGCTGGATCTGGAGCGCGCCGTCGGGCGACGTGACCGTGAGCGTCATCGGGAACGTCCCCGAGCCGCGGGTCTCTACCCCGAAGCGCACGGTGAGGCTGCGGGGCGGGAGATCGAGCACGCGCTCGTCGCCGCCGGGGAAGACCAGCTTGTCGCTCCGGAGCCGGACGCGCACCCGCAACTGCTGCCCGGTCTCGTTCAGGAACGTGACCGGGATCTCACCCTGACGGGCCGTCAGCGTGATCGTGCTGTTACCGGCGGGAACCTGCAGGCGCCCGAGGAACTCGTTGACGCCGAAGCTGATCTTCGCCAGCTCTGCGCGGGCGCGAGCACGACCCGCCGTTCCCGACCACGCCGACGACAGCGACACGAGCAAGGCCTTGTTGCCCGCGTCGGCCAGCGGGTTGGGTGGTGGCACGAGCGCGTTGAACGCGCCGAGCTTCGTCTCGGCGTCGGCGAACTCGCTCTCGCTCACCGGCGCTGACGGAACGGGCGAGGGCGCGAGCTGGCGCTCGAGCGCCGCGTTGCCACTCGCCGCCGCCGGCACCGTCTCCAGCAGCTGATCGACGGTCATCGGCTGGAGGAGCGGATGGTCGGCTTGCAGCCCGGCCAGCATCGCCTGGAGCAGCTCGGCGGTGCCGTCCCAGTTCGGGGGCTCGAGCACCACGACGCCGCGCGCGACGTTCGGCTGCTCGAGCGCGATCGTGGCCAGCGCGCCGAGGAAACGCTGGGCGCGCAGCGCCGCCGGATCGGTGCCGTCGAGCAGACGTTGCAGCCCGGCGTCGGAGCCGACGGCCGTGGTCGTCCCCTGCTGACTACGCACGACAAAGGGCTGCGCCGGTGTGAACTGCTCGTCACGAGGGGCGAGGTCGCCGCCATCCAGGATCACACGGTCGACACCGGCGTCGCGCAGGCGCGCGAGCGCGGCGTCATTGATCGGGCGGGCGATCTCCGTACGCGGGTCGACGCGGGTGCCGAGCAACGCGCTGAGCTTCTCGGATCCTTGGACGAGCTCCGCGCCCACCTCGGTGCCGAGCCCGCCGGCAAGCAGCGACCGTATGTCGATGGGCACATACGGACCTGACAAGACCTGCATCCGTCCCAGCCCGTCGCGCACCGCGTCGAGTGACGTCGTCAGAGACGGGTGGTCACGGGCCAGCTGCGTCCACGATTCGAGCGTCTCGGGCCCGGGCGCGAGCGTAAGCGGCACAGCCGAACTTGCGACCTCGATCGCCTGCTGTCCGAGACGTCCTTCCGGTGCGAGCTCGGCGAGGACTTCGGGGTCGGGTTTGCCGTCGGCGCCGTACGCGGGTCGGGAGACCATCGGCAGAACCAAGGACACTCCGAGGCGCCTGCCGACGACCGGCCCGCCGTTCTCACCCGCCGCCACCGCGACGACCGGGGTCACGAAGCCCGCGAGACGAGCCTCGTTCTGGTCCCGGAGCTCGACCTCGAACGGGTACACGCCTGTCGCACGCATCGGAATGGGCCCTTCGGGTTGGAGCCCGAGGGTCATCGTGCGGATGCCCCCGGCGCCAGGGGGAAAAACGTCCAGCGGGAACTCGACGTGGCCGAGCGTCGAGCCCAGGTTCTCGCCACGGAGCGCTGCTTCGTACGCCGTGCGTGTGCTCACGGACCGATGCGCGGTGACGCTGACCCTCAGCCCGGGCGCGGACGTTCCCTGGCCTTCCACCTGGAGCTGCAGCGGGAGGTTGCCGCCGATCGGGGCCCACGCCGGCTGACCGGCGAGAAGGATGCGGGGCGCGTCCGGCGGGGGACCGGTCGTCGGAGGCGGGTCGGTCCCGGCAGCCACCGGCGCGGCAGTGAGCGCGACCGCGGCCACGGTGACGAGCAGCGCGAACGAGGTTCGCCTCACAGGGTCCGTCCCAGCACACACAGCCCGACCGGCAGGCGCCGGAAGCCGCACGATTCGTACAGCGCGAGCGCGGCCGTGTTGTCGAGCTGGGTGTTGACCAGAGCGCTTGCGCTGGCGCGCCGGCGAAGCCAACGCAGCGCGTCGACGACGAGTGCACGGCCGAAACCGCGCTGGCGCGCCGCCGGATGCACAGCCACCCGTTGCAGGTAGCCGCGGCGACCGGCGTGGCCGGTGACTGCGTACCCGGAGACGTCTCGGCCTGCCGTTTGCCCCGTCGTGACGCGAACCCGGGTCGCCGGCGTCGCACGCACGGTGTCCGTGAGCGCGTCATCGTCGAGGCGCCAGAAGCCGTCGAACGCGTGCGCGTCGAGCGTGAGGATCGCCGCCCGATCGGAGCGACGTGCCCGCCGCGTCGGCGATTTGGAGTGAGGCAGACCGTCGAGGTCGTGGACGAGCAGGTGCAAGCGCTCGCGCACGGCGAAGCCGGCGTCGACGAACGGCCCCGCGGCGGCGGGACTGAGCGCGCTCGTCACGACTGCGTGGTAGTCGCCGGTCCGGAGCGCCGCAACGCAGCGTTCGATCTCCGACGGGCTCGGAGGAGTGTCGGCGCTCACGGTGAGGTAGGCGACGCCGGCGTCGTGGCGCCACGGCGCGACACGCGCCCACCCGCCCCGCCAGCGGAGAGTGTGAGCACTCATGGAGCCGGAGCTTGCGACGGTGCCAATGGAGGCGAAGAGGAGAACGGCCGAGGAGGATGCGACATGGCGCCGCGCGAGCGTAACCGTCGACCGCGCGATGGGCGCGGCGGCGAGTTCGTGAGGACAGGCAAGGGTACGGTGGCGTCGATGCTGCTCGTCGCGGAGGACCCGCTGTTCGCCGAGCACGACCCCGGCCGCGGGCATCCCGAGCGACCGGCCCGGCTCGAGGCTGTCCACGCCGGTATCACTCAAGCGGAACGCGACCTCGGGGGCGACGGCGCGTTGGTCACGCGACTCCCGCCGCGCGACGCGACGGTCGACGAGATCAATCGGGTGCACACCCGCGAGCACGTCTCCCGGTTGGCGGCGATCGCCGAGCACGGCGGAGGACGTATCGACCTCGACACCGCCATGTCGGAACGCTCGTGGGCGGCTGCAGTGCGGGCGGCGGGCGCCGGTCTCGCGGCCGCCGACGCGCTCGCCGACGGCGCCGGGCACGCCGCGTTCCTCGCCCTCCGGCCACCCGGCCACCACGCCCGGCCCGAAGGGGCGATGGGCTTCTGCCTGCTCAACAACATCGCGATCACCGCCGCAGCACTCGCCGACAAGGGCGAACGCGTTCTCGTCGTCGACTACGACGCCCACCACGGCAACGGCACGCAGGAGGTCTTCTACACCGACGCGCGCGTCGCATACGTTTCGTTGCACGAGTGGCCGCTGTACCCGGGGACGGGACGCATCGACGAGCTCGGCGCCGGGGATGCCGCGGGCACCACGTGCAATGTGCCGCTCCCGGCCGGCGCGACCGGTGACCTGTATCTGCGCGCGCTCGACGAGGTGGTCGCGCCGCTCACGGCGCGTCACGATCCGAACTGGGTGCTGGTGTCGTGCGGGTTCGACGCTCACCGGGCCGACCCGCTGACCGGGCTCGGCTTGTCGGTCGGCGATTACGCCGCGGTCGCGACGCGCATGATGCAGCTTGCACCCGGCCCGGGACGGGTGATCGTCTTCCTGGAAGGCGGCTACGACCTTGATGCCCTGCGCGACGGCACCATGTCGACCGTGGCGGCGCTCGTCGGCGAGAAACTCGAGCCGTCCGAGCCCCCGACCGCCAACGGTCCCGGGCGCGAGTACGTGGACGCCGCCGCCGACCTATGGCGCGAGGTCGCCGACCTCGGGACTTAGCTCCCGCTCCCTACGCGCTCGGCTCGGCGGGCTCGGTGTCGGCGGCGCGTTGCCCGTCTCCGCTCGCCGGCTCGCGCAGCATCTCGGCGAGCCCGCCCACTGCGCCGAACAAGCCGCCCATCTCCGCGGGCAGGAAGATCTTCGTGGCCTTCCCGTCCGCCACCGCCCGCAACGCGTCGAGATACTTGAGTGCGACGAGGTCGGGCGTGGGGTTGCCGTCGTGGATCGCCGCGAACACCGATCGGGTGGCGGCGGCTTCGCCTTCGGCCACCGCGGTTTCGCGGTACTTCTCGGCGTCGGCGAGCCGCTGGATCGCCTCGGACTGACCCTGCGCCTCGAGGATGGCGGCTTGCTTGTCGCCCTCGGCCCGGGTGATGGCGGCCTCGCGCACCCCCAGGGCCTCGGTCACGACGGCACGGCGCGTGCGCTCGGCCTGCATCTGGTGGTGCATCGACTGCACGACGTCGGGCGGCGGGTCGATGCGCTGGATCTCGACGCGCACCACCCGCACCCCCCACTTGTCGGTGGAGTCGTCGAGGATGTCGCGCAGGTGCGTGTTGATCTTGGCGCTCGACGTCAGCGCGTCGTCGAGGTCGAGGTCGCCGATGAGGTTCCGCAGGTTCGTCTGCGCGAGCTTCGTGACCGCGAGCTCGAAGTTGGCGACGTTGTACATGAGCCGCTTCGCGTCGGTCGCCTCGTGGTACACGACTGCGTAGACCGTCACGACCACGTTGTCGGACGTGATGACTTCCTGCGGCGGGACCTCGACGACCTGCTCGCGCATGTCGACCATGTGGATACGGTCGACCAAAGGAACGATGATCCGGAGCCCGGGATCGACGGTGCCCTTGTACCGGCCCAGGCGCTCGACGACACCGCGCTGGTACGGGCGCACGATCTTGATGCTGGTGAGCGCCAGGACGAAGAGGAGAAAGGCCAGGACGGCCAGGAGGATGATCGCTGCCATCGGACAGCTCCTTCGCGACGACCGTCAGCCGGGTGCCGACGGCGAGCCCGGCTCGCTGCGGCCGGGCGAGCTTCCCCGCGGCGCGACATCGATGCGCCACGGGCTGACGATGAGGCGCGTGCCGGTCACGCGATTGACGAGCACGGTGGCGCCGGCGGCGACCCCCATGCCGTTGGTGGTCTCGGCGCGCCAGGTCTCGCGGTCGATGCGCACGAGTCCGGTCTCGTGCTTGCCGGTCGGGATCTCGCTGACGACCGTGGCGGTACGTCCCTCCCACCGGTTGGCGCCGACGGGATGGACCTCGTCGCGGTGCTCCAGCCGTCGCCCGAGCGGGACGAGCGCGCCCAGGCTCACCGCGCTGACGCCGACGAACAAGACCCACTGGATGACGGCCCCGCCACCCACGAACGCCGCCACCGCAGCCGCCGCCGCTCCGATCGCGAACGACAGCATGAAGAAGAGGACGGGGGTGAAGACCTCGGCCAGGGCGAACCCCACGACGACGAGCAACCAGATCCAGCGCCAGGTCTCCGCAGAGTCGACGTCCATGGCCGCGCCTTGCATCTCGGGCTACGGCCGACGGTACCTCACCGCGTCGCGACCGGACTCACCGGGGGAGCGCTCAGTCGGTGCGCCAGGCCGGCGCGACGGAAGGACGTCGATTCAGCTGGCGCGGGCGCCGCGAAACGCCCGCTCGAGCAGCGGGGTGCTCGCGTCGAGCAGGGCGTCCACGTCGATGCCCGACCCCGCCACCAACGCCGGCTCCGGCTGCTTCGCCGGCCGGGGGCGAAGCTCGCCCACCTCGTCGGTCGCCGGCGGCTGCCGGTAGTCCAGGAACCGCCAGCCGAGAGGCGGGCGCAGGGAGTCAGCGTGGCGCTGGCACAGGCGGCCGGTCGCTTCCGGCTCGTCGACCGGATGCAGCCAGACGGCCCGTCGTCTCCCGTCGAACCCGATCGTCGCCGCTGCCGGTGCATCGCATCCGGGCCGCCCACAACCCCGCATGAGGCGAAACCTATAGAACGCACCGCGAGAAGTGGTGGATGGTCGCGAGAATGAGTCGGTGACCCCCATCCCGCCGCGCCTGCGGCCCCTCCTCGACGCGCAGTCGCCGGTCCAGCAGCTCGCCGGCCGGCTCCACGCCGCCGGGCACCAGTGCTATCTGGTCGGCGGCAGCGTCCGCGACGCCCTCCTCGACCTTCCCCACGAGGACGTCGACCTCGCCACCAGCGCCCGGCCGGACGAGGTCGAGCGGCTCGTCCAGGGCTGGGCCGACGAGGTCTGGCTCCAGGGTCAGCGGTTCGGGACCGTCGGCTGCGAAAAGGGCGGCACGCGCATCGAGATCACGACCTTCCGCGCCGAGGTGTACCGGCCCGAGAGCCGCAAGCCCGAGGTCACGTACGCCGACGACATCGAGACCGACCTGTCGCGGCGGGACTTCACCATTAACGCGATGGCGCTGCGGCTTCCCGAGCCGGAGCTCGTCGACCCGTTCGACGGCGCCGCCGACCTCGCCGCCCGCCGCCTCCGAACACCGCTCGCGCCGGAGGTGTCGTTCCTCGACGACCCGCTCCGCATGCTGCGCGCGGCGCGCTTCATCGCCGCGTTCGGCCTCGAGCCCGATCCCGACATCGTCGCCGCCGTGCACGAGCTGCACGGCCGCCTGGAGATCGTGAGCGCGGAACGCATTCGCGACGAGCTGACGAAGCTGCTGCTGATGCCGGACCCCTCGGCGGGACTCTGGTTCATCTGCGGCACCGGTCTCGCGGACGAGATCCTGCCCGAGCTCAACGCGCTCCAGCTCGAACAGGACCCGATCCATCAGCACAAGGACGTCCTTGCCCACACGATCGCGGTCGTCGCCAAGACCCGCCCCGAGCTGCGGGTGCGGCTCGCCGCGCTCCTGCACGACGTCGGAAAGCCGAAGACGCGGTCCGTCGGCCCGGGCGGCGTGAGCTTCCATCATCACGAGGTCGTCGGGGCCCGGATGGCCGAAGAGCGGCTGCGCGCGCTGCGCTTCCCGAGCGACGTGGTCGACGACGTCGCCCGGCTCGTCTACCTCCACTTGCGCGTCCACACGTACTCGATGGGGTGGAGCGACAAAGCGGTGCGCCGCTATGTCCGCGACGCGGGCCCGCTCCTGGAACCGCTCAACCATCTCGTGCGCCAGGACTGCACGACGCGCAACAAGGCGAAGGCGCGCGCCCTGAACCGGCGCATCGACGAGCTGGAAGAGCGCATCGCGCAACTACGCGAGCAGGAGGAGCTCGACCGGATCCGACCGCCCCTCGACGGCCGGCAGGTGATGCACTTCCTGGGCATCGAGCCCGGTCCCCTCGTAGGCCAGGCGCTCGACTACCTGCTGGAGATCCGGCTCGACGAAGGGCCGATCGAGGAGAGCGACGCGTACGCGCGGCTTGCGGCGTGGGCTCGACAACGAGGTATCGAGCCCGTCAACCCCTAGGGCGGCGCGTCAGATCCCCTCCTTGCGCGCCCGCCAGATGATCGTGCTGGGGACGATCGGATCCGGACCGAGGCGGGGCTCGGCGAGCACCTCGACGCGGAACCCGGACCGGGTCACCTGCTGGAACACGTCGCTGACCGTGCGCACGTACAGCCGGATCGCCTCGCCGTCGCGCTCGATGGTGACCGGGTCTTCGCTGAAGTACGGAATGCGCACGACGGGATGGATCGGGGTGGACGGGCTCGCCGGCGGCTCGCGGCCGACGCACAGCGCCAGCGGGTGCTCGTAGGAGAACACGAACGGGGCCCGGTTCTTGAGGACCCGATGCACCTGCCGCAGGACGCGGCTCAGGTCGTCGACCTCCCCGAGCGCGTACACGCTCACGGCGAGATCGATCGACTCGGCGCGTAGGAACGCGAGCTCGGCGACGTCACCGTGGTGCCACTCGACGCGCGCCTTCGCCCGGTCGGCGAGTTGCCGGGCGCGCTCGAGCATCTCGACGGACGAGTCGACGGCGATGACCGTCGCTCCCTTCCGCGCCAGCACGACCGAGGCTTGCCCCGCGCCGCAGCCCAGGTCGAGCACGCGCTTCCCCGCGGCGTTGCCCAAGAGGCGCAGGTCGTCATCGGTCGGACCGTCCGGCCCGTACCAGACGACGTCGGTGGGGAGGTCGGGCGTCTTGCCCGACGGGCGGGGACCCGACCTCTCGGTGTTCGTCACCACCTCATTGTGATGGCTCGGCCTCGCCGGCGACGACCGCCGGGGGCCGTCAGTCGCCCCGGGCGAAGGTCTCCACCATCTCCTGGGCCTCACCGTCGCGGTACTGCACCGGCGGGGACTTCATGAAGTATGCCGACGGCCCGAGCAGCGGCCCGGCGATCCCGCGGTCGAGGCCGAGCTTGGCGCACCTCAGGGCGTCGATGATCACGCCCGCCGAGTTCGGCGAGTCCCAGACCTCGAGCTTCAGCTCCACGTTCAGCGGCACGTCACCGAAGTTCCGGCCCTCGAGGCGGATGTACGCCCACTTGCGGTCCTCGAGCCACGGCACGTGGTCGGACGGTCCGATGTGCACGGCGTCGGCTTCGAGGGCGTGCTCGAGCTGGCTGGTGACGGACTGGGTCTTGGAGATCTTCTTCGACTCCAGCCGTTCCCGCTCGAGCATGTTCTTGAAGTCCATGTTGCCGCCGAAGTTGAGCTGGTAGGTGCGGTCGAGCGCGACGCCGCGATCTTCGAACAGCCGCGACAGGATGCGGTGGACGATCGTCGAGCCGACCTGGCTCTTGATGTCGTCACCCACGATCGGTACGCCGGCGTCGGTGAACTTCTGCGCCCACTCCGGGTTGCTGGCGATGAACACAGGGATCGCGTTCACGAACGCGACGCCCGCGTCGAGGCACGCCTGGGCGTAGTGCTTCTGCGCCTGCTCCGAGCCGACCGGCAGATAGCTGACGAGCACGTCAACGCGCGCGGCGCGCAGCGCGTCGGCGACGTCGACGGGCTTGGCCGGCGATTCGTCGACGGTGCCCCGGTAGTACTTCCCCAGCCCGTCGAGCGTGGGGGCGCGCTGGACCTGGACGCCGAGCTCCGGGACGTCGGCGAAGCGGATCGTGTTGTTCGGGCCGGCGAAGATCGCCTTCCCGAGATCGAACCCGACCTTCGCGACGTCGACGTCGAACGCGGCGACAAACTCGACGTCACCGACGTGGTAGCCGCCGAGCACCACGTGCATGAGGCCGGGGACGGTGTCGTCTGGTTCGGCCTTGCGGTAGTACTCGACACCCTGAACGAGGCTGCTGGCGCAGTTGCCGACGCCGGCGATGGCGACACGAATAGAACGACTCATGATGCGGTCGCTCCTTCCTGTGATGGTTCGGGGTGAGCTGCCCGCCGCTCGGCGGCGATGAGCTCGTCCAGCCACGCGAGGTCGCGGGCCGTGGATTCGGTGCGGTGCTCCGCGAGGGAGCGCAGGTAGCGGTCGCGACGCGGAGCGGTGCCCCGCGCCTCGGTGAGGCGTTCGTCCAGGCCCGCCCGGCGGCGTTCGAGCAGCTCGAGCCGCGCGTCGCTGGGCAGATACCGGCAGAGCGCGAACTTCAGCGCGAAGACTTTGTCCTCGTCGGCGCCCGGGGCGTCGTCGGCCGTGAGCAGCTCGGCGAACAGCTCCTGGCCCCGCGAGGTGAGCCGGTACTGCTTGCGGGTCCGGCGGGTCGGCTTGGGCAGGCGCCGGAGCCGGGCTGCCGCCGTCTCCCCGTCGATCGAACCGGTCGCCGGCATGGGGACGGGGGTGACCGGCGGCGGGGAGCCGGGGGCGACGATCTCGATCGCGCCGGCCCGCTCGAGGCGGCGGAGCGCCGGGTACAGGGACCCGTACGAGACCCCCCACAGGAAGCCGAGGGTCTCGCCCAGGCGCTTCTTCAGCTCGTATCCGTGGAGGGGTTGCTCCTTCAGCAGACCCAGGATGGCGAGTTCGAGCATCGGTGACGGCTCCGTCTCGGCGTTATATATCGCCTCGATATATCGGGGGCCCCATTATGGCAGGTGAGTCGTCACCGTCAAGCCGGCTGGCGGTCACCGGCCGGCCACCGGCCGTTCACCGTGGCCGAGGTGAGGCCCACGGTGTCGCCGCCGCCGCCACACGGCGTCCCTCCAGGCGTCGTCGCGTCGCCCTCGCGAGCGCACGCGTGGCCGCGGCGCGCCCGTACACTGCGCCAAATGCCCTCGCACGTCGACTACGCACTGGCGCGCCGAGCCGTCCTGCGGGACCTCCGACGCGGCTCGATCAGCCGTCGCGACGTCTGCGACGCCCACCCCGAGCTGCTGCGCGCCGGTCGCAACGTCGGTGAGCGCGCTCCCCACGACTGCCCGGTCTGCGGACGCGACCACGTGCGGTTCGTCTCCTATGTGTACGGCGACTCCCTCAAGCTGGCCAACGGCCGCTGCATCACGAACGCCACCGAGCTCGCCAAGCTGGCGGCGTCGTTCGACGAGTTCGCCTGCTATGTGGTCGAGGTGTGCCTCGCCTGCGGATGGAACCACCTCGACCGTCGCTACCTCCTCGGGCGTCGGCACGCCGGCTCACCGTCGCGGCCCGCCCGAAAGGAGGAGACGTATGAGCGCCTTCACCCGTCGAGAGCTGGCCTATCTCCAGGGTGAGCGTCGCTTGGCGCGGATCGCGACGGTCGGCAAGGACGGCACGCCCCACGTCGCCCCGGTGGGCTGGAGCTACAACGCCGAATGCGACGCGATCGACGTCGGGGGTCGCAGCCTCGAGCAGACCAAGAAGTTCCGCGAAGTGCGGGCGACCGGGCGTGCCGCGATCGTGATCGACGACCTGGCCAGCACGGACCCCTGGCGGCCGCGCGGCGTCGAGGTCCGGGGCCGGGCCGAGGCGCTCGACCAGCCGCCGCTCATTCGCATCTACCCCAGGCGCGTCGTGTCGTGGGGCCTGTAGGAGCGCCTCAGCTCTCGTCGTCCTCGACGAGCTCGTGGGGGTACTGCGAGCGGCACGAGACGCACCACAGCTCGGCCTCCTCGACGACCTGCTGCGACGCCGGCGTGTCCCAGGTCTCGGGCGTCACGTAGATCCGCCGGACCAGAGCCAGCTCCTCGTCGGGGAAGGCGCAGTTCTCGCAGGCGCGCTCGGTCACGCCCCGGGACCGTAGCCCCAGGGCCGCGGCTACGCTCGCACGTGCCGCCGGGAGCCGTGGGAGCCCTGGACGGTGGAGGTTCGGAGATGACGACCGCGTCGTCGCCCCCCGACTCGCGTGCGCCCATCAGCGCACCCGACATCAGGGCCCGCAAGGGCGACGGGCCCCCGCTTGTGATGGTGACCGCCTACGACTACCCGTCGGCTCGGGTCGCCGACGGCGCCGGCGTCGACATGATCCTCGTCGGCGACACGCTCGCGATGGTCGTGCTCGGCTACGAGGACACGCTCCAGGTCACCACCGACGACATGGCCCACCACGTGGCCGCCGCGGCCCGGGCGAAGCCCAAGGCGCTTCTCATCGGCGACCTGCCGTGGCTCAGCTACCACGTCTCCAACGAGGAAACGGTCCGCAACGCCGCTCAACTCATTCGCGCCGGTGCGGCGGCCGTGAAGCTCGAGGGTGGCCGCAAGCGCCTCGGCGCGATCCAGGCGATCCTCGACGCCGAGATCCCGGTGATGGGCCACGTCGGTCTGACGCCGCAGTCCGTTCACGTGGTCGGCGGGTTCAAGGTGCAGGGGAAACAGCTCGATGCCGCGCGCGCCATCGTCGACGACGCCGTCGGGCTGGCTGAGGCGGGCTGCTTCGCGATCGTGCTCGAGTGCGTGCCCGACGCGGTCGCGCGCCTCGTCACCGAGTCGGTGCCGGTGCCGACGATCGGTATCGGGGCCGGTCGTCACTGCGACGGTCAGGTGCTCGTGTACCACGACCTGCTCGGGCTCGAGGACCGCATGAAGCCGAAGTTCGTGCGGCGGTACGCGTCGCTCAAGGCCGACGCCACGTCCGCCGTCGCTCGGTTCGCCGAGGACGTGCGCGCCGGGCGGTTCCCGGCGAGCGACGAGACCTACCACGTGGCCGACGACGTGGCCGAGGCCCTCGGCTTGTTCGGCGCAACTCCCGCGTGACGTTCACCCGTCGGGTGGTCGCGGTGAGCGTGCTCCTCGCGATCGCAGCCGCGCTGCTGGTCGGCGGCGTGGTGCTCCTCTTGCGCGGCGAGGACGAGACCACCGTGCCGGCCGGTGCCGGTGCGCTCGGGGCGGTGCTCGCCGGCGCACGCCCGGCCGCGGCGCCGTTCGCCGGCCTCACCGAGGTTCGCCTCGGCATCGGCGGTGACTGCCGTCGCATCGTCGTCGCCGACGCCGTCGACGAGCGCGGCGTCGGCCTCATGCGCCGCCGCGACCTCGGCCCTTACGACGGCATGCTCTTCGTCTTCGGCCGGACGACGCAGAGCTCGTTCACGATGTCGAACGTGCCCGTACCGCTCGACATCGGCTTCTACGACGACGCCGGCCGTCCCGTCGACCGGCTCCTCATGCAGCCGTGTCCGGACCGCTCGGTGCTGCAGTGCCCGTCGTACCGGTCACGGCGCCCTTACAGCTACGCCGTCGAGACACTGAAGGACGGGCTCCCCGACGGCGGGCTCAGCGGCTGTCCGTGACCTCGCCGGCGCCGGACACCGTGAACGAGATCGCGAAGTAAAGAGCGAGCGCGGCGTAGATGATCAGGCACGCCACCGCGTTGACGAACGCCAGCGGGATCGAGAGCCCGTAGAGGACAGGGCCGATCATCGCCGCGCGGCGGGCCCGCAAGGCTCCTTCGGCGCCCATCTCGGGGCTGAGCAACCACGGAACGCGGGCGAGGTACGTCCAGATCGCAATGAACGCCAGCCCGATCAGCGCCATGTTGGCGCCGTACACGGCGGCAGCGATGTGGGCGTTGTCACCCTGGCGGATGTAGTCGCCGAGCAGCGCTGTCGGGAACGGGAGGAACGCCACCGTCAGGAGGAGCAGCAGGTTGAGGAACAGCAGCGGCCGGTCCACCGCCGTGATGCGCTCGAAGATCTGGTGGTGGTTGACCCAGATGATGCCGATGATGACGAAGCTCACGACGTAGGCGGCATACTTCGGCCACAGGTTGGCGAGGTCGCCGGCGAGCCCGCCCGGCTCCGAATGCGGCGGCCGGACCTCGATGATGAGCAGCGTGATCGCGATGGCGAACACGCCGTCGCTGAACGCCTCGGTCCTGCTCTTCGGCATTTGGCTCCCTGTCGCCGTCGCAAGCTCCGGCTTTGCGCCGCCGGTCGGCAAAGCCGCCGTCGCCGCGAGGATCGTAGGTGCGCCCGAACCCGACGCTGCCCCTCGTAGTCGTCACACCCCGTCGCTAAGGTCTGCGTCGATAGGCCACGTCGGAGGTTGCTAGCCTGATCGGTTCAACACACGCCTGCTCTCTGCCGTCCGGCTCACCGGGCGCAGCCGGGAGCCCACGACCCCGGGGATCCGGGTCGTGGCCCAAAGGAGGTACGAGCCCGTGCGGCCGTACGAGGTCATGATCATCTTCGACGCGGACCTGGAAGAGGAGACGATCCGGGCCGCGGTCGACCGGTTCTTCCAGCTCATCCAGTCGAAGGGCGCCGAGCCCGGGTATGTCGACTACTGGGGGAAGCGGCGCTTCGCCTACGAGGTGAAGCACCGCACGGAGGGCTACTACGTGGTCCTCCAAGCGAGGGCCGAGCCGCAGGCGATGCAGGAGTTGCACCGGGTGCTCTCCCTGGCTGACGAGGTACTCCGCCACAAGGTGCTGCGCATCCCCGAGCAGGCCTACGGGCCTCCGAAGACGGCGGGCACCGCCGTGGCGGACGCATAGGGAGGAACCGAAATGGCAAACGGCAACACGGTCACGGTCGTGGGCAACCTGACCCGCGATCCCGAGCTGCGGTACACCCCGAGCGGCGCGTCGAACACGCGCTTCGGCGTCGCGGTGAACCGTCGCTGGATGGACCGCAACACCAACGAGTGGCAGGAGGCGACGAGCTTCTTCGACGTCGTGTGCTGGCGCGAGATGGCCGAGAACGTGAGCGAGTCGCTCGCGAAGGGCTCCCGCGTCGTCGTCACCGGTCGGCTCGAGCAACGGAGCTACGAGGACCGAGACGGCAACCGCCGCAACGTCGTCGAGATCATTGCCGACGAGGTCGGGCCCAGCCTGCGGTTCGCGACCGCGCAGGTCACCAAGAACGACCGGCGAGGTGGTGGCGACTTCGGAGGCGGAGGCGGCGGCGACTCTGGCGGCGCGGGCCGCGCCGGCGGCCCTGGGGGCGAGAGCCCCCAGCCCGCCTCGACGGGTGGTGGCGGCGGTGGCGGCGACGAGTTCGGCGAAGAGCCGTTCTAATGGACAACGAGGTGAGCTGACAGGCGATGGCCAGAGACAAGAGGAAATCGCAGCAGGCGGAGCGCCGCCGGGTCGTGAAGAAGAAAGTGTCGATCCTGTCCTCGGAGAACATCGACTGGGTCGACTACAAGGACGTCAACCTGCTGCGTCGGTTCATGTCGGAACGGGCCAAGATCCGTGCCCGTCGTGTCACCGGCAACAGCGCGCAGCAGCAGCGGGCCGTCGCCCGAGCCATTCGCATCGCGCGCGAGATGGCGCTGCTGCCCTACAGCGTCCGGCAGGTGACCCAGCGCGGGCGCGGTGGGCGTCGCGATCGCGACCGTGACCGAATGCCTGAAGCAGAGTCGGAGCTCAAGGCCCCTGAGGCCGAGGGCGCCCCCGCGGAAGCGGGCGCCGAGGGCGAAGCGGCGATCGACGCCGAGGTCGAGCCGCAGGAGGAAGCGGCGGAGCCTGCTGCGGACGGCGAGGCGCAGCCGTGAGGGTTGTCTTGCGCGACGACGTCGAGAACGTCGGCCGCAAAGGCGACCTGATCGACGTCGCGGACGGCTTCGCGCGCAACTACCTGGTGCCACGCGGGCTCGCGATGAAGGCGACCAGAGGCGTCGTGCAACAAGCCGAGGCGATGCGCCGGAACCGCGAAGCACGCGAGGCGCGCGACCGCGAAGCGGCACAGGCGCTCGCCGATCAGCTCTCCGGACGTCGCATCGAGGTGCGCGCCCGTGCCGGTGAAGGCGGGCGGCTCTTCGGTTCTGTCACCGCGGCCGACGTCGTCGATGCCGTGCGCGCCCAGACCGGCGTCGAGCTCGATCGCCGCAAGACGCAACTCGCCGAGCCACTGAAGGAGCTCGGGGCCGTCGACGTGCCCGTGAAGCTGCACACGGACGTCGAGGTGACCCTCTCGGTCGACGTCGTCGCCGAATAGCGCGCCACGCGCGTCTCACTCCCCGAGAACCTCACCAGCAGAAGGTCCGCGCGCGCCTCCACATAACTGTCGTACCCCCCGCTGACAATGTCCGCAGGGCTGTGGAGGGCCGAGCCCTGAATCCACAAGGAAATCGCTCTATCGATCCACAAGGCGCCGGCGGCAAGATGCGGAGCGAGCTCGCGTGATGCCCGGCGGACACCAGGCGAGAAGGGCAGGTCGGTCCAGGGCAGGTCGGTCCAGGGCAGGTCGGTCCAGGGCAGTTGGCAAGTAGCGCGTAGAGAGCGAGAGGCAGGAAGGAGCATCGTGGTGGTTCAAGCGATTGACGACGCGCCGCGTCGCGTCTCGGGGCGAGTCCCGCCCCACAACCTCGAAGCCGAAGAGTCCCTCCTGGGAGCGATGCTCCTGTCGCGCGACGCCATCACGGCTGCCGTCGAGGGTCACGTGGAGGCGAGCGACTATTACAAGCCCGCCCACACCCACGTCCACGAAGCGATCATGGCGCTGTACGGCCAGGGTGAGCCGGTCGACCCGGTCACGGTGGCCGAAGAGCTTCGGCGCGCCGAGCTGCTCGACGCCATCGGTGGGCGCGCCACGTTGCTCCGCATCCAGGCGGCCACGCCGGCGTCGGCGAACGCGGGGCACTACGCGCGCATCGTCAACGAACTCGCGCTGCTCCGACGCCTCATCGGTGTCGCCGGCGAGATCGCCGAGATGGGGTACGAGACGCCCGACGACGTCACCGAGACGCTCGACCGCGCCGAGGCCATGGTGTTCGAGGTCGCCGAGCGGCGGGTCAGCGAGTCGCTGGCGGCGATCGCCGACTCCTTGCAGTCGACGCTCGACCAGCTCGAGTCGATGTACGGCAGCGACACCGAGGTCGTCGGCGTTCCCAGCGGGTACCACGAGCTCGACACGCTGCTGCTGGGGCTCCAGCGGTCGAACCTGGTCATCGTGGCGGCGCGCCCGTCGATGGGGAAGACGAGCCTGGCGCTCGGAGCGGCCGCCAACGTCGCGGTCTCGGTGCAACGGCCCGTCATGTTCTTCTCGATGGAGATGGGCAACCTCGAGCTCACCAAGCGGCTGCTCGCGGGGGAAGGTCGCGTCGAGGCCAAGCGGCTGTGGACCGGCAATATCCCCGAGGCCGACTGGACGCGTCTGAGCCACGCCGTCGGGCGCCTGGCCGAAGCGCCGTTGTTCATCGACGACAACCCGCACTGCACGGTGATGGAGATGCGGGCCAAGGCCCGGCGCGTCCGCGCCCGGTACGGCGACCTCGGGCTCATCGTCGTCGACTACATCCAGCTCATGAGCTCGAGCGGCGCCCGGCAGGCCGAGAACCGCCAGGTCGAGGTAGCCGAGATCTCCCGTGGGCTGAAGATCCTCGCCCGCGAGCTCGACTGCCCGGTGATGGCGCTGTCGCAGCTCAACCGGCAGCTCGAGTACCGCCAGGACAAGCGGCCCATGCTCGCCGACCTGCGCGAGTCGGGCGGTCTCGAGCAGGACGCCGACGTCGTCTGCTTCATCTACCGTGACGAGGTGTACAACCCGGAGTCCGACCAGCGCGGGCAGGCCGAGATCATCGTCGCCAAGCACCGCAACGGGCCCACGGGCCTCGCCCGGCTCGCGTTCAACGAGCGCTTCACGAAGTTCGACAACATGGCCCGCGACTGACGGGCGGCGGCGTCTTTTCCGCGGCGCTACCGTGACCACGGGAGAGGAGGTCGCACGTGGGTTCCGACTCCGTGCTCGTGAAGGCCGAAGAGGGCTTCACCACGATCACGATGAACCGGCCCGAGCGTCGCAACGCGCTGTCGCTCGACCTACTGCGCGACCTGACCGCCGCGTTTCGGACCGCCGGCGACAGCGACGCCCGCGGCGTGATCCTCGCCGCCAACGGCCCCGTATTCTCGTCGGGTCACGACTTCCGCGACCTCGCCGGCGCAGACCTGGCGTCGATCCGCGAGCTGCTCGAAGCGTGCACCGAGCTGATGCTCACGATGCAGGCGATCCCCCAACCGGTCGTGGCGCGCGTTCACGGCCTCGCCACCGCCGCCGGCTGCCAGCTGGTCGCGACCGCCGATCTCGCCGTCGCGTCCACGGACGCCGCCTTCGCGACGCCCGGGGGCAGGGGCGGGTGGTTCTGTCACACGCCGCTGGTGCCGGTGGCGCGCAACGTCTCCCGGAAACGGGCGCTCGAGCTCGGCCTGACCGGCGACACCATCGGGGCCCTTACCGCGCTCGACTGGGGGCTCGTCAACCGGGTCGTTCCTCCCGCCGAGCTCGACGCCGCCGCCGTCGACCTCCTCCGCCGCGCCACGCGCGGGAGCAGGGCTTCGAAGGCCCTTGGCAAGCAGACGTTCTACGCGCAGATCGGTCTCGACGAGCGCGCCGCGTACGAGCACGCGCTCGACGTGATGGCCCGGTCGAGTCAGATGCCCGACGCGCAAGAGGCCTTCAGCGCGTTCCTCGAGAAACGCACGCCGCGCTTCGAGTAGCGCGGTAGCTCAGAACAGCCGGAGATCGGGCGGCGCGCCGGCGCGCAGCTGCTCGAGGTCGACTTCGATGCACTGCACTCCGCGGCTCTCCGCAAACACGCGCGCCTGCGGTTTGATGCGCGTGGCGACGAGCACGCCGCGGGTCGGCGCGAGCGCGCCGTCGAGGTCGAGACGTTCCTGGTAGCGGAGCAGCTGCTCGACTCCCGCGATCTCACCGATGCGCTTCACCTCGATCGCAACCGCGTGTCCGTCGCCGTCACGGCACAGCAGGTCGACGGGCCCGATGTCGGTCGGGTACTCCCGACGCACGATGCGGAGATCGTCACGCAGGGCACGAACGCGCGCCGCGATGAGCTCCTGGAGCTCGGCCTCGACCCCGTCCTTGGCCAGGCCGGGGTCATCACCGAGGGCGATCGTGCGATCGAGCATCACCTCGTGCAGCTCGATCGCGAGACGCTCACCGCTCGGATTGGTGGCGACGATCGCGCCCGGCTCCTCGCGGATCGTGCACGGCGGGCTCATCCAGTTGAGCGGCTTGTACGCCTTGGCGTCGGCGTGCACGGCGACGGAACCGTCAGCCTTGAGCAAGATGAGCCGTTCGGCGGGTGGAAGCCGGGCGCCGAGCCGGCCTTCGTACTCGACCGAACACCGCGCCACGACCAATCGCACAGCGCCGCGTTGTACCACACCCGGTGACGCGCCCGGGCCTAGGCTCCGACCCGAGGCTCGCCGAAGTTTCGGGGGGAGGCCGTCGTGGTCATCATCGCCGACATCAACAGCGGCACGTACAAGCTCGTGCTCGTGCTGCACATCCTGACCGCCATCGTCGGGTTCGGCGGTGTGTTCCTCAACGCGCTCTACGGGCAGCAGGCGAAGGGACGCACGGGGCGCGAAGGGCTGGCGATCGCGCAGGCCAACTACCTCGTCTCGAACGTCGCCGAGTTCTTCATCTACGCCGTGTTCATCTTCGGGGTCCTCCTCGTGCTACTCAGCGACGACGCCTGGACATTCGGCCAGTTCTGGATCTGGGCCTCGATGGCCCTCTTCATCATCGGCTTGGGTCTTGCGCACGGTGTGCTGCGCCCGAACGTGCGACGCATGAACATGCTGATGGCCGAGCTCGCGGAAATGGGCTCGCCGCCGATGGGCGACTCGCCCGGTGGTCCGCCGCGCCAGGTGACGGAGCTCGAGGAGCGCGGGCAGCGGGTCGGTTTCACGGGCGCCACGCTGAATGTGCTCGTCGTGCTGATCCTGTTCCTGATGGTCTGGAAGCCGGGCTCGTAACGCGGCACGTGACGCAAGTCGGGGCGAACCGCGCGCCTACGATCACGGCGTGAGCTTCTACGACGACGTCTTACGCGAGATCATCTTCGCCGTCGGGGCCGCGCTGTTCCTCGGCAATCTCATCGCGCTAGCCCGGCGACGTTCCGATCGTCGTCGCGCCACGCAGCGGGCCGTCGTCAAGGGACGCCCGGGGAGCCCGGTGCGAGGCCAGGTCGCCGCCACCCGCAACCGAGACGAGCTCCCCGAAGCACCGCTCGCCCGCACGGTCTTGTATCTCGTGGTCGGCTTCGTCGTGATGGTCGCGGCCCTCGCCGCGATCGCCACCAAGTAGCCTGCGCCGGATCGGGGATTCAACGGCGGCAGCCGAGTCTGCAGTAGCGCGAGCGGATTCGTCGCGGCGCCGCTACGCGCTCGAGATCCTGCTCGTCAGCACGCGCGTCATCTCGTTCAAGCTCTTCTACTACTACACGTACCTCGTCATCGGGCTCGCGCTGCTGGGTATCGGTTGCGGCGGGGTCATCGTCGCCGTCTCGCGCCGGCTACGGCGGGCCGAGACCGAGACGATCCTGGTGTTGGGGTTGCTGCTCGGCGCGGCCAGCGTGGGCCTCGGATACGTCGTCGTGGCCACGATCCGTACGGACACGATCGCCATCTGGGACTACGGGTCGGGCGCGTCGTTCGCGAACCTCGCTCGACTGCTCGTCATCTGCCTGGCGCTGTTCGCCTCTTTCGTGGCCGTCGGCGTGATGATCGCGACTCTCTTCGCCCGCAAGTCAGAGGAGATCGGACGCCTGTACTTCGCCGACCTCGTCGGCGCGGGCCTCGCGTGCGCGGTGGTGGTGTCGTTCATCGGCTGGATCGGCCCGCCGGGCTCGTCCTCGCCCTCGCCGGCTTGCGTCTCGCTCTGCGCGGGCACTACCGCGTCCTCCCGCTGGTCGCCGGCGGATTGGTCGTCGTGCTGGCGGTGGTCGCCGTGCGTCCCTCGCTGCTCCCGCAGCAGCGCACGGACGCGTTCAAGGGCGATGTGGACGAGTCGGCGACCCGGTACACGTCATGGAGCCCGATCTTCCGCGTCGACGTCGTGGACGTCGGACCGAACCTCCGCCTCCTCTACCACGACGGCCTGCTCGGCTCGGTCATCCAACGCTATGACGGGAATCCTGCGAGCCTCGCCCGCTTTTCGTACGACACCGACCCGAGGGCGCTGCCGTTCGCGGTCATTGGCGTACCGCCGCGCAACGTGCTGATCGTCGGCGCCGCCGGAGGCAACGAGGTCCTTGCGTCGCTCTACTTCAAGTCGCGCCACATCGACGCCATCGAGCTCAACCCGGTGACGTACTCGCTCGTCACCGACAAGTTCGCCGACTACGCCGGCCACATCGCCCAGAACCCGGCCGTCAACTACGTCCAAGGTGACGGCCGGTCGTTCCTGGCCCGCAGCGACGACACCTACAACCTGGTCTGGTATCCCGCGCCCGACAGCTACGCGGCGACCAATGCCGCCACCGCCGGCGCGTACGTGCTGTCCGAGAGCTACCTGTACACGAGCGAGACGGTCAAGGACAGCTTGGAGCACGCCGGACGGAACGGGATCGTCGCCGCCCAGTACGGCGAGTTCGACTACGACCACAAGCCGAACCGAACGAGCCGGTACGTCGCCACCGCCCGCCAGGCGCTCGCCGAGCTCGGTGTGGATGATCCGTCCCGCCACGTTCTCGTGGCGACCGCAGCCGCCGAGGGCGACCGCAGCGGCGCCGCTCTGTCGACGATCCTCGTGAAGGCGACGCCGTTCACCGCAGCCGAGGTCGATCGCTTCCTCGGCGCGCTCGGCGGGATCCCGGGCGCGAAGGTGCGGTACGCGCCCGGCCATGCCGGGCCGCGCGAGTCGGTGAGCGACCTCGCCACCCTGCCGGGGAATCGCCTCGACGCCTTCTACGACTCGTATCCCTACGACGTCAGGCCCATCAGCGACGACTCGCCGTTCTTCTGGCACTTCACGCCCTTCCGCGACGTCCTCGCCGACTTCGGCGAGCCGATCGATCATCGGGACTTCGAGGTCGCGGTGGGCGAACGCGTGTTGTTGCTGCTGCTGGCGATCGCAGCCGTGTTCGCGGCGGGGTTCCTGCTCTTGCCCTTCGTTCGCATCCGGAGCATCTGGGCGGAGCTGCCGAGGAAGAGAACGTCCGCCGTCTACTTCACGGCCCTCGGGCTCGGCTTCATGTTCTTCGAGATCACGTTGATTCAGCGGCTCGTGCTCTTCCTGGGGTATCCGACGTATTCGTTGACCGTGACGCTGGCCGCGATCCTGCTGTCGACGGGTGTGGGCGCGCTCCTGAGCAGTCGCTATCAGCATCGGCCTCGGCCAGCCGCCCGCTTGCTGCTCGCAGCCGTCGCCGGCCTCACGATCTTCTACGCCTTCGGTCTCCCGCCTCTGACCGACGCGCTGCTAGGTCTGCCGTTCGCCCTCCGCGTCGTCGTGGCGTTCGCCGTGCTCGCGCCACTCGGCATCTGCCTGGGCGCATTCATGCCTCTCGGTCTCGGCACCGTGGCCGGTCTGACCCGGCACGCGCGCGAGTACGTGGCGTGGGGATGGGCGGTGAACGGCTTCGCATCGGTCGTCGGCGCCGTGCTCACGACGATCCTGGCGATGGCGCTGGGCTTCGGCGTCGTGCTGTTCCTCGCGCTCGTCGTCTACGGCGTCGCGGTCGCCGCCGTCAGCCTGCTGCTGCGCGCGCCACCGCGATTCGCGCCGGATGCCGAAGCCGAAGTGCCCGTGCCCGGCGCGCTCACCGGCGTCGGGCGTGAGCCGAGTGCCGCCCTGCCCGGCGTCTGATCGCGGGCGGCGTCAGTCGGTCGTGTCGGGCAATGCGCGTTTGTGGTCCGGGTGACGACTGGCCGGGAGCTCCCCTTGTTCCCCCACCGCGCTCGCGTCGTCGTGGCCGAGGAAGCTGCGCAGGTTGTCATCGAACGACTCGCGGACCTTGCGGAACTCGTGCAGTCCCCGACCCATTTGGCGAGCGATCTCCGGAAGCTTGTTCGGCCCGAAGACGAGCACGGCGACCACGAACACGATCAGCAGGTGCCAGGGTGCCAGGAGGCCTTCCACTGCGCCCAGCGTAGGCCGCTCAGCCGTCGGTCGGATCCTCGCGTTGACCCTTGCGATACTCGTTGCGGAGCTTGCCGAACGAGCGAAACAGCTTCGGGATCTGCGACGACCCGAAGAACAACACGACGAGCGCGGCGATCAGGAGAATCGAGGTCAGTCCGAGGGTGCCGATGGTCTGTTGCATCCCTCATCCTCCTTGGCGGAGGCGCGTCAGTCCGCGACGTTCTCAGCTTGGGAACCTAGCCCAGCGTCGCGTTCGGCCGGGGATCCCCCGTTTCGGGTGATGCTCGTCCTAGGGTCGGTCGCGGTAGGCCGCCCAGAGTCAGGAAAACTCATGCTCGCGTATGACTATCCGCTCCTCGGAGTGTTTTGGACGCTCGTCCTCTTCACGATTTTCACCCTCGTCCTCTTCTCGATCGCATGGGCGTTGTTCGACAACTTCCGTCGGCGCGACCACAGCGGTTGGGCGAAGGCGGGCTGGTTCGTTTTCATCCTCTTCTTCCCGATTCTCGGGGTGTTCGTTTACCTTGTGGCCCTCCCGCCCGAGGCGCCACGCATGGCGCCGTAAGCAAACCCCGAGCTCCCAGTCAGCGCGCCACAGGACACCACCGCGCTCGCCGCGGCCACGGTCTCTGGGACGCCCAACCAACATTGACGCTGGGGCTCTGGGACCGGCCCGCCCACCAGCAGAAGAACCAGCGCCAACGCGCAGAGCGGGTGACGGAAATCGAACCCGCGTTCTCAGCTTGGGAACGACCGTGCACAACTAACCGCGACACAACCGAGTGACGATAGCGCTGGTCAGCGCGTCTTTGTAGTGCTCCTGAGTTCGCGTGAGTGCTCCTGAGTCGCGCTGCGTTGTGGCACGGGAGTGGCACGGGATTCGACTTGGGATCGGACGCGGGAAGTTGGGACGTCCGCGGGACGCGAGCGCGGGAAGTTGGGATCGAACGCGGGAAGTTGGGACGGTGCGCGGGACGCGGGCGCGGGAACTTGGGATCGAACGCGCGAACTTGGGATCGCCCTGCCTAGGTCCTCACGAAGTGAGAACCTAGAAGTGTGTCTGCGGTGATCTCCTCAAATTTGGTGCCTGCCTTGAACGGGGTGCCTCGCCCGTCTGAGTGGACGGACTTAGTTGCTTTGGTCGGTCTTCGGCTGGCCGTTCAGTTGAATTCGGTTTCAGTGCTGGTGTCGCGTCTCGCTGTCGCCCGGTGAGTCAGCAAACGCCGTCGCACCCCTGGTGCCAGTGTGTGTCACGGGTCAAGGATCGTTACCGCGGATCTGACGGCTTGGTGAGATTCACTTGCCTGGGGCCTGACCGCGGGTTCGTGGCCGTCGCCGTGCCGATCGGCATTCCTGAAGGAGCGGGGCCGTGTCAAGGTGTTGGTGCTGGTCGCGAGTTTGGGTGTGATGAACGCGGGCGCGGGTGGTTCACGAGGCGCCGGATGGTTGGGTTGTCGTGTTCCGCACCAGGGTTCGTCGAT
>WNGE01000140.1_pt1 | contig 99331 bp, 89 predicted proteins | sample 5400651 | NCBI WGS metagenome assembly WNGE01 (sample SAMN13153370, study PRJNA577476) | soil metagenome | isolation source: 60 cm soil or saprolite under grassland replicate 2 | place: USA:California | collected 2016-06-15 | reverse complement strand
CGTAGTAGAACATGGCCCGGCCCATCTCCTCCTCGGTCCAGGTGATCGGCTCGAAGTCCGGGTCGACCCAGTAGCCGCCGGTGAAGACCTCGTTCCTGTTGCCGACCGGGTCGAAGAAGTAGACGGTGTAGCCGCGGGTGACGCCGTGCCTGGTCGGCGCGACGTCGATGGTCACGCCGTTGAAGGCGAGCAGGTCGGCGGCCTCGCGGACCGCGTTCCAGTCGTCGATCCAGAAGGCGAAGTGGTGCAGCGCGCCGTTCGGCCCGGTGACGATGGCGATGTCGTGCGGGGTGTGCGACCGCTCCAGCCAGGTGGCGAGCTGGTGGCCGTCGTTGGCGACGATCTGCTCGGTGAGCCGGAACTCCAGCACGTCACGGAAGAACGCGGTCACGCCGTTGACGTCCTCGGCCATGATGAAGATGTGGTCCAGCCGGGGCGGCGCGATGCCGACCAGGTTGCCCGGCCGGGGCGGCGGGTTGGTCAGCGGCAGCATGTTACCGACCTTCTCCATCCCGTAGACCAGCTCGACCAGGTGGCCCGAGGGGGCCTCGAACCTGATGGCTTCGCCCCAGCCCGGGCCGAGTTCGGCGCGAGCGAAGCGCTTGACGGCGATGCCGGCCTTCTCCACCCTTTCCGTGTAATAGTCCAGGTCTGGCTGCTCCGCGACCTTGAACGACATGTGGTCGAGGCCATAGGTCGGTGCCTGGCGGAGCACGACCGAGTGGTGCTCGTGCTCGTCCCAGCACTTCAGGAACACCCGGCCCTCTTCGTGGGCGACCTCGATCAGGCCGACCACCTCGGTGTAGTAGGCCGTGCACAGCTCGAGATCCGGGACCCGGACCTCGACGTGCTGCAGGCGCAGGATCCGGTCGCTCATCGGCGCTCCTTAGGTGTGGAAGCTCAGGAACCGCTGGCTGATGACGTTCTCGTAGTAGAACAGCCCGCGGCCGAACTGGTCCTCGGTCCAGGTGATGGACGGGAAGTCCGGGTCCGGGCGGTACCCGCCGGTGAACACCTCGTTCCTGATGCCGAGCGGGTCGAAGAAGTAGATCGTGTTGCCGCGGGTCACCCCGTGCCTGGTCGGGCCCTGGTCGATCTGCACCCCGTTGAAGGCCAGGATGTCGGCGGCCTTGCGGACCTGGTCCCAGTCGTCGAGCCAGAAGGCGAAGTGGTGCAGCGCGCCGTTCGGCCCGTTGACGATGGCGATGTCGTGCGGCGAGTGGCTCCGTTCCAGCCACACCCCGAGCTGGTGGCCGTTGGCGTCAAGGACCTGTTCGGTCATCCGGAAGCCGAGTGTCTTCTGGAAGAACGCCGCGGCCTCCCCCACTTCCTCGGCGTTGATCAGCATGTGGTCGAGCCGCGGCGGCGCGATCCCGGGCATGCCGGGCGGCGGGACCGGCGCCGGGTTCAGCTTGCCCAGCAGGCCGCCGGTCTTGTCCAGCTCGTAGACCAGCTCCATGGTCTGCCCGGACGGGATGCCGAACCTGATCGACTCGCCCTGGCCGGCGGCCTCGCCGCGGCTGACCCGCTGCACCTGGCAGCCGTATTTCGTTATGGCGGTCTCCAGCTCGGCCAGGTCGTCCTCGCGCTCGACCCGGAAGCTGAACAGGTCGAGCCCGGTGCGCGGGTCGTAGCGGAGCCGGATCGAGTGGTGGTCCTCCTCGTCCCAGCACTTGAGGTAGACCGTGTCCTCGCCGCGCTCGGCCAGCTGCAGGCCGAGTACCTCGGTGTAGTAGGCGGTGGACAGCTCAAGGTCGGGGGTGCGGACGTCGACGTGGGCAAGGCGCAGGATTCCCACGGTGCCTCCAGGGCCTGGTAAATGCTTGACGCGTCGAACATACCTCGCCTAGTGTTCCAGATAAAGATCAAGCGTTCCAGATAGAGGAACAGGTCTCATGTCGACGCCGGAACCGATGCGCCCCGAGCAGATGCGCACGGCCGTCGCGCGGTACGTCGAGGAGATCCACCGGGCCTACGTGGCCCAGGCGCTGACGTTTCCCGCGGCCGTGCGCGGCCGGATGCCGCTGCTGGCGCCGGGGCCGCTGACGGTGGCCGCGGTGGGCGCCAGGAACCTGCACGTGCTGGCCACCAGGGACTCGCTCGGGCCGGTGCGCGGTCCCGAGGTCGAACTCGCCGGGTCGGTGGAGGGGCTGTCCTGGACCGTGCGGTTCTTCGACCCGGTCGTGCTGCCCGAGCTGTCGCTGATCGATGAGTCTTCGGGACCCGCTTTTGGCGAGGTGCGGCACGCGCTCGGCGTCAGCACGGTGGTGTACCACTTCGTCGCCTCCCCCGGCTCGGGGCTGTCCGCGCACAACGCGGCGCACGTCGGCACCGGCCTGGCCGGCGGGCATTCGGCGGCGGCGCGGGACTTCGAGACGATCCGCAGCCGGGTGCGCGGCCGGGAGGAACTGGTGGACGAGATGGCGGGCGCGGCCGCGGCCGGGCTGGTCCGGGCGCACGCCATGCTGGCCGCCGCGCTCGTGCCGCGCAACGCCGCGCTGTCGGCGCTCGCCGCGGAGGCGCGGCCCGATCCGGACGCGGTGCGGCGCGAACTGCTGGCCGCCGTCGGCGGGCGGACGCAGTGGGTACCGCCCCCGGAGCCGTCCCCGTCGGCGCAGCCGACCCGGCCAGCACCGTGACGACGGATGTCCCCGCGGGCGGGCTCTCCACGGTGCGCAACGCGGCCCGGCTGCTCAAGGTGTTCCGGTCCCGCGAGGCCGACCTCGGCGTCTCCGAGCTGGCCCGGCGGCTCGGCCTGGGCAAGAGCACGGTGCACCGGATGCTCACCACGCTGGTCGCCGAGGGGCTGATCGAGCAGAACCCGCGGACCGGCGGCTACCGGCTCGGCATCGTGATGTTCGAGCTCGGCGAGGCGGTCCGGGTGCACATGGACCTGCACGCCGCGGCGGGGCAGGTGCTCGGCGAGCTGCGCGCCCAGACCGGGGAGTCCTCGCAGGTCGGGGTGCTGGACGGGCATGAGGTCGTGTACGTTGACCGGCTGGAGAGCGCGCACTCGCTGCGGCTGTTCACCGAGACCGGGCGGCGGGTGCCGGTGCACTGCACCAGCTCGGGCAAGGTGCTGCTGGCCTACCTGCCCGAGGCCAGGCGGCAGGCGCTGCTACGGGCCGCCGCGCCATTGACGCCCCTGACGCCGCACACGATCACCGACCCGTCGCACCTCGCGGCCGAACTGGACCGGGTCCGCCGCCGCGGCTGGGCCGAGGCCGTCAACGAGCGCGAGATCGGGGTCGCGTCCATCGCGGCGCCGCTGCGCGACGTCAGCGGCGAGGTGGTCGCCGCGATCAGCATCGGCGTCCCGCTGGCCCGGTGCAGTGTGATGGCGCTGCGCAGGCTGGCGCCGGTGATCATGGAAGCGGCCGAGGCGGCGTCACGCCGTCTTGGCTGGCCTGGAGACTTGGCTTCACAGCAGAGAAAGGAAGGGTGAGCCCGAAGATGCCGCTGACGGACGCTCCCGGCAAGGCCAGGGCGCTGTACGAGGCCCGCCAGTCCAGACAGCAGATCGAGCCGTTCACCGACGCCGACCCCGACCTCGGCATGGCCGACGGGTACGCGGTGCAGCAGGAGCTGGTCAAGCTGCTGCTGGCCGACGGCGACCGGATCGTCGGCTACAAGGTCGGGCTGACGTCCAAGCCGATGCAGAAGATGATCGGGGTGGACACGCCCGACTACGGGCCGGTGCTGGGCTCGACCGTCTACGCCGACGGCGACGCGGTGCCGGTGTCCGCGTTCATCCAGCCGAAGATCGAGGCTGAGATCGCCTTCGTGCTCGGCTCGCCGCTGGCCGGCCCGGGGGTGAGCGTGCTGGACGCGCGCCGGGCGATCGCCGGGATGACCGCCGCGGTGGAGATCGTCGACTCCCGGTTCGCCGACTGGCGGATCAGGCTCGCCGACACGGTCGCCGACCTGGCCTCCAACGGCGCGGTGGCGATCTCCAGCCGGGTCGTGTCTTTGGACGGCGTAGACCCGCGGCTGATCGGGATGGTGCTCACCCGGCAGGGCGACCTCGTCGACACCGGGGCCGGCGCGGCCGCGCTCGGCGACCCGGTCCGGGTGGTGGCCTGGCTGGCCAACACGCTGGGCGAGATGGGCGCCAAGCTGGAAGCCGGGCACCTGGTCATGACCGGGGCGCTGCACGCCGCCGTGCCGATGCGGGCCGGGGACGTGTTCCGCGCCGAATTCGACCGTCTCGGTCCGCTCACCGTCCGCGTTGTGGAGTAAGGGGTTCCTGTCATGATTCCGGCTGATGAGATCGCGGCCCGGCTGACCAAGGCCCGGGCCGACCGCACGGCGATCGGCTCGCTGTCCGCGTCGTTTGACGGTTTCGACCTGGCTGCGGCCTACGAGGTGCAGCGGATCCTGCGACGCGAGGCCGGGCCGCTGGCCGGGTGGAAGCTCGGCGTGACCTCCCGGGCCAAGCAGGCCCAGATCGGGGTGCACGAGCCGGTGCGCGGCCACCTGGCCGCCGCGGACGCGCTCGACCTCGGTTCACCGCTGGTGGTGGCGGAGCACATCCAGCCCCGGTGCGAGCCGGAGATCGTGTTCATCATGGGCGCGGACCTGTCCGGGCCCGCGGTCACCTCGTCGGCGGTGCTGACCGCCACCGCGGCGGTGGCGGTCGGCATCGAGGTGCTCGACTCGCGTTACACCGACTACAAGTTCACGATGCCGGACGTGGTGGCGGACAACACCTCGGCGGGGCGGTACGTGGTGGGTTCGGCCGTCCCGGTGGCAGGCCTGGACCTGCGGCTTCTTGGTGTCGTTCTGGAGCACAACGGCGAGGTGGTGGCGACCGCGTCGGGCGCGGCGGCGCTCGGCCACCCGGCGGCAGCGGTCGCCTGGCTGGTCCGGTCGCTGGCTGTGGAGAACGAAGGCCTGCGGGCCGGGGATATCGTGCTGTCCGGCGGGCTGACGGCCGCGGTGCCGGTCAAGGCGGGGGACGTGGTGACCGCGACGGCGGACCGGCTCGGCTCGGTGGAACTCGGCTGCGTTTGATGGACCCGAACGAGCCCGGCGAGCCTGTACTGGTACCGCTCGACCGCCCTCCCGGGCGGACCCAGTGGGCGTTCTCGCACGCCGGGCGCTCGTACGCGGTGTTCGAGGTTTCCGGTGACCTGGTTGTTACCGACGGGGCATGCCCGCACAACGGCGGGCCGCTGGTCGAGGGCCTGGTCCGGGGCGGCGTGGTCACCTGCCCGTGGCACTGGTACAGCTACGAGCTGGCCACCGGGCGGTGCCGGACGGCGGTCGGCTATTCGCTCCGCCGGTATCCCGTGGTGATGGCGGGCGGCCGGCCGCACGTGGCTCTTCCGGCGGTGGCGCCGGCGCGGAGCTGGTCGCAGATCCTGCGGGAGCACGCCCGCCAGGAGGGTCCCCCGGCGTGAGCGGCGGTCTCGATCACGCGGCGGCGGCCCGGGCGCTGCGTTCGGCCCGGCGGGCGGGTCGCACGCTGGACGTGCCGCTCTCCCGTTCGCCCGGGTTGTCGCTGGCCGACGCGTATCGGATCCAGGACCAGATGACCGCGCTGCGGCTGGCCGACGGTGAGCGGCTGGCCGGGTGGAAGCTCGGCTACACCTCGGCAGTGATGCGGGCGCAGATGGGCATCGAGGCGCCCAACTTCGGGCCGCTGACCGACGCCATGCTGCTCGGCTCGCCCGCGGTGCTGCCCGCCGGGGCGCTGCAGCCCCGGGTCGAGCCGGAGATCGGGCTGCGGCTGGGCCGGCCTCTTCCGGTTCCGTGCTCGGCTGACGATGTGCTCGCCGCGTGCGACGCGGCGCTGGCTTGCCTGGAGATCGTGGATTCGGTCTGGTCGGGCTACCGGTTCACGCTGGAGGACAACACCGCGGACGGCTCGTCGGCCGCGTGGGTGGTAGTGGGGCCGGTGATGGCGCTTGACGACCTGGCTTCGCTGCCGGTGGCGCTGTCGGTGGACGGGGAGGTGGTCGAGCGCGGTGTTGGCGCCGCGGCGAGCGGGCATCCGGCCCTGGGAGTGGCGTGGCTGGCCGAGCAGCTCGCCGGGCGCGGACAGGCGCTCGGGCCCGGGGACCTGGTCATCACCGGCGGCCTGACCAGCGCGCACCCGCTTGAGCCCGGGCACAGGATCGGCGCCTCCTTCGGCGACGGCCAGTGGATGGCTGAGGTGCGCCGACCGGGAGCCGCGCCTGCCCCGCCGCCTGGGGCGGCGGGGGCAGGCGCGGCGTGAGGGATCTGCGAGCCGTGCTCGCTCGTCAGGGGACCGCGGCCGGCTGGTCGCTGGGGAGTTCCTCTTCCGGAGCGGGCTGGCGGGCGAGCCTGCTGGGCCACCACACCCACCGGCCTAGGTCGAGGTTCAGCGCGGTGACCAGCACCGAGCGGACCACGAGGGTGTCCAGCAGCACGCCGAACGCGACGGCGAAGCCGAGCTCGGTCAAGAACGTGACCGGAAGCGTGCCGAGCACCGCGAACGTCCCGGCCAGCACGCAGCCGGCCGCGGTAATCACGCCGCCGGTGGCGGACAGGCCGGTCAGCGCGCCCGTGCGGGCGCCGTGGCGCTTGGCTTCCTCGCGGACCCGGGTCATCAGGAAGATGTTGTAGTCGATGCCCAGGGCGACCAGGAACACGAACACGAACAGCGGGAACGAGGTGTCGGCGCCGCCGAAGTTGAACACGTGGTCGAAGAACAGCGCGCTCACCCCGAGGGTCGCCGCGAACGACAGCACCACGGTCGCGATGAGCATGACCGGTGCGACGAGCGCCCGCAGCAGCAAGGCGAGGATGACGAACACGACGACCAGGACGATCGGGATGATGAGATTCCGGTCGTGCGCGGCGGCCCGCTGGACATCCAGGTTGATGGCGGTGTTACCGCCGACCAGTGCGTTGGCGCCCGGCACGGCGTGCACGGCGGTACGGATCCGGTCGATGGTCGTGTACGCGGCCTGGCTGTCCGGAGCGGAGGTCAGCGTGGCCTCGAGGTAGGCATGGCCAGCCACGGTCGCCGGCGACGTCACGCCGGTGATGCCCGGCACCGCACGGAGCGCCGCGGCGAGCTGCGCGCCCGAAGCCGCGTTGCCGAACACCTCGACCGGCTGCCCGGCCCCGGCCGGGAAGTGCTGGTCGAGCACGGCTTGCCCGGCCACCGAGTCGGGGTGGCCGCGGAATGACTGCGCGTTCGTCAGCCCGCTGGCCTTCAGCCCGGTCAGGCCCAGGGCCATGGCACCGAGAAGCACGGCGGTGGTGATCCAGACGAGCCGCGGGCGCACGACGATACGGCGGCCGGTCCGCGCCCAGAAGCCCCGGGTGGTGGGTTCGGCCGAGCCGTATGTCGGCTTGGCGGGCCAGAACACCCAGCGGCCGGTGATCACCAGCAGCGCCGGGAGCAGCGTCATCATCGAGAGCAGGGCGACCCCGACGCCGATCGCCAGCACCGGTCCCAGGCCCTTGGTGGAGTTCAGCTCGGCCAGGGTGAGGGCCAGCAGGCTCAGGATCACGGTGCCGCCGCTGGCGACGATCGCGGGCCCGGCCCGGCGGATCGCCACCCGCATCGCGGCATGCCGGTCCTCGTGCCGCCGCAGTTCCTCGCGGTACCTGGCCGTCAGCAGCAGCGCATAGTCGGTGCCGGCGCCGAACACCAGCACGTCCAGGATGCCCGCGCTCTGCGCGTTGACGGTCAGCCCGGCGTGCGCGGCCAGCAGGTAGATCAGCGCCTGGGCGCTGACCAGCGCCACGCCGGCCGAGATCACCGGCAGCAGCCAGAGCGACGGGCTCCGGTAGGTAATGAGCAGCAGCACGATAACCACGGCCAGCGCGGAGAAGAGCAGGACGCCGTCGATGCCCTTGAACGCCTTGCCGGAGTCGGCCGCGTAGCCGAGCGGGCCCGCGATGTGGATCGTCATGCCCCGGGCATCTGAGGCGGCGATGCCCCTGAGGGAGTCCGCGGCGGGCCCGGCGTTGTTCCAGCCTTCATGGCCGAGGTTGACGGGGACGATCGTCTCGATCGCCTTGCCGTCGTGGGCCACGAACGGCCCGGTTACCTGGCCCTGGACGACGCCGGCCACGCCAGCGAAGCGCTTGGCGTCGGCGGCTGCCTTGGCCTTGTCGGCGGCGGTCACGCCAGCCGGCCGGTCGTACACCACGACGGCCGGGAAGACGTTGGGCGACACGACCTTCGACCGCAGCGCCAGCGCCTGCGTGGACTCCGCCGCAGGCGGCAGCCACGACTGGGCGTCGTTCTTCTCGGCGCCGGTCAGCTTGCCGGACAGCGGCCCCGCCAGCGCCACCACGACCAGCCAGAACACCAGCACAAGCCACTTGGTCCGGCGCCCCGCCGGGATACCTACCATCGATTTAAGCCTGGACATGTCCGATTCTCCCGTCCCCGTACTGTCCGTCCCTCGTAAGACGATCACGCGCCCCGTGACTCATCTCCCGATCGCCCTGATGCTCAGAATGACTCAATCCTGACGGATGGATCGCAACGAAGCCAGTTTTTAAGTGAGGAGGCGGGGCGGCCGGCGGTCAGGCAGCCGGATGGTTCGCGGGGGTTTCGTCGAGCTGGGCGCGGAGTTCGGCCATGGCCTGGTGGTAGGACTCGACCGTGCGCATCTTCACGTCCTCGTAGCCGCGCACGCTATCGGGCAGCTCGGCCAGCCGCACGGCCAGCGCCGCGGTGGCCGGGCTGAGGCGGCCGATCAGGTGATCGACCAGGCCGAGGTACTCCTCGATCAGCTCGCGCTCGGCGATCCGGACCCGGGTGCGGCCGAACGGGTCCATCGGCGTGCCCCGGAGCCTGCGCAGGGCCCGCAGGAGGCGGAACGCCGGGACGAACCACGGGCCGAGCGCGATCTTCCGCTTCAGGCCGAGGGCGCGCAGGACCGGCGGGTGCAGCCGCCAGGACGCGTGGGCACCCGGCCCGAACTCGGCCTCGAGGCCGGCGCCGAGGGACGGCTCCAGGGCCAGCCTGGCCACCTCGTACTCGTCCTTGTAGGCCATGAGCTTGTACAGGTACCGGGCGACGGCCTCGGTCAGGGCGGTCGAGCCCGGCGTCTTGTCTTGTTCCGCGGCGCGGACCCGCTCGACCACGTCGAGGTAGCGGCGGGCGTAGGCGTGATCCTGGTACGCCGTCAGGTCGTCGGACCGCATCCGGATCAGCCGGCCGAGCGGAGACTCTGCCGTGTCCGGCACGGTGGGCGCTGACCGGCCCGCGGCGGCCAGCACCGCAGCGGGCTCGGCGACGTACTGGCGGCCGCGCCGGAACGCCTGGAGGTTCTTCTCGACGGCCACGCCGTTCACCCGGATCGCCTCCTCGATGGCGTCTGGCGGCAGCGGCAGCGCTCCGCTCTGGAAACCCGCGCCGACCAGGAAGACGTTGGCGAACTGGTCGTCACCGAACAGCCCGAGGACAATCTGGCGCACGTCGAGCAGGACGGAGCCGTCCCGCACCCGGTCCAGGATCGGCTGGCTGACGGCGGTCCGGTCGGGGAAGGCCAGCGCCGGGTCCGACACCATCGGCCCGGTCGGCACCTCGGCCACCGAGACCACCGCGACGGTCCGGCCCGCGGCGGTCACGGCGAGGTTCTTCGGATCGGCGGCCACCAGGAGGTCACATCCCAGGTAGAGGTCGCACTCCCCAGTGCCCAGCTTGTTGGTGGGGGGCGGGGCGGAGCGGCTGAACCGGACGTCGGACACGACCGCGCCGCCCTTCTGGGCCAGGCCGGTCTGGTCGAGCGACCGTGTGTGCCAGCCGGCGATGAGCCCGGCGGTCGCGAGGACCTGCGACACGGTGACCACGCCGGTACCGCCGACCCCGGTGAGCCGGACCCCGAACGAGTCGGGGTCCACGACCGGGCGCGGGACCGGGAGCTCCTCCGGGGTGATCGCTTCAATCCCGGCCGCCTGGCGGCGGCCGGGCGACTCTCGCACGGTCATGAACGCGGGGCAGTCACCGTCCAGGCAGCTGTAGTCGACGTTGCAGGAGGACTGGTGCACGCGGGTCTTGCGGCCGAACTCGGTCGGCACCGGCTGCACCGACAGGCAGTTGGACTTGCGCCCGCAGTCCCCGCAGCCTTCGCAGATCCGCTCGTTGATGAACACCCGGGTCTGCGGCTGGGCGATCTTGCCCCGCTTGCGCTTGCGGCGCTTCTCGGTGGCGCACTCCTGGTCGTGCACGAGCACGGTGACGCCTGGTGTGGCCGCGAGGACCCGCTGGGCCTCGGCGATCCGGGAGCGATCCCACACGGCCACCGCGCGGGGCAGCTTGACGCGGCGGTAGCGGCCGAGGTCCTCGGTGGTGACGATGACCCGGGCTACCCCTTCGGCCAGCAGCACTCCGACGATCTGCGGCACGGTCATGCCGCTGGCCGGGCGCTGCCCGCCGGTCATGGCCACGGCCGAGTTGTACAGCAGCTTGTAGGTCATGTTCGCCCGGGCGGCCACCGCGGCCCGGATGGCCAGCGAGCCCGAGTGGTCGAACGTGCCGTCCCCGATGTTCTGCACGAAGTGGTCGCGGTCGAGGAACGGCGCCATGCCGATCCACTGCATTCCCTCGCCGCCCATCTGGGACAGGCCGGTGACCGTGCCGGCCTGCGAGGAATCCATCAGCAGCACCAGGGCATGGCAGCCGATGCCGCCGCCGACCAGGGTCCCGGGCAACGGCTTGGTCGAGCTGTTGTGCGGGCAGCCCGAGCAGAAGTACGGCACCCGGCTCACCAGCGGCAGGGTCGTGCGTACGTCGGCGGGCGCTGGAGCGGCCGCCGCCGTGACCCCTACGGCGGTCATCCGGCGCCGCAGCGGGCCCGTGATCAGGTCGGCGTCCAGCTCGCCGTAGGCCGGCACGAGCTCCGACCCCTCGGCGTCGCGCTTGCCGGTGACGGCCGGCTGGATCGGGCCGCCGTAGAGCACGTCGCGGATGGCGGACTCGAGGAAGGAGCGTTTCTCCTCGACGACCAGGATCTCCTTCAGGCCGTCGGCGAACTCGCGGACGGTGGTCTCCTCGAGCGGCCACGGCATGCCGACCCGTAGCAGGCGGACCGGGCTGGCCGCCAGGCTGTCCTCGCCGATGCCCAGGCGGCGCAGCGCGGCCAGCACGTCGAGAAACGTATGCCCGGCGGCGACCACGCCGAGGACGTCGCCCGGGCCGCGCCCGACGACCCGGTTCAGCCCGTTGAGGCGCGCGTACTCCCGCGCGATGCGGAGCCGGTGCTCCATCCCGCGTTCGAGCTGGCCCAGCGTGGGGTGCAGCAGCCGCGCCGTGGGCACGTGCGTCCCGGCACCTGGCGGGATCCGCGGGGCCGGCCAGTCCGCGGCCAGGTTGACCGTTGACGATCCGTCCGCGACCGCGGTGACGATCTTCAGCCCGGTCCACAGTCCCGATGCCCGGGACAGCTCGATCGCGTGACGGCCGAGGTCGAGCACGTCCTGGCTGTCCGCCGGGTACAGGTACGGGATGCTCAGGTCGGCGAGCGCGGCGTCCGACGCGCACGGCAGGGTCGAGGACTTGGCGGCGGGGTCGTCGCCGACCAGGACCAGGGCTCCGCCCCTGGGGTGCGAGCCCATCAGGTTCCCGTGCCGCAGCGCGTCGGTGGCGCGGTCGAGGCCGGGAGCCTTGCCGTACCAGATGCCGATCACCCCGTCGCGGGCGGCGCCGGGAAGGGTGCACGCGAGCTGGCTGCCCTGGACCGAGGTGGCGGCCGCCTCCTCGTTCAGGCCAGGGACGAACGTGACATCGCATCCGTCGAGCAGCTGCTTCAGCCTGCCGAGTTCCTGGTCATACCCGGCCAGCGGAGATCCCTCGTAGCCGGAGATGAACGTCCCGACGCATCGGCCGGCGGCCAGGTCACGCCGGTGCTGGTCGATGGGCAGCCGGGCCAGGGCCTGGACTCCGGTCAGCTGCACCCGGCCCGAGGTGGCGGTGTACCGGTCGCTCAGCTGCGGGCGGGCCACCGTTTCAGTCATCTGGTCCTCCGGTTAGCCGTCGGGGCTCCATTTTGACGATATATCTAGTCAGGTGACCTACTGGTTCGCGGTCGGGCAACTCAGCTGCGCGGTGGTGAGCGACGGCCAGATGGAGCCGCCTCTGGCGCCACCGCTGGAGGCGTTCTTCACCCCCGGCACCGGGGTGCCAGACCGGGACCTGCGCGAGGCCCTGGCCGCCGAGGGCCAGGGCCGGACCATGGTGAAGTGTGGCTACAACTGTCTGCTGGTGGAGACGCCGGACGGCCGGGCGGTCATCGACACCGGTCTCGGAGCGCGCTTTCTCGGCTACGGTCCGCGGATCGAGCCGCTGGTCGGCAGGCTCGGCGGCCAGCTGGCCGAGGCGGGGGCTACGGAGCTGTCCGCCGTGCTTTTCACGCACCTGCATCAGGATCACGCGCGCGGCGCCACCTGATCGGGCGAGCTCACGTTCCCGGCGGCGACCGGGTTCGCTCATGCCGCGGAGGTGGCGTTCTGGTTGGCATCCGGGCGATCACCGCAGGACGACGAGCACCTGCCGGCGGCGCTCGAAGCGATCAGGCTGTTCGGCGACCGGTTGCGCCCGTTCGAGTCCGGCGGGGAGGTCCTTCCCCACGTCCGCGCCATCGACGCCGCGGGCCATACGCCGGGTCATACGGCGTTCGTGCTGGAAAGCCGCGGTGAGCGGCTGCTCTGCGTCGGCGACACTTTCTATGACAGCCTGCAGCTAAGCCACCCAGGATGGCGGACGCCCTGGGACCACGACGCGGAGGGGTCGGTCCTCAGCCGCCGACGTCTCCTCGGCTGGGCCGCCGACGAGAACCTCCTCGTCCACGCGTACCACATGCCGTTTCCCGGACTGGGCCGGGTCGAGCGACACGGCAGCGCCTTCCGGTGGATCCCAGCCGACTACAGCGTGGGCACAATGTGATGACATTGGCCCGGTTACCCGCTGGCCCCGCGTGTCACAGCTGCACCCGCGCGCCCGCCGAACGATGGGGTTGGATGCTTCACGCTCCCGGTCGGGACCTGCGTCACCGGGGCGCCGCCAGCGGGCGCCTCTTTAAGCCGATGCCTTCGGCTGCGCCCGCCGGGTGACCTTCGGCTCGTCCTCGGGCGGGACCGCCTCCGGGGCCGCCTCGCGCGGCGGGGCCTGGCGGGCGGTTGCGGCGATCTCCAGGGCCTTGTCGACGTAGACCCGGTAGCCGAGGTCGGCCCGGTAGCCGTGGATCTCGGGCGTGTCCAGGCTGCGCATGAAGGACAGGATCTCCGGGCTGAACACCTGGCCGGGGACGAGCACGGGGTAGCCGGGCGGGTAGGGCGTGACGTAGGTGGTGGACACCACCTACTCGCCGTTCTCCACCCGCTGCTCGACCTCCTCCGGCTTGAGGTACTCGCAGAAGCTGTCGTTGTAGGACAGATAGAAGGCGCGCCGCACGTCGCCTTCCGGGGTCGGCGCGATGGCCTGCCCGTTGGCGTCCTGGAAGCTGGGGTGGAAACCGCTGAAGTCGGGCAGGGACGCCGACGGGGCGGTCAGCCGCAGCACGGCGCGCTCGTGGCTGGCACGCTCGGCCGGGCTCATGTCGGCTAGCTGGGTCTCCAGGTCGCGAGCGATGGTGACCAGCACCTCGATCAGGTAGGCCACCGAACTGCGGGTAGTGCCGATCGTGGTCATGAACAGCACGGTGTTGCGCGAGGTCTTGTTGATCTGGACGCCGTAGCGGTCCATCAGGTGGCTGCGCTTGAACGCGTCGCCCTCGATGCCGGTGGCGCCGATGTAGATGGTGATCCGGGACGGGTCCAGGACGAATTCGTCACAGTCCCAGGCCTTGATCATGTTCCGCAGGCCGGAGCGCAGCGGCTGGTCGATACATGCCGGCCGGTATTCGGCCGGGATGAGGTCGGCAGTGGTCAGGCAGCGCATGTACTTGCTCAGCAGCGGGTGGTGATCCACCGCGTCGCGGAGCCGCATGGCGTTCTCGATCTGCTTCTGCACCAGCTCGAACCCCTCCAGCGCGGCCTGCCGGCGGCCCAGGTCCAGGGAGGCCAGGATCTGGTAGTTCGGGGAGGTGGAGGTGTGCGTCATGTAGGCCTCGTGGAAGGTCGCCTCGACCTTCTGGCCGAAATCCTGATCCCAGACATGGATCATCGAGCCCTGCCGCAGCGAGGTCAGCGTCTTGTGGGTGGACTGGGTGGAGTACACCCGGACGCGGGCCCGGGCAGGATCGGGCGTGAGCCGCCGCATCAGCAGCACCTCGTCGTCCGCGGCATCGATCGTGCCGAGCTCCTCGGCCTGGGCGTCGTATCGCTGACGAGATTCGGGCAGCCGCAGCCGCTCGGCCAGTGTTCGGGCGGCCCGCATGGCCGTGCGCGGCCGGGAGACCGGGTGGAATCTGGCGAAGGCGAACCAGGCCTCATCCCACAGGAAGATGAGGTCGGGCTTGATGGCCATCCTCCATCACCCGGCCCACGTCGTAGACGATCCCGTCGAACGTGCAGTTGGTCAGCAGCAGCATCTTGACCCGGTCCAGCTTGCCCGCTCGCCGCAGGGCCAGCAGCTGGCGCTTGATCTCGGTGAGCGGGACGGCACCGTACATGGAGTACTGGTTCAGCGGATACGCCTCGAGGTAGGTCACCATCGCGCCGGCCAGCATCAGCCCGTAGTGGTGGGACTGGTGGCAGTTCCGGTCAACCAGGACGATGTCGCCGGGCTGGACGATGGCCTGCACGACGATCTTGTTGGCCGTCGAGGTGCCGTTGGTGACGAAGTAGGTCTGCCGCGAGCCGAACGTCTTGGCCGCGAGTTGCTGAGCCTCCCGGAGTGGCCCGGTCGGCTCGAGCAGCGAGTCGAGGCCACCGCAGGTCGCAGAGGTTTCGGCCAGGAAGATTTCCAGGCCGTAGAAGTCGACCATGTCCTTGATCCAGTGAGAGTTGACGATCGACTTGCCGTGCGAGATCGGCAGCGCGTGGAACACCCCGGTGGGCCGGTGGCTGTAGTTACGCAGCGCGCTGAAGAACGGGGAACGATATCGTGCCGCGACGCCGTCCAGGATGGATAGGTGCAGCTCGAGCGAACCTTCCCGGGCATGGAAGATGCGCCGGAAATGGTGGCTGAGCCGGCCGGCCAGATCCTCGACGGAGATCTCCGTCATCAGGTACAGGTCGAGTTCGGGCCTGATCCTGGCCAGCGTTCTGGCAAGTACCTGAGCGCGGTCATCCGGCGTATGGTCCATCAGGTCGTCAGCTCCGTCGATACCCGCGAACGGTGCGAGCAAGGGCGAGTCGTGGCGGGACCGGTGGGTGAACCGGCGGCGGACCACGGTAGGTCTGCGCGCCGGGAAACGCCCAGAATCGCTCGATCGACCCGAGGACATCCAGCAGCCCGGTTACCGTCTCGGCCAACTGCCCGACGGAACGCTGCTGGGCGCCGGCCAGGGCCAGCTGAGTAGTCGATTCCTCCAGGCTGGACCAGGTATCGTTCCTGAGCTGCCACAGGCTGTTGTACGCCAACGGCTTGATGTCAACCGACACGGTGACCACCTCCGCGATCTGGACAGGCGCACAGGCACCCTCGCTGGCCGCCTAACAGGCAGGATGCTCCTAGCGGGCGCTTGTGAACAAGAGCACGGAGGTATGTTGCCCCGGTTTGCGGTTCCGCGCCGGGGAACCGCAAACCAGAGCCCTGGTGGCGGATCAGTCCGGCGGGCCGGGGAACGGCGTGCTGACGTAGCGGTCCGGCACCGGCAGGTCAGATCCCCAGGATCTTTGCCTTCGAGGCGGCGAACTCCTCCTCGGTAAGGATGCCCTGATCCTTGAGGGCGGCAAGCTGCTTGATCTGTTCGATCTGCGGGCTCTCGGCGGCTTCGGGTGCGGCGGCTTCCGGTGCGGCGGGTTCATCCGCTGGAGCGGGGGCAGGCGGGGCCTGGTCCTGGTACTGGTCCTGGTCGGCCGCGGCGCTCCGCTGCGCGGACTTTGCTCCCATGTGGGCTGCGGTCCCGGCCACGACCGCGGTCGTCGCCATTCGGGCAATGGGTCGACGTCGTCGGAACGGCATGTCAATCGCCTCCTATTGTGTCTGCGCCTTCGGCGCAGGACCATTCGGCGCGAATGGTGCGGGTTTGTCGATCTCAGCCGAGGGCATCGGCCAAGGCGCCCATTGCCTGTTCGATGATCTCGCGCGGGATCCGCGCGCCCTCGAGGATTACTCCGTTCGCATTGCGCACTGCTTCTGCGAACGGGCCCGCCCAGGCGTCCTCCCAGATGATCAGCACTGCTGAGGTGTTCGGCTCGAGGCTCAGAGCGGCGTGGGCCACGTCTTCATCGGTGAGAATCCCGCCCACTTCGGCGTCGAGGCCGGCGAACGCCGCCAACTCCTCGACAGCGTCGAACTCGACCACCTCCACACCGCCGGCGGCATCTTTCATGATGAAGGTGAGGTCGATGATCCTGACCAGTCCGCTGTCGATGAGCTTGGCAAGCTCCGGCACGATCTGACCGGTGAACTGGTTGCCGGGGAAGCCGAGAATCACATATTCCACCGGACCGATGCTCATGGCTTGTCTCCCGTCCGGCCCCGGCATCCGCGGAGCGCCAGTACCACAAGTCTCCACGAACGACGAGCACGGCCTATCACCCCCGGAGGATGATTCCACGGGGAAGCGCACCCACGGGGTTATTTGACGTAGGCGATGGGCATGACGGGGGGCGCCTGCGGGAGGGGTTCGGACTTGTACTGGGCGCGGATGCCCTCGATGTAGCGGCGGCAGCGCTCAGTGAGCCCCTCGGCCGTCTGCATGCGGCCCTTGGTGACGAGGATGCCCAGGTCGGCACCGTGGAACTTGAAATCGCCCGGGCCGTAGACACGCATGAAGAAGGCGTCGTCCTCGGTGGTGATCTCGTGCCAGTCGTTGGTGACATGCTCGAAGATGAGCGCGCCGCCGTCGGACAGGCGCCAGGCGCCGGTGCGCGGGGCCGCCAGGATGCGCTCGACGTCGTCGCCGGGTTCCTTCATGATCAGCTGGGACCAGACGTCCACCGCGGCCAGCGCGCGCCAGCGGTCGTTGATCTCCTCCACGTCGACCGTGTAGTCGACATCCATGAACTCGAGCAGGTGGAACAGGAACAGCGGCACGTCGGCGTATGCGCCCGCGGTGACGTTCGTCATCGACGAGGCCCCGGAGATCCGCGGGTTCAGCTCACCCAGGTAGACCGCGCCGGTATCGGTGTCCATCAGCACGTCGACCTCGAAGAAGCCCCGGTAGCCCTCCTGGGCCAGCCGGTCGCCCAGGCGGCGGACGTGGCTGATCGCGATGGTGCGGTCGGCCTCGGACAGCGCCTCGGGGAACACGTCGTTGCCGCACCAGCCGCCCTTGTACGGGGTGAGCTCGGGGTAGCCGGTCAGGTCGGTCATGAACGGGCCGACGATGGTGCCGTGCCTGGTGATGCAGGCCTCCACCGCCGCGGCCTGGTTGTTGATGCGCTTCATCACCTTGAGCTGCTGGCCGTCGATGTCGGCGGCAAAGTCGTCCCAGTCCCGTTCGGACTTGATGAAGAACGTGGTCTTGCCGGAGTCGCCGTACGGCGTCTGCACCACGAGATCGTCGCCGAGCCCGGCTCCCCGCGCCAGCGCGGTGAGCGCGGCGTAGCTGTCCGCGTGGCCGAGCACGTTCGGGACCGAGGGCGCGCCCGCCTCGTTGCCCAGCTGGGTGGTGACGATCTTGGAGTCCAGGCGGCGGCGCAGCGAATCCGGCGGCAGGATCAGCGTGTAGCCCTGCTCGCGGCAGATCTCCTCGGTCTCCTCGTCGAAGAACACCATCGCGACCATCGGCGTGCCGCCGCGGCGGGACAGGTACTGGAGGACCTCGGGGTCGCGCAGGAGGTAGTTATTGATCTGCTCGCTGGACTCGAACTCCACGTACGGGCGGTTCTCCGGGGTGAACACGCGGGGGTGCTGGCCGTCCCAGGAGTCGTAGTAGGCGATGTACTGGAAGTTGCGCACCCACCGGTCGATGCCGAGCAGGTTGAAGGCCGTCGGGCCGACGAAGTAGATCGGCTGCTGGTTGGTCCGGAAGAACGTGCGGATCTCGGCGATGCCGTTGAGGTGGCGGCGGGATCCGGCGGAGCTTGCTGAACCTGGCGTAGCGGTCACGAAGCCTCCCTGTTGGCAGAGATACCGCCAGGTTAAGCCCGGGTCGGTCCGCCGTCGAGAAGCGATCTTGATCCGGCGCCTCAGACCACGGTGGGCCGGGGCGGCGGCACGGTGTCACCGCTGCGGCTCAGGCCGGAGACCACCCCGGCCAGGCGACGCCGGCCGGGATCGCGGCCGGCCAGGAACCCGCCGACCGCGTCGAAGGCGCGCAGCGTGTCCTCCAGGTAGGCCGGGTTCTGCGCGTCCGGCCAGGTGGAGAACTTCACGCAGACCGTGCCGGTGCGCCGGCTGACGTGCAGCATCTGGCCGTGGATGCCCAGGCACAGGAGAACGTCGCCGTGGTCGCCGGGGCGGAACCAGAACTGGTGCCGGTACCACCCGCCGGGGAACGCCCACTCGGCGGGCGACGCGGCGAACACGCTCCGGGCGTCGGCGTCGACGGCCCAAGCCCGGCGCAGCCACTGCGGCGGCACCACCCGGCGGGTAGTACCCCCCGCCCCGTCCGCGATCAAGCCGCCGTCCAGCAGCATCTGGCCGAACCTGGCCACGTCGCGGGCGGTGGCGCACAGGCCCCCGTCGTGCACGGCGGTGCCCAGGCCGTCGTGCAGCAAGAGGGCGTCGTGTTCGGCCCCCATCGGCGCCCAGATCAGCTCGGCGATCAGCGCGGCCATGGGCTGGCCGGCCGCGCGCTCGCACACCCAGCCCAGCACGTCGGACTCGGCCGAGCGATACAGGAACCGCTCGCCGTGCGGCGCCTCGGCCCGCAGCGTGGCCAGGAACCGGTAGAGCCCGCGGGGCTCGCCCTGGCCGGGCTCTGCCGGTTCCTGCCAGCCGACCCAGTCGTCCAGGCGGCGGATGTCCGAGTCGGGGTTGGCGTACTCCTCGAGGAACCTGACCCCGCTGCGCATGTCGTAGACGTGCCGGACCAGGGCGCCGGCATAGCCGCTGCCAGCCAGTTCCGGAACGTAACTCGTGATCTCGGCGTCGGGGTCGAGCAGGCCGCGGTCGATGAGCACGGCGGCCACGCAGCCGACGACGGACTTGGACACCGACATCAGCGCGTGTGTCCGCTCCGGCGCGCCCAGCGGGCCGTACCACTCGGTGACCAGCCGCCCGTCCTGCAGCACCAGGTAGGCGTCGGTAAAGGTATCGCCGAGCACATCGCCCACGGTGCTGGTTGCCGGCGGGCCCCCCGTCCGGTCCATCCGGGTGACCGGGACCGTGAGCAGGTCCGGCTGGCCCTCGGCGGGCGGCAGCGGGCGGACCTGGCCGTCGCCGCGGGGCACCCGGTAGGTGGGCAGGAGGTCGCCGACATGCCAGAACGCCCACCGGTTGGCGGGCGGATCCTGCCAGTTGAGTGCCGTGACCGGCACGCCCTGGACCTCGGGAGCCGGCTCCTGCGACATAAGGACGATCGTAGATCACGGCTGGGCGTGCCCGTGTTCGGTTAGTCTGCGCATCATGCCCCACGACAGCACGGCTCATGCCGCGCGCGAGCGCGCGGACGGGCTCATGACCGGCTTCCCGCCGGCCCCGCAGGCGCAGGTCACCCTGGCCAACTGGCAGGACCCGCCGTACAGCAGGTGGGCCTTCAGGCACATGCGCGAGCTCATCCCCAGCCACCCGATCCCGGCCGGTCCCGCGGGTGGTGCGGCGGCGCTGCCGGCCGCGCCCTGGCCGCTGCCCGATCCGCCGGTCTGGCGGCTCGACGGCAGCACGGCGACCGCGGCGGAGGTGTTCGCGGACACCTACACCGACGCGCTGGTCGTGCTGAAGGACGGTCAGCTGGTGGCCGAAGGGTACGACGCGGGCATGACGGCCGCCACCCCGCACCTGCTCATGTCGGTGTCGAAGTCGCTCGTCGGCTGCGTGGCCGGGGTGCTGGCCGACCGCGGGCTGCTCGATCCCGCCGCCCCGGTGACGGCCTACGTGCCGGAGGCCGGGCCCTCGGGGTACGCCGGGGCCACGGTCCGCCACCTGCTCGACATGCGGACCGGGGTCGCGTTCCGCGAGACCTACGCGGAGCTGGATGCCGAGGTCCGGGTGATGGAGCGCTCGATGGGCTGGCGCCCGGCGGAGCCCGGCAACCCGGCGGGCGCGTACCCGTACCTGATCACGCTGGGCCAGGCCGGCCCGCACGGCGGCGAGTTCACCTACCGCTCGGCCGACAGCGACATGCTCGGCTGGGTCTGCGAGCGGGCCAGCGGAACCCGGATGGCGGACCTCATCGGGGCGCTGATCTGGCAGCCGATGGGGGCCGAACGGGACGGCGAGATCACCTGCGACCCGCTGGGTTCCGCCATCCACGACGGCGGCGTCTCCGCGACAGCGCGCGACCTGGCCAGGTTCGGGCAGCTGCTGGTGGACGACGGCCAGGCCGGGGGCTACCCGGTCATCCCGGCGGCCTGGCTGGCCGCCACCCGCGCCCCCGAACCCGGCGTCCGCGAGGCCTTCGCGGCCACCGACCACGAGTTCGCCCTGCCCGGCGGCTGGTACCGCAATCAGTTCTGGGTCCTCCCGGGCCCTGCCGGGCCGGTGCTGGTCTGCCTCGGCATCCACGGCCAGCTCGTCTACGCCGACCGCGCTACGCGTACCGTGGTGGTCAAGATGTCATCCTGGCCGGACGCTCAGCACACCGGCTACCTGCTGGACACGCTGCGAGCCTGCGCCGCGCTTGCCGCGCACCTGTCGGCGATGGGATAGCACGGCCGGTGAACGGCGAGCGACGGCGTGCCCGCATCCCCCGGCGGATCTCCTGGGTTGCCGCTTCCCTGAGCGGGCTGACGCTGGGTTCCGTGGTCGTCGTCGCGGCCATCCCCCATCCGCCCGGTGCCGTGCCGCCGTTGTACGCGGCCGGGATCGCCGAGAACCCGTGCGCGCCGCACGACGTGATCGTCGTGCCGGCCGGCTCCCGGCAGCACTACTTTGCCTCCAGCAGCGTGCTGGAAACCACCCCGGCGACGGCCTGCCAGCCGGCCGCGGTCCGCGCGGACCGGCAGTGGCTTTCCTCCGGGATCGTCCCGGGCGACAGCCCGCAGCTCACGTCCCTGGCGACCCGGGCGCTGCTGGATCTGCGCCTGTCCACGCGCCCGGACGGCGCGGTGATCGCCGGCTGGCATAACCGCTGGGAATACTCCTGGCCACGCGATTCGAGCTGGGTCGCCGTCGCGCTCGCCGTTACCGGCCACGCCGGCGATTCGCTGCGCATTCTCCGCTTCCTGCAGCAGACCCAGCTGCCGTCGGGCACCTGGGCCGCGCGCTACGTGCCCGACGGCTCGGGTCCGGTCGACGACGGGCGCCCGGGCGAGCTCGACGCGAACGGGTGGGTTCCGTGGGCGGTCTGGTGCTGGAGTGTCGCGGAGAGCCAGGACGGCCCCAGCGAGAACGGGCACAGCGCGAAGCGGGAGCTAGCCGGGCTGTGGCCCATGGTCAGGGCCGACGCGGACGCCACCGTGCGCTCGCTCGCGCCGGATGGCCTGCCGGCCGCCTCGATGGACTACTGGGAGAACTCGGAGCAGGTGACGCTCGGTACGGCCGCACCGCTGCTCACCGGGCTGAGGGCCGCCGCCGATATCGCCGGTGAGCTTGGCCAGAAAACCTCGGCCGCGACCTGGGCCAGGGCGGCCACCAGGCTGGCGGATGGCATCGCGGCAGGTTTCGGCCGCCACGGTTATCACCGCCTCCCGTACGCCGATTCGGGTGACGACGCGGCCGTTACCTTCCTCGGACCGCCCTTCGCCGCGGCCGTTCCCGCGGTAGTGAGCGCGATAACGGACACCGAACGGTCGTTGCGGCTGCCCAACGGAGGCATCCTGCCGGGCACGGACTGGCCCGGCAACCGGACCACCGCCTGGACCGCGGAGACCGCTTTCTTCGCCTTGTTCAACGCCGAGACGGGCCACGAGCACCTGGCCACCCAGATGCTGACCTGGTTCGCCGCGCACACGACCCGGCTCGGCGCGTTGCCGGAAAAGGTGGACGCGCGGGGACGACCTGTCTCCGCGGCTCCGCTAGCGTGGACCGACGCCGCGGTCCTGCTCACCCTGGTCGCGCAGGCTCATCCGCTGCCGGCGGTGCCCATCCCGCCGGCATGACCGCAGGGCTGTCCTTTGCGCCGTTCCCGTTCGTCGTATCGGTGTAAATAACCCGAGGATCGGAGATGCCATGAAGTTCATGATGCTGGTCTGCGTCGACCCGGCCCGCTTCGCCGACGACGAGGCAGCGGATACCGCGGAGAACGGTGACGCCGACAACGTGGGCAGTTTTCCCTGGCTCGACGACGTGATCGCGCGCGGCATCCGGCTGCACGGCGACCGGCTCCGGCCCGCCGAGGAAGCCAAGACCGTCCTGGTGCGCGACGGCGAGGTCCTGGTGAGCGACGGGCCGTTCGCCGAGACCAAGGAGATCATCTGCGGGTACGACATGCTCGAGTGCGCCAGCCTGCAGGAGGCCGTCCAGGTGGCCTCGGCGCATCCCGTCGCCAGGTTCGGCAAGATCGAGGTCAGGGCCGTGTGGACCCTGTGACCATAACGGCTTCGTGCACGGCCCGGCGCAGGGCCTGGACCGGCGCGGCGTCGCGGCCGGCGTGCACGGCGTTGGTCAGCAGCACCACCCACAGGCCGCTCGCCGGGTCCAGGGCCAGGCTGGTGCCGGTGAAGCCGGTGTGCGACACGGCCGTCGGCGGCCGCCGGGCGCCCAGGATGTCGAAGGCGTCTCCGGGGCAGGCCCAGCCGTAGCCGCGGCGGCCGCCGAGGCCCCCGGTCTGGCAGGTGGCCGCGGCCCGGCGCAGGGCGGCCGGGACCGCGGCGTCATCGTCGCTGACCCACCAGGCGGCGAAGCGGGCCAGGTCGTCCGTTGAGGCGAACAGCCCGGCATGGCCGGCCACCCCGCCCATCAGGCGAGCGTTCTCGTCGTGCACGATGCCGGTCCAGGCGGTGCCGTCGCCGCGGCGTTCGGTGGCGGCGAAGCGTACGGCCGGACCGTTCGGCCTAAATCCTGTCGCGGTCAGGCCGAGCGGGCCGGTCACCAGGCGGCGGACGGCGGCGTCAAGTGGTTCGCCCGCCACGGCCGCCACCACCTCGCCCAGCAGCATGAACCCGGGATCGGAGTAGGCGACTTGGGATCCTGGAGGCCGCTCTGGCGTGATCTGGTGAAGGTCGCGGAGCAGTTCGGCGCGCGATCCGCACCAGCGGTAGAAGCTGCGGCTGCCGGGCAGGCCGGCGGTGTGCGTGAGCAGCCGCGCGACGGTGACGCCGTCGTCGCGGCCGACGGCGGCGGCCGGCAGGTAGGCGGCCACCGGGTCACCGAGCCCGAGCTCGCCCCGGCCGGCCAGCGCGAGCGTGACCGTGGTGGTCGCCACCACCTTGGTCAGCGAGGCGAGGTCGAAGACCGTGTCCGCCTGCATCGGGCGCCCGTCGATCGCGTCGGCCTGGCCGGTTACCCACCGGCCGAGCGTGACGGGTCCCTGGCCGACCGCGGCGACGGCACCGGGGATGCCGCCGTCGCCGACGGCCTCGTCGAGGAGCGCGCCGATCCGGTCCAGGCGGTCAGGCGCCACGGGCCCGCTGGCCGGCTTGCTGGCCGCCTTGGGCGCCGGCTCGCGCGCCGGCTTGCTGGGCGGCTAGCAGGGCGGCGCCTACGGTGGCGGCGGCGAGCGGGCGGACGGCGCCGGTCAGCTCGGCGAAGCGGTCCCAGATGACCGGGGCGCTGAATACCCTCCCGGCGCCGGCGACCGGTAGCGGCCCGAGGCGGCGCCGGATGGCTCCGGCCAGGGCGGCGAGGTGCTCGGCGGCGCGCAGCGCGATGGTCCGCGCTTCGGGGTCCTCGGCGGCGAGGGCGGTGACGACCGGGGCCAGGGCGGTGAGCCGGGCGCGTTCGGCCGGATGGGTGCAGACCTCGCCGATCAGGGCGTCCAGGTCCTGGCCCGCGGCCTGGATCACGGCCCGGTGGATTATCTTGGACCCACCCATGCCGTCTTCCCAGCGCAGCGCGGCGCGGACGGCGGCGCGGCCGATCCAGTAGGCGCCGCCCTCGTCGCCGAGCAGGAACCCGTGGCCGCCCGCCCGGGCCGAGCTCTCCCCGTTCCAGCCGGACGCCATCGAGCCGGTGCCGGCGATGACGACCACACCCGGGGCGCCGAGGAAGGCGCCGGCCCTGGCACTGTCCGCGTCGCCGGTGACGTGCACCGGGCGGCCCGTCTGCCGGGTCAGCGCCTCGCTGAGGTCGCGGGCGTGGCCGGGCTGGCGCATCCCCGGCATGCCGACGCCCGCGGCGGTCGCGTCCGCGGCCTCGATGATCTGGCTTAGCTGCGCCGCGTAGCAATCGGTGAGCAGCGCGTTCATCGGCGGGCCGTCCGGGCGGTCGGTGACCGTGCCGTTCTCCAGCAGGATGACCCGGGTGCCGCTGCCGCCGGCGTCGATCCCGAGGATCCGGCCGGGCAGGCCCGCGGCGACGCTGTGCAACGTGCTGTTCCCCGAGGTGGCCAAGGGGCCTGGCTGGCTCATCTACTCACCCTAGATGCCGCCATCGGTACCTGTGATGAATGAGCGCGGGGTGATGTTACCCACCCGGACCGACGTGGTGATCGTGGCTCTTGCTGGGTGAATTGGGGCTTGCGTAAGGTCGGTACATGGGAGCGCGGCGAACAGTGCGGGAGGCCTGGCGGCGGCACATCGTGGGGTTGCTCGATCAGGCGCTGGAACGAAACGACGCGGCCATCAGCGACGTGGCCGCCGCGACCACGACGACGATCCTGGCTGGGCGGCACGTGTACGCGTTCGGCGCCGGTCACTCGCTGGCCCTGGTCAGCGAGATGCACCGGCGGGCCGGGAGCATGAAGACGGTGCGGCCGCTGTGGAACGCCGAACTCACCTCGCGGATCGACGCGGAGGCCGCCGGGAAGCTGGAGAACCAGGCCGGGTACTACAAGGAGCTCACCGGCGGCCTGGACTGGGGGCCGGGCGACCTCTGCTGGGTGATCTCGAATTCGGGCCGGAACACGCTGGTCGTCGAGCTCGCGCTGGAGGCCAGGCGGCATGGCGTCACCGTGGTCGGGCTGATGTCCAGGGAACACTCCGGCATCGTCTCGGCCGCGCCCGGCCTGCCCAAGCTGCCGGAGATCGCCGACTACCTGCTGGACAACGGCGGCTGCTTCGGCGACGCGGCGCTGGACATCGCCGGCGTCGCCGAGCGGATGGCGCCGACGTCCACCATCGTCGGGGCGGCCCTCATCCACGCGGTCTGGGCCGAAGCGGGTGAGCGGCTGGCGGCGCGGGGATACGTGCCCGAGGTCTGGGGCAGCGCCAACCGCGGACCGGTCTAGCGGCGCGGCCGTTACTGATCGCCGGGCTGTTCGGCCACCCGGCCAGATTACCTGTTTCTATTGTTAAATCCGTGGTGGTCTGATGTTTACCGATATGCCTAAAACGAGTTGACCCGTTTTAGGCGGTTAAGTCATCGTTAAGACAGAACGGGGCCATCGGCAGGTACGCGGTGCGGCGTTTGCCCCGCGGACACCTGCCGCATAGGAGCGGGGTGCCGCGCCCTGTCAACGGCACCCCGCTCCCCCGTCTGCGGCGCCCGGGTCAAGAACCGGGCAGGCCGTCGGCCGCGATGGCCAGGACGTCGTAGTCGGCGTCGGACAGCCAGCCGAGGTCGTAGGCGAGCACCACGTCATCGAACGAGCCCGGCACGTAGGGCTCGGGGTCGTCGATGGCCTCCCGGGCCGCCTCGAGCTCGGGCGGGCAGACGTCAGGGACCCGCGGCCAGCGGCGGGCGCGGAACTCGAGCGACAGGTCGTCGAGGCTGAGCTGCCCCGCGCGGTAGGAGGCGAGCATCGCGATCACGGCGCTGCCGGGGAAGGCCCCGGTGCCGATGGTGCCGCCGATGGCCCCGGCGGATCGCGCGCCGACCGCCCACCTGATCCGGTTCCCGGCCGCGGCCGCGACCGGGCTGGCCAGCGCGCGGATGGCGGCGGCCGGGACGTCCCGGCCGCCGTGGCCCTGCCCGCGGCGGAACTCCTCTTCCCCGCGACGGCGGGCCTCCCCGGCCCGTCGCACCGCCTCGTCCACGCTCATGTCGGCGAACACCGCGGTCAGCGTGTAGTCGGCGAACCGCAGCGCGTACGTCCAGGCCTCGGCGGCGCGCCAGGACGCGAGCGAGATGTCCAAGATCAGGTTCCTGCCGTCCATCAGGGCCCGCAGCAGAACCCGTTTGGCCAGGTGCTGGGCCTCGGCGTGGACCTGGCCCGCCCGCGTCAGCGGCGAGCGGCCGTTGTCCCGGGGGATAAGCCCGGCCCCGGCCATCTGGTCCAGGACCGCGTCGATGCTGACGGTGAGGTACCGCGACCGGTCCACGCCGGAGCGGCCGAGGGCGGCGGCCTTGTCCGCGCCGGGCAGTCCGCCCGCGATGACCGCGCTGCGCTCGCACGGCACCCCGGCGGCGGCCCGGTACATGCCGGCGACCAGCCGGGCCTGCTGCCGGCCGCGCTCACCCGTCCAGATCACCGTCACCGCCCTCGGCTCACGCGGCCAGGCGGCTTCCTCCGGGCCGGCCGTCACTCCAGACATGGTGACCAGGCCGGTATGGGTGACGCAAGTGGTGTTCACCCGGAGCGTGCGGGACGGCTCGTAACGTTCGCGGAACGGGCCGGGCTTACCGTGTTACCTGACGACGGCCTTCAAGATCGTTCGCGCTTACTTGTCCGGGACGAGGGCCTCGTTCCACTCCCGGATAGTCCAGTTCCGTACTACCCCGTGCAGGACGAAGGGGTCGCCGCGGACGAACTCCTCGGCCGCCGCGCGGGTGGTGAAGATGCCCATCGCGCCGTCCGCCAGCGCGTTGGCGAAGGGCCCGATCATGAGCAGCTCGCCGCGGTCGGCGAACTCGCGCCAGCGGGCCCGGTGCGGGCCGGCGTGCAGGGGCGCCTTCTCCGCCAGGTCGTCGGCCGACTCGTAGAACACGACTGCCTTCATGCTTCACTCTCCCGGTGGAGCTGGAAGAACGAGGAGCGCAGGATGAACCGCGCGGAAAATACCACGACCAGCCCGGCGATGACGATGCCGATGAGCGACCAGCGCTGGCTCCATGGCGCCTCACCCAGCGACTTGACGAAGATCCAGCCCAGGAAGCCGGCCGCGCCGAGCGGGAGCAGGCCGACGGTCACGAAGTCGACGGCGCCGCCGAGGATGCGGCGGCGGTAGTAGGCGATGGCCGCGAGCGCGGTGAGGATGTAGAAGATCGAGAACAGCAGGCCGGTCACGTCGATCACGTCGAAGAAGGCGTTCTGCACCGAGGTGGCCAGGTAGTAGACCGCGCTCAGGATGACGATGAGCAGGCCGACGGCGATGCTGGAGGCGACCGGGGTGGCGTACCGGCGGGACACGGTGCCGAGGAACTCCGGCAGTACCCGGTAGCTGGCCATGCCGTAGACGATCCGCGCGCCGAGCACGATGCCGGTGCCGGTGGTGGCGATGACCGACAGCGCGATCGACAGCGCCATCGCCTTGGCCCAGAAGCCGCCGCCCAGGACCTGGGCCACGGTGACAAGCGCGGTGCCGTTGTTGTCGGCTTCGGCCAGCTTGGACGGCGAGAGGACGCCTTGGAAGCCGAGCTGCGACAGCGTGTAGATGATGGTGAGCAGGGCCACGGCGAGGACGGCGGCGCGCCCCGGGTTCACCCGGCGGTGCCTGACCTCCTCGTTGACGTACAGGGTGCCGTCCCAGCCGCCGTAGACGAACACCGCAACCAGGAACCCGGCCACCGCGTCGCCCTTGCCGTTGACGCCGGACAGGCTGAACCAGCCCCGGGTGACCGGCACCGAGCCGGCGTGGTGGCCCAGCACCCAGACGAGCCCGGCGATCGCCAGGCCGATCAGGATCAGGTATTCCACTACGGCCATGCTGACCTGGACCCGGGCCGTGATCTTGATTCCGATCACGGCGATCACCAGCATGATCAGGCCGACGGCGCAGCCGATGCCCACGTAGGCCCAGGTGTTGGTGGAACTGGAGCCGAACACCGCCAGCACCGAGGGGCCGAGCAGGAGGACCTCGGCCACCGTCCCGATGATGTAGGCGGCGATCATCAGCCAGCCGGTCAGCACGCCCAGGTACGGGTTGATAGCCCGGCCGACCCATTCGAACGACGCGCCGGTGTTCGCCTTCCACAGGTTCAGCCGCCGGTAGGCGTTGGCGATGATCAGCATCGGGATCGCGGTCAGGATCAAGATCGGCCCGCTACCGTAGGCGGTGGCCACCACCAAGGCGGCCAGCGACAGCCCGACCGTAGCGGCCGGGGCCGACGAGGCCATGCCGATAATCGTGTCCTGGGTCGCGCCGATGGCGTCGGGCTCGAGTCCCGGACCCGGGGCCGGAGCGGTCCCTGCGACCGTGGCAGCAGAGTGATCGGTCATGTGGTTTCCTGTGACATTCGCACAACGCTAACTGTGCGCAGCCGAATGAATCAGGTCAAGTGTTACCGGTCAAACGTCAGGCGAGCCCGGTCGGGCTTCCTGATCCCCGCCAGGACTTTCCGCCTGCCTGGTGGCGGCCCGGCCTTTGTCGACGCCGCGCTTAAGCGCGGCGAGCCGGTCGCGGGCTGCCGCAGGTGAGCGGTTCGGCATGACGGGCTCCGGGCTCGGGATAGTACCCGGAACCAGGTTGGCGTTCGGCTGCCGCTTGGGGAGCTTGGCTGCCGTCGACCCAGCCGTGGACGGCGAGTCGACTGCCCTGGCCGCGCGCCAGCCTGCGTCGGCAGGAGACGACCAGCCGCTTCCGGCCGCTGAAGCCTGACCAGGCGAGCCGGGCGCGCTGCGGCCCTCCCTGAACCAGCGCGACTCGACGGAGTTAAAGACAGGAAGCCTTTGCTCTCCTCCGCGATCGCCCGTGGGCGGCACGATCACGGTGTCGGCGACGGAACTCGTGCCCTGGCTCAAGGGGGCCGCTTCCGGCAGCTCCGGGGCCGGCGATCCGGTGGTCGCCTGCGATCCGGCGCGGCGCGCCGGCCGGACGGGGGTGGGCGACCACGGCTCGGATGACGGCAGGCCCGTATCGGGTACCGACCGCCAGCCGGGTGCGGTATCCCGGATATCCGCCGGCGGGGGTGCGAACCTCGTCGGGGCTGCCTCTCGCTGGGCGATGGCGTAGGCAGGATCTGGGATCGCCTCGTGCAGCCCCCGCCTTGATCCGGCGCCAGCGGAACCGCCGAGCCTCGTCGCCACCATCGCGCCCTGCTCGGTGAGGATCTCGTCCGGCAGCCAGACCAGCGCGGTCAGGCCACCGAAATCCGCGGGCTGCAACCGGACCCCGATGCCGTGCCGCGCGGCCAGCCTGGCCACTACCAGCAGGCCAATCCATTTAGGAATGTTCATATCCGCCGCCGGCGGGTTTTCCAGCGTCCAGTTCGCGTGCGCCAGCTCTTTCGGGGTCATTCCGACCCCCCGGTCGGTGATCTCCAGCAAGACACCGCCACTGGCCAGCGCCCGGCCGGAGATATCGACCTGCATATCCGCCGCGGAGAATGACGTAGCATTCTCGGTCAGCTCGATGAGCACGTGGACAACATCATTTACCGCAGGTCCGACGACGGCAACGTCCGGGTGCGCAGTGGCCGAGACCCGCTGGTATTCCTCGAGCTCGGAAACTGCGGCCCTGATGACATGAGCCAGCGCGACCGGCTGGTGCCAGCCGCTGGACGGCTCATGACCGACCAGGATGAGCAGGTTCTCCGAATAGCGGTGCATGCGGGTGCCGATGCGCTTCACCCGGAACAGCGTGGCGAGACGTTCGGCGTCCGGCTCTCCCTGTTCCAGGTGCTGCAGGAGACGGAGCTGGCGCTCCATGAGGGATTGGCCGCGGTGAGATAGGTCCGTGAACGTGGTGTTGAGCTTGCCGTGGTGGGCGGCTTCGCCGACCGCCAGCCGGAGCAGCTCCCGGCGCAGCTCGTCGAAGGCGCGCGCGACCTCGCCTATCTCGTCGAAGGCGTCCACGTCGACAGGCCTCAGGCCGAACGGCGCGCCGTCTAGGTTGCCGTTGCTCTGGCTGGCACCGTTCTGGCTGGCACGGCGGACCGCGTCCGCCAGGCGGGACCCGGTCAGTTCCTGGGCGCCCAGCCGTAGCCGGTACAGGGGCTGCAGCACCGACCTGGCCACGGCGATCGTGAACAACGACGCCAGGGCCACGACGATGATCACGACGCTGGCCGCCAGCGCCGACATCACTGACCCGTTCGAGTTGGCCTGCGGGCCGTGCAGCGCGTTAATGATGTAGGCCACGCAGAGCGCGATGACGGCGGCAGCGGCCAGCGGAATGACGACGAGCAGCAAGAGGCGCGAGCGGACATGCCAGTCCCTCAGCCTGCGGCGCGATCGGGTCGGCGCGGCCGCCGCGCTGGCGTGCGAGCGCGGGTCCGCGCCAGCGGACGGTCTGGCGCCCGCAGGACGCCGGGCTGGCCCTGGGTCGTGCGCCGCGACGGGCATCGCCGTCCCGGTGTGGGCCCGGGAGAATGCTTCGCGGCTGCCCAGGCCGGCTGCGGCGAGCGGCCGCATGGCCTCCGATACCTGCCCCTCGGCGTGCCCATGGGAGCCCTCGTGGCGTGTCCTGGCCACGTCCACTGCCATGAGCGAGCCGACAGCGAGCACGATAACGACGAAGAATATTTGCTCCAGCATGCCACTCACACCTTGTAGACGGCTGACGGCGTGCGCGTGATGCCGTCCTTGGTGTGCTGCCGGCGCTTTCTGGTCCCGCCCGGATCGAGGCGCTCAGCCCTGAGGACCGCCGGGCCCCGGCCCAGCAGTACAACCAACATGAAAGCCTCCCCTCAAGGCTTAGCCGCGCGCCTGACCGGCACAATCAACGTTACTCTAACGACTAACCGGCTGCCGCATGCTGACATAGAGGGAAATTTCGCATCGCTTCTCATTTGCCGTAACTCATGGCACATGGACCTTAACCCGCCACGAGACAGCGTCGGTTCGGGCGTCGGTGAGGGCGGCCCCTACGTCTGGGTCAAGCTCGCCTTCGGCCGGGCCGCCGCCGCGGTGGTCGCGACCATGTACTGGGTCGACAACCCCATCTGGCTGGCCGGGACGCTGTCCATCACGGCGATGGCCGCCTTCAGCACATTCTTCGTCAATCTGTCGCTGGCCTGGGAGTACGTATTTGGCCTCCTGTTCATCTGGCTCGGCATCGCGTTGGTGATCATGGCCCTGAAGTTCGGTAAATGGGTTGCCACAATAGGCGCGGCCATCCGCGTATTCCTCATTCTTTACGCTCACCGTGCTTATCTACGCGGGCGAGCACGGCCTGCACGGCTTCGGCGCCGGGTTCTGCGTGCAGCGGATAGGCGACATCGTCATGTCACCGGAGATACAGATGTTGCAGCCGATGCACTCACGTATATCGTCGAGGCGTCCCGCCTGGATCTTGGCCGGCAGGAACGGATCGGCGATCGAGGGCCGGGCCGCGCCGATCATGTCCAGGATGCCGGCGCGTACCTGGCGGACCATGGTGTCCGGCGACGTGAAACGACCGACCCCTACGACCGGCTTGGCCGACAGCTGCTTCAGGCCTGCGATCAGCGGTTCGCGTTCGGCCTCCGCCGCGAAGCGCGAGGTCGCCGAGTCCAGTTCCCAGCTGCCGAGGACCAGATCCCAGACATCGGGCAGATGATCGAGCAGCGAGATGACCTCCGCTGCCTCGGCGGGCGTGATCCCGGCCTCGCCGATCCCCTCGTCGACGGTCAGGCGGCAGGCGACGGCGGCCCGGCCCTCGCATTCCTCGCGCGTATCTTCCAGGACCTCGGCCAGCAACCGCGCCCGGTTGGCGACCGAGCCTCCGTAGGAGTCGGTGCGCTGGTTGTACCGGCGGGACAGGAAGTGGTGCAGCATGCTCAGGTTGTGTCCGCTGTAGACGTAGATGACGTCGTATCCCGCGGCCAGGGCACGCCGGACCGCAAGGCGATGCCAGCGCCGCAGGTCGGCGAGGTCAGACGCGGACATCATGCGGGCCTGAACAGGGTCGTTTGACCAGGTCACGACCGGCAGGTGCGCCGGTCCCAGCGGAGGTTCCCGGCTCGACAGGTTGGGCGAGTTCATCCCGTTGTGCGCCAGCTCGATGCCGGCCAGGGCGCCGCCGGCGTGAATGGCGTCCGCGATCCTGGCCAGCGCGGGCAGGTCACCGTCGTCCCACAAGCGCAGGGTAATGCTGGCTTGTGGCATACCAGGTCAGCGTATCGGGCCCTCGGTCTCCCGCCGGAGGTGGAAGAACTGCGGCCGCAGGACCACGCGCGCGACGAGCATGAGGACCACCCCGACGGCGATGATCGCGACCAGCGACCAGATCTGCGAAATGGGGGCGGACTGCAGCGACTTGACCAGGATCCACCCGAGGAACCCGGCGGCACCGAGCGGGAGCACGCCCAGGTTCACCGCGTCCATGACGTTGCTGAAGATGCGACGCCAGTAGTAGGTGATGGCGGCGAGCGCCGTCAGGATGTAGAAGGCCGCGTACAGCAGGGCGGTGATCGCGATGGCGTCGTTGAAGGCGTTCGCCAGCGAGGTGGAGAGCAGGTAGGCCCAGGTAAGCCCGAGCAGGGTCAGGCCGACCACCAGGCTCGCGGCGACCGGGGTGGCGTACCGGCGGTTCACGTTGCCGAGGAATGGCGGAAGCACCCGGTGGTTGGCCATTCCGTAGATGACCCGGGCACCGAGCACGATGCCGACGCCGGTGGTCGCGATCACCGACAGCGCCAGGGAGAACGCCATGACCTTGGCCCAGCCGCTGCCGCCCAGCACCTGGGCGACGTAGGGCAAGGCGTCGGTCGCGTGGTCCTGCAGCTTGCCGGGCGACACCACGCCCTGCAGGCCGACCGCCGTCACGGTATAGACGATGGCCAGGAAGGCGACCGCCATCATGGCTGCCTTGCCCGGGTTGACGCGCCGGTGCTTGACCTCCTCGTTGACGTAGACGGTGCCGTCCCAGCCGGTATAGGCGAACAACGCGACCAGGAAGCCCGCGGTGAGGCTGCCGTGACCGCCGATCCCGCTGAGGCTGAACCAGCCCTTGGTAATGGGGAAGGTGCCATGCCGGTGGCTGATGACCGCGAGGAGGCCGACGATGGCGAAGCCGATCAGGATCGTGTACTCGATCAGGCCCAAACCGACCTGGGTGCGGGCGGTGAGCCGAATCCCGATGATCGCGATCCCGAGCATGCCGAGGAGTACCACGGTGTCGATGGCGAGGTTCGGCACGATAGCGGTGGTGGTGGAGCCGAAGACGGCGAGCACTGTCGGCCCGAGGACCACCGTGGTGCTGACCGTGCCGATGATGCCGCCCATGATCATCAGCCAGCCGGTGAGGAAGCCGACGTACGGGTTGATCACGCGGCCGACCCATTCGAAGGCCGCGCCGCAGTTGGCGTTCCACAGATTGAGGCGGCGGTAGCAGTTGGCGATGACGATCATCGGCAGCGCCATCAGGATGAGGGCCGGCCCGCTGGCGTAGGCGGTCGCCAAGGCGAGCGCGGCCAGCGTCAGCCCGGACGATGCGGCGGGCGCGGCCGTGGCCATCCCGATGACGGTGTCCTGCGCTACCCCGATCGCATTCGGCTCGAGCCTGCCCTCGGGGACGAACCCAGGCCTCGCGACATTAGCCGGGGATTCAACCGACATCTGGTGTCTCCTATCCTGCTGCCTGGCGTTTCACGCGATCACGCGCAGCGGGAAGCCTCACTCAGTCTGCGAAAAGGAATGCGCCTCCGCGCTGTCACACACCTGGCGCGGCTGAGACCTCCGGTGGTCGTGAGGCACGCCGACACGAGAGAAACACCAGCGAGATAGTACCGGTCAGTTCGTCGCAGCAGGTGACAAACCCGGAAAATATCGGCCTCAGCCGACAGGCCGCTTGCTGACGGCATCAGCTGTCTCCGATGCTCAGCAGGCTCTGCCGAACGGTCTCCGTGAGCGGATCCCCGGCCGGCAGGACGCGCTCGCAGCGCACGGCGAGGTCGCGAAGCAGAGCCACCGCATCCCCGACACGGCCGACCGCATAGAACAGGTACGCCAGGTTGGCCATGCGCGTGAGCGTGTCCGAGTGATCCGAACCGAGGACCCGTTCGGAATCCGCACAGCACTGCTCGGCCAGTTGCATCGCGGCCGGCATCCGGCCGGCCGCCTGGTACGTGGCGGCGAGGTTCGCGGTGGTCGCGATCGTGTCGGGGTGTCCCGAGCCGAGCACCTTCTCGCGGTCCGACAGCGCCCGCTTGTAGTGCGAAATCGCGTCCTTGACCTTGCCCGCAGCCAGGCAGGCCGCGGCCAGCCGGTCCCGGGTGGCCATGGTCTCCGCGTCGCGCGGGCCTTGCAGTCGCTCCCGGTCAATCAGGTTGCGGCTCAGCAGCCTGGCCGCCGCGGACACGTCGCCCGCGGCCTGGTGGGCGGCGGCGAGGTCGTCCCTGGCGCTGAGGGTGTCCGGGTGCCCGGGCCCGCGGAACTGCTCGCATTCGCTGACCGCGCGATCCAGCACAGCGATCGCGTCTGCGGGCTCGCCCGCCAGGATCAGGGCCTTGGCCAGGTTGACCCGGGCCGCGATGATGGCCGGGTGCCCGGGCGCGAGCTCGCGGCCGCGTTCGGCCAGGACGCGCTGGTACCAGTGCACGGCCTCGCTCGCGTACCCGGCGGCCAGGTAGGCGGCGGCCAGGTGCGCGGCCACGACCAGGGCGTCCGGGTGGCCCGGCATCAGCTTAGTGTCGCAGCGGGCGGACAGGTCCCGCCAGTACTCGACGGCCGGCCCGACCAGGCGGGCATCGTCCAGGCTGCGTCCGCCCCGCAGCAGCACGGGATGACAGCCGTCGGCCCACAGCACGTCGGGGGCCGCGTCATGCAGGGCGGCCGTGTTCAGCCGCAGGGCCGCCGCGGTCCATGGCCCGGCCTCGTCGACGGGCCAGATTTCCAGCAGGGCATTGGCGGCGGCGCGGGCCGCGGGCTCCTGGACGTTGGCCGGCGCGGCCAGCCTGATCGCCGCCTGGAGCACCGAATTCACCAGGATGGTCGGCGGTGAGACGGCCCGGTTGACGCTGACAAGCCCGGCCCGCTCGATGGCCAGCAGCGCATCCCAGGCTGGCTTCGGGTCGACCACCGCGGAAAACGGGGTCGCCGCGCCGCCCAGATACGCGGACACGGCCGACGTGCTGAAGACGGCACCGGGTATGCCGTGCCCATCGAACAGCGCGACCAGCACCAGCATGAGCCGGACCGATGCGCCGGGCAGCAGCGATTCGGCTTGCCCGAGAGAAAGCGTCCAGGTGACGGCGGCTGCGGAAGGCACCTCACCCGCCGCCACGCCGATCTGCTGCCGTCTGCGGGCGAAATAGTCCCGGTAGTCCCGGCAGGCCAGGGTGGAGTTCGCGACGACCGAGGCGGCCTGGGCGAGGGCCAGCGGCTCACGGCCGAGCGCCTCGATCAGGTCGATGGCACCGTGCCGCTGGACGGGGTTCACGCTGAGCCGCTCGGTCAGGCAGTTGAGGGCCTCGCGGATACTGAAGAAACCCACGGGTATGACCTGGATTCCGCGCCGGCCCGAGGTAAGCGAGGCCTGCATGCTGGTGACCAGCACCCGCCCCGATGGCCCCTCCGGCCACAGCCCGTCGAGGTCCGTCTGGTCCTGCAAGTCGTCCAGGACGATCATCCACCGCTGGTCGGTGGTGGCCAGCCAGCTGACCAGACGGGCCGCGACCGACTCGGCCGTCCCGGTGGGCGCGATGCCGAACGCTGCCGCGGAGGCTTCTACGTAGGCGGAGAGCACCGACTCCCGGCTGGTGGCCGAGATCCAGATCAGCGCGTCGATAGCGGTTGACCGCCACAGCGACTCCGCGACGATGACCGCGATCTGAGTCTTGCCGCAGGCGCCGAGCCAGTTGGAGGGTCCCTCGGCAAAGGCCGAACCTGGCACCAGCGCCAGGTTGGCACCGGGAACGAGCGCTTCCAGGATGCCGCGAGCAGTGTCGGGCCGGTCGGTGTATCCCTCGGCCAGCGGAGGTACTTCGCCCACGCGGAATCGCTGAGCTCCATGCGCAGCCGACATGCCGCCCTTGGGCACCACCGCCCGTTACCCCCAACAATTCATCCTGCGCCGAAGGTCTCCTCGGGTATCTCCATTACTACACCGAGAGGTTCAGGCACGGGGAGCTCTGTCCGTTCGGGATCTTCGTTAACACCCCATTATGCACGTGCATGGCCGTTTCCATACTCCACTAACTGAGGTCCGTTCCGGGTGCTGCGCGGCCGAGTAACAGCACTACTGAAGGTAGGACTCTCGTTACTCAAGTTGCGTAACGAGAGTTACGCGGAATTATTGAGGTCACTGAGGGTCGGCCACGGACGCCAATAGGGCTGAACGGGCCCGCGCCACCGCCGCCAGCATCGCGCCGCGCAGCACCGGCTCGCCCGGAACGCCGGTCGGCACCACGCGCGGACGGGACGGCCAGATGCTCGCCACCGCCGCGGCGACCCGGTCGGCCAGTGCGGTGCCGCCGGCCCGGCCCACCTCGCCGCCCAGCACCACGAGGCCCGGGTCCAGCACGACGCAGACGGACGCGACCCCGACCGCGACCCGGTGCGCGAGCTCGCCGAGGAAGGCCTCAGCCCGGTCGGTGCTGCCGTCGCCGTGGCTGGCGTCGCCGTGGTCCGCGGCGGACACGGCGGCGCGGACCGCCTCGGCCGGCGTCGGCGCGGTGAACCCGTACCCGGCCGCGAGCTCGCGCACCACGTTGCCGCCCGCCAGGGACTGGAAGCCGCCGCTGGCCGGGTGCCTGAGGTCGGTGTGCAGCGGGGCGCCGTGCACCGGCAGGTAGCCGATTTCGCCCGCCGCCCCGGCGGTACCCCGGTGCAGCCGCCCGCCCAGGATGGTGGCCAGGCCGAGGCCGACGCCCAGCCAGACCAGGACGAAATCGTCGGCGTCTGCGGCGGCACCGTCGGCCCGTTCGGCCATCGCGGCCAGGTTCACGTCGTTCTCGATCACCACCGGCTTGTGCCAGGCATCCGTGAGCGCGTCGAGCGCGCCCTCGTGCCAGGCGGGCAGGTTCACCGCCAGCCTCGGGTCCCCGGTCCGCGGGTCGACGACACCCGGGCTGCCGATCACCAGCGCGCTCAGCCGGGTGACCTCGACCCCGGCGCTCGCGCAGGCCTGCTCGATGGTGCCGCGGACCAGTTCGACCGGGTCGTCGGTCCCGTTCGGGTTGCCGCTCACCTCGGCAACCCGGCGGCCGGTGACGTCGGCCACCGCGGCGCTGACCAGGTCGAAGTCGACGTACAGGCCGGCCACGTAGGCACTGGACGGGACGACCGAGTACAGCGCGGCGTTGGGGCCGCGGCCCCCGGCCTGCTCTCCCGCGATAGCCACCAGGCCGCGCTCCTCCAGCCGGGCCAGCATCTGCGACACGGTGACCTTGGACACCCCGGTGTACTCGCTGATCTGGGACCTGGTGAGCATCTCGCCGCCGAGCAGAAGGTCGAGCGCGGCCCGGTCGTTCAGCACGCGCAGCAGGCTCGGCGTGCCTGGCCGGCCCCGTGGCGCGGGTTGAGCCCGTGTTCCCCCCTGGTAAGACTGCATCGCGCTGCCTTCCTGTGATCCGTTGGCCCAGTGTGCCGCACCCTGCCCGGCCTCCGCATTCGGGGCGCCGGTCAGGCTGCCGCGGTGAAGACTTTAGATCTCTATACGGCAACAGACACTATCTTATAGGAAAGTTTCCTGATAGTTTCTCCTCGATGGCTCCTGCCACACTCGGAAACCCGAGGTCACCTCCCTAAACCACCCGGTCCACCGGAAGGAGAGCCAGCAGTGAGACTCAGGAAAACACCGGCCGCGATCGCCGCATCAGTCGCGGCCGCGGCCCTCGCCATCGCAGGCTGCAGCTCAAGCGGCTCGCCATCGGCCGGGTCCACGTCCTCATCGGCTGCGCCAGCGCAGCTTACGGTATGGCGGATGGGTTCCTCGACGCCCGCGCAGGTCACCTGGATGAACAGCGTGATCAGCCAGTTCCACAAGCAGAACCCGGCCTACGCCAAGACCACGGTCAAGGTCGTGTTCATCCCCTGGACGAACCGCACCCAGGACTGGACCAACGCGCTTTCCAGCGGCAAGAACGCCCCCGACATCACCGAACTCGGCAACACCGACACGCCCACTGAGGCGTCGCTCGGCATGCTCGCCAACATCACGACCAACGTGAACTCCTGGTCCAACAAATCCAACGTGGTCTCCGGCATGCTCGCCAACGACACGCAGAGCGGGACGATCTACGCGGTGCCGTGGTTCGGCGGCGTACGCGGCATCTGGTACCGCACCGACCAGTTCAAGGCCGCGGGAATCAGCAGCCCGCCCACCAGCTGGGCGGATCTCGTCACCGACGCGAAGAAGCTGATGGCCAAGTTCCCCGGGACCTACGGACTGGGCGCGCCGACCTATGACACCCCGGCCGTGGCCAGCTTCATCTGGGGCGCGGGCGGCCAGATCGCTACCGAGCAGAACGGCAAGTGGGTCGCGCAGCTGACCTCCCCGCAGGCCAAGGCCGGCATCAAGTTCTACGTCGACCTGTACCAGGCCAACCGCGTCTCCCCGGCCAAGTACATCGGCCAGACCGAGCTGGGCAACCCGGGCGCCACCTCGGGCGGCGCGAACGAGGATTTCGCCCTGGGCAAGCTCGACATGTACATCGACGGAGCCTGGGCCTCTGGCACCTTCCCGGCCAACGCCCAGGGTAAGTCGCAATGGGCCTCGTTCCCGATCCCCAGCCAGAGCGGCCCGAACCCGGCACCGGCCTTCGCCGGCGGCTCGGACCTCGCGGTCTGGTCCGGCAGCAAGTACAAGACGGCGGCCTGGAACCTGGTCCAGGTCATGGACTCGGTGCCGAACTCGACGTCCTTCGCCAACTCCCAGGGCTTCTTCCCGCCCTACACCTCGCAGCTCACCGGCGGCTCGTACTCGAGCAGCCAGCTGCTCTCCGGCTTCGCCAAGGCGGCCACCGACACCCAGATCGCCCCGATGAACGCCAAGAACTGGGCGACCGCGGACGCGACCGACCTGATCATTCCCACGATGATGAAGCAGCTGATGAAGGGGGCCAACTTCGACTCGACGGTGGCCGCGGCCAACACGAAGCTGCAGGACGTCCTCAACAACGGCAGCCAGGGTTAGCCGGTTAGTCTCCGCATGGTGAGAACCGTTTCCGGCCAGCCGGGGAGGATTCCGGGGCCAGAAGACCCCGCCTCCCCGGCTGGCCGGGCCGGCCGCCGCAGTCCCGGTCTGCGGGATCTACCCGGTGCCCGGCAGCGCGCCGCGGTGTTCATCCGGCGCCGCCGCCTGACGCCGTACGCGCTGCTGCTGCCGTCCGCGATCGCCATCGGCCTGCTGCTGTTCTGGCCGACCATCCAGATCGCGGAGTTCTCCCTGCAGAATTACGGGCTGCCACAGGTCACCGGGGTAGCGCCGACCCAGTGGGTGGGCGGGGCCAACTTCAGCGCCATCTTGTCGGATCCGGAGTTCTGGCTGTCGCTACGGATCAGCCTGATCTTCGCCGCCGTGGTGGTGCCGCTGACCCTGCTGACCGGCACCCTGGTCGGGCTGCTGCTGAACCGCCTCGGCCCGAAGATGGCCGCAGTCGTGTCGAGCGCGGCCATGCTGGCCTGGGCCACGCCCGCGGTGTCCGCGAGCGTCATCTTCATCTGGCTCACCGACCCCGACGGCGGCATCGTCGACTGGGCCCTGGCCAGGATGCCGTCCTGGCTGGGCGGCGGTGCGCACTGGGCCGGCTTCAGCTGGACGAACGCGCCACTGCCCGCCTACACGCTGCTGACGGTGCTCGTGGTCTGGCAGGGCTTCCCCTTCGTCGCCGTCTCCGTGCTCGCCGGGCTGAAGACGATACCGGCCGAGCTGCACGAATCCGCCCGGGTGGATGGCGGAGGGGCGTGGCGGATCTTCTGGCGGGTCACCTACCCGCTGCTCAAGCCGATCTTCCTGGTCCTGCTGCTGCTGTCGATCATCTGGGACTTCGGCGTGTTCACCCAGGCCTACCTGGTCACCGGCGAGCTCGGTAACCGGGACGAGTACAACCTGGGCATCTACGTGTACGACCGGGCGTTCACGATGCCGCCCAGCTACGGGATAGGGTCCGCGCTGGCCCTCATCCTCACGGTCATCCTGCTGATCATCACCATTGGCTACGTCCGGGCCTCGGTCCGGCAGGGGGCGATCCAATGAGGCTCAGATCGCGCGCGGCCCGCCGGGCCGGGCTGAACGTGCTCGGCGTGCTGGTGGCGCTGGTGACCCTGTTCCCGATCCTGTGGATGGTGTCGACGGCGTTCAAGCCGGCCCGCGAGATCTACTCGCTGACGCCGCATCTGCTGCCCGCCCACCCGACGCTCGGGAACTTCCGCTCGGTCATCGACGGCAAGGTGATCGGGCTGCCGTACTGGAACTTCCTGAAGAACAGCCTGTTCGTCACCCTCTCTTCGGTGATCGCGTCGATGCTGATATCGCTGCTGGCGGCGATCGCGGTGGCCAGGTTCAGGTTCAGGCTCCGCACCTCCTACCTGATCATGCTGCTGATCGTGCAGATGCTGCCGCAGCAGGCGATGGTGATCGCGCTGTTCCTCGACTTCCGCTCGATCGGGCTGCTGGACAACCTGGCCGGGCTGATCCTCGTCTACACGGCGTTCTCGGTGCCGGTGACGATCTGGATGCTGCGCAGCTTCGTGGCGGCCGTGCCGCGCGAGATGGAGGAGGCGGCGGCCATCGACGGCGCCGGGCCGATGCGGATCTTCTGGCGGATCATGCTCCCGCTGGTGGCCCCCGGCCTGGTGGCGACCAGCGTGTTCGCGTTCATCTTCGCCTGGAACGAGTTCATCTTCGCGCTGACGTTCCTCGGCACCGATACCGCCAAGTACACGCTGCCCATCTACGTGACGTACTTCTACGGCCGCGGCACGGTGGACTGGGGGTCGATCATGGCCTCCTCCACCCTGTTCACGATCCCGGTCCTGGTCTTCTTCCTCATCGTCCAGCGCCGCATGACCAACGGCCTGATGGCCGGGGCGGTGAAGGGGTGAGCCAGGACACGGACGTCAGGGCGGCGGACCCCGTGCTGGGCCGCCTGGCCGAGGCGATCCTCATCCCGCCTTTCCCGGGATTGTGCGCGCCGGGCTGGATGCTCGACGCGCTCGGCCGCGGCCTGGCCGGAGTTACCCTGTTCGGCCAGAACATCTCGGCTCCGGACCAGGTCAGTGCGCTGACCGCGATGCTGCGCTCGGCGGCACCGGGAGACGACCCGGTGATCGCGATCGACGAGGAGGGCGGCGACGTCACCCGCGTGGCGTACGCGGACGGCAGCCCGTACCCGGGTAACGCCGCCCTCGGCGCGGTAGACGACGTTGCGCTGACCCAGGCGGTCTACCGGGCAATCGGCGCCGACCTGGCCGCGCTCGGGATCAACTTCGACCTCGCGCCGTGCGCCGACGTGCTCGGCACGGCGGACAGCCCGGCCGTCGGCACCCGGTCCTTCGGCGCGGACACCGGCCTGGTGTCCCGGCACACCGCCGCGGCAGTGGCCGGCCTGCAGGGCGCTTGCGTGGCCGCGTGCACCAAGCACTTCCCCGGGCACGGCCGCACCGGCACGGACACCCACGAGGCCATCGCCACCATCGAGGGCAGCCTGGCCGAGCTGCGGCTGGTCGACCTGCCGCCGTTCGAGGCGGCAATCAGGGCCGGCACCCTCGCCATCATGCCCAGCCACCTGCGGGTGCCCGAGCTGACCGGCGACCTTCCCGCCACGGTATCCGCGGCCGCGATCACAGGGCTGCTGCGCGGCGAGCTCGGGTTCACCGGGGTGATCGTCTCGGACGCGCTGGAGATGCGGGCGACCAGAGACATGTTCGGCATTCCCGGGGCCGCGGTGCTGGCCGTGGCGGCCGGTACCGACCTGCTGTGCCTGGGACGGGACGGCAGCGAGGACGACTACCTCGCGGTCCGCGACGCCCTGGTGGCCGCGGTCCGCGATGGCGTACTCGACGGGGAGCGGCTGGAGGAAGCCGTCGACCGGGTCGCGCGCCTGCGCGGGGGCCTGGCGCGTACCCGGTCGGCGGCCCCAGCCGGTGACAATGCGGGCTCTGCGGTCGGCCCTATGGTCAGCCCTGCGGTCGGCCTGGTCGCGGCCCGGCGCGCGGTGCGCGTATCCGGCCCGCACCGGACGCTGAGCCACCCGGTGATCATCGAGGTGGAGCCGCGAGAGAACATCGCCGCGGGACGGTTCGGCTGGGGACTCGCCCCGTGGGCGCCGGCCGGGAGCGTGCACCGGGTCAGCGCCTCCGGCAGGCTGCTCAACGGCGCAGGACTCGGCCTGGCCGACGCCGCGCGCAGCGGCCCGGCGTCCGGCGGTCAGGACGACGGCGGTCGGGACGACGGCGGTCGGGACGGCGGCCCGGCGGACGGCGGTCGGGTAGACGCTGCGGGGATCCTCGCGGCCGCGGCCGGCCGCTCGCTGGTGGCCGTGGTGCGCGACGCGCACCGCGACGAGCAGACCCAGTCGCTGGTCAACGCCCTGCTCGCGGCGCGGCCCGACCTGATCCTGGTGGAGATGGGCCTGCCGTTCTGGCGTCCGCCGGAGGGCACCTCCTATCTGGCCACCTACGGCGCCTCCCGGGCCAGCGCGCACGCCGCCGCGGAGCTGCTCGGGCTGACCGCCGCCTAGACGCGCGTACCAGCGGCTGGTTTCCATGGTCCCGGAGGATCTTTAGTCTAGGCAGGCTAAAGATCCTTCACGATCATGGCAGACGCGCTATTTCGAAGCGGTTTTCCATGATCGCGAAGGGTTTACTACTGCATAGAGTAGTAAACCCTTCGCGATCATGGAACGCGCCCTGGGTGGGCACGCAGCCGGCTGTAGCGCGATCTTCGTTCGCGGCACTGCGGCATCATGCGTCACGCGCGTTGACCGAAGCGGGGGGCGACCGCCGCCGGGGCGACGGTTGCGGGACGCTGCACCTGTCTCTCGCGCCATGCCCGGGCTCGAGCGGTCTGGCGGGGGGTGCCGGGGGGGCGGCTGAGCAGCGGCGCGGGGGTGCCAATGCCAGAAAAGCGATGGGGAACGTGCATAATGACCCTCATGCGATTGTCAGCCCGCGCCGACTATGCGCTGCGTGCCGCGATCGAGCTCGCCGCGGCCAGCAGCGGGCATGTCACGGCCGATCAGCTCGCCCGCGCCCAGCAGATACCGGGAAAATTCCTTGAGACCATCCTGACCCAGCTCAGGCGGGCCGGACTCATCCGCAGCCAGCGCGGCCCTGACGGAGGTTTCTGGCTGGCACGCCCGGCGGCGGAGATCTCGCTGGCCGATATCATCAGGGCCATCGACGGCCAGCTGCTCGGTGTCCGGGGCGAGCGCCCGGAGAACATCACCTACCCGGGCGTGGCCGAACCTCTGCAGCAGGTGTGGATCGCGCTGCGCGCCAACGAGCGCGCCGTACTCGAGCAGGTCACGCTGGCTGACATCGTGTCAGGGAACCTGCCGGACACGATCCGGCATCTGACGGAAAATCCGAGCGCCTGGGTCTGAGCGGCTCAGAGATAAGACCGACACCATGTCGGTGACATCGTGCACATGGCCGGAGGCCGCACCGAAGCCAGCCTGCCTGTCGCCGAACTCCTCGTCCGGGACCATGGTGCTGATCGGCACGAAACCGCGCTCCCCGTTGAGTCCGACGCTCGCTTCCGCGGGCACCCGCAGGCCGGGCTCCCTGGGAACGCCAAGGACCGGCTCGTTCTGCAGTTCGGCCAGGGCGAAGTTGTCGGAAACCTCACGGAACACCTGGGAGAGCGGAGTATTCAGGGCGCCGCAGATGGCGGCGAGCAACTCGGAAGAGGCTTCCTTCTGCCCCCGCTCGACCTCCGACAGGTAGCCCAGGGAAACGCGCGCCGAGGCGGAAACCTCGCGCAGCGTGCGACCCTGCCGCAGGCGCAGCCGACGCAGCACGTCACCTAGCAGCTGACGGAGCAGAACCATCGTCGCACTCCCTTCCCCGAGGCTGTAATCCCCGACACCTCCACCGTACTGGACCAACCGTATGTCCGCGAGATCATGCCAGTTCGTGTTCGCTGCCAACGTAACGCTGTAATCACTAACTCTCTTCCCGAAGCCTGCCAAGCAGTAGTCCCAGGGCATGCTCCACTGTCAGTCTACGTATCTCGTGCCTGTCCCCGGGCAGCGCGATCGTCCGGACCACTGTGTCATCGGCCACGCTGACCGCGATGTGCGCGGTGCCCACCGGCTGGCCGTCGGAGGGATCGGGCCCGGCCACGCCGGTGGTCGCCACGCCGTAGGTAGCGCCGAGCCTGGCCCGGACGCCCCGGGCCATCGCCGCGGCGACCGGCGGGTAGACCGCGCCGTGCCGCCGGAGCATCATCACGTCCACGTCGAGCAGGCTGGCCTTGAGCTCGGTGGCGTAGGCGACCACCCCGCCGCGGAAGGCTGCGGACGAGCCGGGCACGTCGGTGAGCGCGGCCGCGACGAGCCCGCCGGTCAGCGACTCGGCCACGGCCACGGTCTGGCCGCCGGCCCGCAGCAGGTCCAGGACCTGGCTCGCCAGGTCACGCGCTGCCTCGCCCGCGGATGACCCCGACCCCACGACCACGATCCTGCCTCCCCTAGCCCTGGACTCTTACCGGCCCGGGGCCGGTTCTGAACGCTCCGGTTGTGAACGACGGAGCCGCACCGCCTGGAGCACGTAGTCGGCGCCGGACACCACGGTAACCACAACGGCCGCCGCCATAAAGAGCTCGCGAACCAGCGCCGGCGGGCTCAGCGAGGCCGGCAGCAGGTACAGGCAGATCGCGATGATCTGAAGGAGAGTCTTCGCCTTGCCGCCGCGGCTGGCCGCGATCACGCCCCGGCTGAGCACCCAGAACCGCAGCCCAGTGACCCCGAGCTCCCGGAACATGATCAGGCCAGTGACCCACCACGGCAGTTCGCCGAGCGCGGACAGGCAGACCAGGGCCGCGCCGGTCAGCGCCTTGTCGGCCACCGGGTCGGCGATCTTGCCGAAGTCGGTCACCAGCCCGCGGCTGCGGGCCAGCCGCCCGTCAAGCAGGTCGGTCAGCGACGCCACGCAGAACGTGCCGAGCGCGGCGAGCCGCCAGGCCGTGCCGCCCGCGAGCAGGAAGCCGACAAAGACCGGGACGAGAACGATGCGAACGATCGTGAGGACGTTCGCTACGTTCCAGAGCCCGGCCTCAGGGGTCACCGCAGCTTCACGTCGGCGATCAGGTCGACTCCCTCGGAGTCGGTCACCACGGCGCGGACCATCTCCCCGGCGGCCAGCGGCACCGGGGAGACGACCGTGGTCACCCCGTCGACCTCAGGGGCCTGGTGAGCGGCCCGGCCCAGGTAGCGGCCGGGAAGGCCGTCATCGGCCGCTTCCTCGATCAGCACGTCCAGGGTCTCGCCGAGCCGGCTCTCGGCCCGCTGGGCCATCAGCTCGTCGGCCAGGGCGGCGAACTCCTCGACCCGGCGGGAGATCTGGGCCTGATCCAGCTGGCCGGGCAGCGACGCCGCCTCGGTGCCGTCCTCGTCGGAGTAGCCGAAGATCCCGATCGCGTCCAGGCCGGCATGGCTCAGGAAAAGCTCGAGCTCGGTGAGGTCCTCCGCGGTCTCGCCCGGGAAGCCGACGATGAAGTTGGACCGCACCCCGGCCTCCGGGCTCCGGTCCCTGATCTGGTCGAGCAGGGCGATAAAACGCTCCCGGTCGCCGAACCGCCGCATCGCCCGCAGCACCCGGCCGCTGGCGTGCTGGAAGGACAGGTCGAAGTAGGGCGCCACGCCCGGGGTGGACGCGATCACCTCGATCAGGCCCGGCCGCAGCTCGGCAGGCTGCAGGTAGCTGATCCTGACCCGCTCGATGCCCTCAGTGGCGGCCAGGTCGGGCAGCACCTCCTCGAGCAGCCGCAAGTTACCCAGGTCCTTGCCGTAGGAGGTGGAGTTCTCGCTGACCAGCACCAGCTCGCGCACGTTGCTGGCGGCCAGCCAGCGGGCCTCGGCCAGGATCTCGGGCGGGCGGCGGGAGACGAACGCGCCGCGGAAGGACGGGATCGCGCAGAATGAGCACCGGCGGTCGCAGCCGGACGCGATCTTCAGCGGCGCCACCACGCCGCCGGACAGCCGCCGCCGGAACACGCCGCCGCCCGGACCCGTCCATGGAGCGGCCGGGTCGACCACGGTCGACGGGTAGCTCGCGGGGGTCGCGGAGGCGCCGGGGGTGGCTGGGGTGGCGGGCTGGCGGTCGGCGGGGGTGATGGGCAGGAGGGTGCGGCGGTCCCTGGCCACGTGCGCTGGACGCCTGCGGCCGGCCAGCACGTCGTCGAGCCGGGTGCCGATCTCGCCGTAGTCGTCGAAGCTGAGCACCTGCGCCTCGGGCAGCTCACCGGCCAGCTCGGCGCCGTACCGCTCGGCCAGGCAGCCGACGGCGGCGACCTTGGCGCCGGACTCGGCCGCGGCGAGCAGCTCGTCGATGGATTCCTGCTTGGCCGCCTGGATGAAGCCGCAGGTGTTCACCAGGACCACGCTGGCGTCGCCGTCGGAGGTCAGCTCCCACCCGGACGCGGTCAGCCGCGCCGCGAGCTCTTCCGAATCGACCTCGTTGCGCGCGCAGCCCAGCGTGACCAGGTTGACGGTGCGGGGCGCGGAACGTTGAGACACACGCAGAGCCTACCCAGGGGACTGCGTGGTCGCGCTGCTAGCTGGTGCGCTGCTAGCTGGGGCTGGGGCTGAAGCTGAGCGTCACCGGCACCGTGCTGTCGGGGTTCTGGCGCTTGCCGTTCACGGTGAGGACCACCCCGCCGGGGTTACCCAGCCGGATGTCCACCGCCTTCTTCTCGGTCCAGGTCCGCGAGGAACCCGCCGGGATCACCCCCATGAAGAGCTGCGCGCCGTCGCCGGGGCTGGTCAGCAGGACCCAGCAGTCCTCGGTGGCGGTGAGCTGGATCACCACGTTGTGCTTGGTGGGCGTCGGCGACGGGTGTGCCGTGGGCTTGGCGCTGGCCGTGGCGTTGTGCGTCGGGGCTCCAAGGGGTGCCGCCGGCCTGGACCCAGGGCCCCCGCCGTCGTGCGACACCAGCCGGTACGCGCCGAACCCGATGATGGCCAGCAGCACCACGGCCACGATCAAGCTCAGGCTGGGCGAGCGCCGCTCGCGGATCTTGATCGGGGTGGTCGGCTCGAACACATCGGCCGCCCTGATCGTCCCGGGCGGGCCGTGCTCGGCGTCGTACGCGCTGATCAGCGGGACCGGGTCGGCCCCGACGACGGCGGCGATGCTGCGGATGTGCCCGCGGGCGTAAAAGTCGCCGCCGCAGGCGGAGAAGTCGTCCTGCTCGATGTCCCGGATGATCGATTCCCTGATCCGGGTCTGGTGGCCGACCTGGCCGATGGTGAGACCGGCCTGACGGCGGGCTTCCGCCAGGCTTTCGCCGATGCTCACGCCCGCCTCCACGTGCTGAAATGTCACTATTAGGAGAAATGGGACCATCCCCGGTTCCGGGGGGTCATCATCACTGTAGACAGCATAGAGCCCATGGCCGGCTGGGCGCCGGAGGCTGGCGGCCTACCCGCCGCGCAGGGAGTCGAGCGTCTCTTCCAGGTCCTCGGGCCGGACCAGTACGTCGCGCGCCTTGGAGCCCTCGCTCGGCCCGACGATGTCCCGGCTCTCCAGCAGGTCCATCAGCCGCCCGGCCTTGGCGAACCCGACCCGCAGCTTGCGCTGCAGCATCGACGTCGAGCCGAACTGGGTGGTGATGATCTGCTCCGCCGCCCGGATCAGCAGGTCCAGGTCGTCGCCGATATCGGCGTCGATCTCCCTCTTCTCCGGCGCGACCGCGACGTCTTCGCGGTAGTCCGGCTGAGCCTGCTTCTTGCAGTGCGCGACGATGTCGCGGATCTCCTTCTCCGACACGAACGCGTTCTGCAGCCGGACCGGCTTGGACGCGCCCATCGGCAGGAACAGTGCGTCGCCCTGGCCGACCAGCTTCTCCGCGCCGGGCTGGTCCAGGATGACCCGGGAGTCCATCAGGGACGAGGTAGAGAAGGCCAGCCGGGACGGCACGTTCGCCTTGATCAGGCCGGTCACCACGTCCACGCTCGGCCGCTGGGTGGCCAGCACCAGGTGGATGCCGGCCGCCCGGGCCAGCTGGGTGATGCGGACCACGGCGTCCTCCACGTCGCGCGGGGCCACCATCATCAGGTCGGACAGCTCGTCCACGATCACCAGCAGGTACGGGTAGGGCAAGTAGACTCGTTCGCTGCCCGGCGGCGGCTTGAGCTGGCCCGCCCGGACCGCCTTGTTGAAGTCATCCACGTGCCGGAACCCACTGGCGGACAGGTCGTCGTACCGGCGCTCCATCTCGCCGACCACCCAGTCCAGCGCCTCGGCCGCCTTCTTCGGGCTGGTGATGATCGGCGTGATCAGGTGCGGGATGCCCTCGTAGATGGTCAGCTCGACCCGCTTGGGGTCGACCAGGATCATCCGCACCTCGTCGGGCGTGGCCCGGGTCAGGACCGAGGTGATCAGTCCGCCCAGGCAGACGCTCTTTCCCGCCCCCGTTGCTCCGGCGATGAGGAGGTGCGGCATCTTGGCCAGGTTCGCCACCATCACCCGGCCCTCGACGTCCTTGCCCAGGCCGACCACCATCGGATGGTGGTCGGACAGCGCGGTCTGCGACTTGAGCACGTCGCCCAGGCTGACGACTTCCTTGTCCGCGTTCGGGATCTCCACCCCGATCGCGGACTTGCCCGGGATCGGCGAGATGATCCGCACGTCGGCGCTCTTGACCGCGTAGGAGATGTTCTTGCTCAGCGCGGTGACCCGCTCCACCTTGACCGCCGGGCCGAGCTCGATCTCGTACCTGGTCACCGTCGGGCCCCGGCTGAACCCGGTGACCTGCGCGTCCACCTGGAACTGCTCGAGCACCTCGGACAGCGCCGCCACTACGATGTCGTTCGCCCTGGTCCGCTGCCTCGGCGCGGTCCCCGGCCGGAGCAGCGCGGTCGGCGGCAGCGTGTACGCGATCGCATCGCCCGAGGTCAGCGTGAGCTGCTCGGGGTTGCGCAGCGGCGCCGAGGGCTTCGGCACCGCGATGGCGGGCTCGGGTGCCGGTTCGGGCTCGTGCGGCGTCGAAGGGCCGGGCTCCTCGTGGGCGCCGAAGCCGAGCGCCTCGATCAGGCCGTCGCCGCCATCCGGGCGGGGCCTGCGCTTCTTGTCCTGTTCGAGCAGCGGCGTGTCGTAGGGCTTGGTGTGATCGCCGGCCTCGATGGCCGGGCGCAGCCTGATCTGCCGGGCGATCTGGCCGCGCGCCCGGCGGACCGTGCTGCCGCTGCCGGCCTCGTAGCCCTCGTCGATCGGCAGACCGTCGTCGCCGTCCTCGGCCCGCGGCCTGCCGCCGAACATCTCCCGCACCTCGGCGAACCGCTCCGGCAGCCGGTGCAGCGGGGTGCCCGAGATGACCAGGAGGCCGAACGCGGCCAGCAGCGCGAGCAGGGGCGCGGCCACCCATGGCGTGAGCGCCGCGGTCAGCGGGCCCGCCACGGCGTAGCCGAGGTAGCCGCCGGCCAGGTGGATGGCCTGCGCACCGTCGGCCGGGCGCGGCGTGCCCTTGGCGATGTGGATCATGCCGAGCACGCCGAGCAGCAGCGCGGTCCAGCCGATCGCGGCCCGGACGGTCTCGGAGTTGCGGTCAGGGTGCCGCAGGAACCGCCAGGCCAGCAGCGCCGCCAGCACCGGGAGGATCCAGGACAGCGAGCCGAACCCGTCGACCGCGGCGGTGTGGATGGCCCGGCCGGCGGCGTTGCCCATCCGGGCCCACAGCGAGGCCCCGAGCACGATGGCCAGGCCCAGGGTGAGCAACCCCACGCCGTCGCGGCGGTGGTGCGGGTCCAGGTCGCGCGCGCCGCGGCCGACGGCCCGGGCGGCGAACCCGACCGCCCCGGCGACGAGCATCCAGGCGGCCGCGATCATCTTGCCGGTCCAGCTGACCAGGATCACGACGGGATCGCGAGGCGGGCGGGACGGGGCGGGACGGCCTTTCGCCGTGCGGCCCTTGCCCGTGCCCGGCTTGCCGGACGGTTTCCGGTTGCTCTTCTTTTTAGGGCCCGAACGGGTCTGGCTGCCTTGCCCCTGCTTACGGCGGGGCGCCTGGCGGGCCGGTGACTTGGTGGCCGCGGGGCGGTTCACAGGCTCGGGGGCAGCCTCGTCCAGCCCGCCACGCGAGCGGGCAGATCCGTTACGGGCACGGGTCGCCATACTCACAAACGTAGCGAGAACCCGCAGTCACCCCAAGCATCGAAGGGGCGTGTCTCGCTTATGGCGCAATCACGTAATGGTATCGATGCGAGTCGCGGAAGCCGCACCGCTGGTAGAGCGCGCGGGCCGGGGCGTTGCCCGTCTCGACCTGGAGCAGCATCCGCCGCGCCCCCTGACCGGCCGCCGTGGCGGCCAGGCCCGAGGTGATGGCCGCGCCCAGGCCCTGGCGCCGGCAGGTCGCGTCCACTTCCACCGCGGTCAGAACCCCCAGGTCACCCGCCACGGAGATCCGCCCGCAGGCCACCGTGCGGCCGTCCCGGCATATGGTCCCGAAGGCCTGCCACGGGGCCGACATCATCAGCGTCCGCGCGATCGGCGGCAGGTCCTGCCCACGATAGCGGTACAGGCCGATGAAGGCGGCGTCGGGTTCCGGGGAGAATCGCACGTCGCAGGGGCCTGCGGGAAGGTCCGCGACCGCCGCGGTCATGACGAAGGCGGGGCCGGGGCGGGGAAGCCATGACCGTTCGGCCAAATAGGCGGGCAGGGGATCGGGACCGGCACCCTGGGGCAGGACGATCATGGGCGGCAAGCCCCGCCGGCGGTACCAGGCCTCGACGGCCGCTACCGCCTCCGGCAGCGGCAGGCCGGGGTCGCCAAGCGGCAGCGCCGAGTTGGCGCGGCCGGTGAAGCCCCCGGCCGCGCGGAGCAGCCAGTCGCCGAGGGGCTGGATGTCGGGCGCCTGCCAGTGCAGAGCGGCGGCACGCTCGAGGTCGGTGACCCGCGGGTTCCTGGGCTCAGGCATTCGCGGGCAGCGTGGTCCCCGGGCCGCGGCGGCGGACCTTGACGAGATCGCGCCGGTGCTCCGGCAGGGTGCGTTCGGCCGCGCCCTCGACGGTGAAGCCGGCGTCGGCGATCATCTCCAGGTCACGGGCACCGGCCTGGCCCTCGCTGGTCAGGTAGTCGCCGAGGAAGATCGAGTTGACGATGTGCAACGCGAGGGGCTGCAGGCTGCGCAGGTGGATTTCCCGGCCGCCGGCCAGCCGGACCTCGGCGTCCGGGCAGGTGAACCGGACCATGGCCAGGATGCGCAGGCAGCGCTGCGGGGTCAGGGCCCACTGGCCGCCCAGCGGGGTGCCCTCGAACGGGATCAGGAAGTTGACCGGCACCGAGTCGGGGTCCAGTTCGCGCAGCGCGAACACGACGTCGATGAGCTCGTCGTCGGTCTCGCCCATCCCGGCGATCAGGCCCGAGCACGGGGACAGGCCAGCTTGTTTGGCCTTCCGTACCGTGTCGGCCCGGTCCTGGTACGTGTGGGTGGTGCAGATATCGGCGTAGTTGGCCTCGGCCGTGTTGAGGTTGTGGTTGTAGGCGGTGGTGCCCGCCTGCTGCAGGCGCTCGGCCTGACCGTCGGACAGCAGGCCGAGGCAGGCGCAGACCTCGACGTCGGGGTGCTGATCCTTGAACTTCCCGATCGCGCCGGACACCCGGGTGACATCCGCGTCGGTGGGGCCGCGGCCGCTGGCGACCAGGCAGACGCGCTTGGCGCCGGCCTTGACGCCCGCCTCGGCGTTGCTGATCACCTCGTCGGGCTTGAGCCAGGTGTACTTGAGCACGTCCGCCGCCGAGCCGAGCCGCTGCGAGCAGTAGAAGCAGTCCTCGGGGCACAGGCCGCTCTTGATGTTGACAAGGTAGTTCAGCTTGACCCGGCGGCCGAAATAGCGCAGCCGGACCTTGAAGGCCGCCGCCACCACATCCATCAGCTCGTCGTCGGTACCCTGCAGGACATTGCGGGCCTCGGCGCGGGTGGGCAGCTCCCGGGCCAGGGCCTTCTCGGTCAGCGCGTCAAGCCAGGTCAATTCGGCCTCCTCGGAGGCGACGTTATCAGGCGAGCGGAGGCGTCGGCGGCGCGGTAGTGTCGGCCTCATGCGGGTCGCGATCCTCGATGATTATCAGCAGGTTTCCCTGGCCAGCGCGGACTGGTCGGCGGTGCGCTCGCTCGGTCAGATCGACGTGTTCGCCGAGCACATCTCACGGACGGAGGCGCTGGTCAGCGCCCTGGAACCGTACGACGTAATCGTGGCGATGCGGGAACGCACGCCCTTCGACGCGGCCACGCTCGGCCAGCTGCCGCGGCTGCGGCTGCTGGTCACCACGGGCATGGGCAACGCCGCCATCGATATGGCGGCCGCGGCTGACCGGGGGGTGACCGTGTGCGGCACCGGCGGCACCGGCTCGGCCACGGCCGAGCTGACCTGGGGGCTGATCCTCGCGCTGCTCCGGCACATCCCCGAGGAGGACCAGCGGCTGAAGCAGGCCGGGCGGGCCGGCGGCGCGGCGCTCGGGTACGGCGGCGGCTGGCAGCAGACCATCGGCACCGGCCTGGACGGCAAGCGGCTCGGCGTGGTCGGCCTCGGCCACCAGGGCCGGAAGGTGGCCGAGATCGGCCGGGCGTTCGGCATGAAGGTGGTGGCCTGGAGCCAGAACCTGGACCCGGACGTGGCCAAGAAGGCGCACGCCAAGCCGGTCTCGAAACAGGAGCTGTTCTCCTCCTCCGACGTGGTGACCGTGCACTACAAGCTCAGCCCGCGCAGCGCGGGCCTGGTCGGCGTGGCCGAGCTGGCACTGATGAAGCCGTCCGCGTACCTGGTGAACACCTCCCGCGGGCCCCTGGTGGACAGCGCGGCCCTGCTGGCGGCCCTGCGATCGGGGTCGATCGCGGGGGCAGCGCTGGACGTGTACGACGTCGAGCCGCTGCCGCTGTCCGACCGGCTGAGGTCCGCGCCCAACGTGGTGCTGACCCCGCACCTCGGCTACGTCACCGAGGAGACCTACCGGGTCTTCTACGGCGACGCGGCCGAGGACATCGTCGCGTTCGCCCAGGGTTCACCGGTGCGGGTGCTGACCGCGTCGTTATGTTGTGCTGGCCGGCTTCCAGCCGGGGTCGCGGCCGGACAGGGTGAGGGCGCGCTCGAAGGCCGTCGCGTTTCGCGGTGATTCGACGGCGTCGGCGAAGCCCTGGTACTTGCGGAAGAGTTCGGCCTGGGCCTGGACGATGTCCTCTAGGGCTTTGGCCGTTTGCTCGTCTGTTTTGAACTCCTGGCCGGTGGCCCTGGCCACGTCCCAGCCGTGCAGGGCCGTTTCCATGAGCAGCATCGCGCCCACGTCGGCGGCCGGGGTGGCGTCGCCCATGACGTTTCGTGTGCCGGCCCAGGCCTCGGGGGCTGACCATGCCTTGACGGCATTGCCTATCTGCCGCGCGTAGTCCTCGCGGAAGCCGGGGTCGGCGGTGAAGTCCTTGTTCATCAGGTCCTCGGCGACGCTCTCGCCGTGCGCCCGGCGCTCGGCGGAGTACGAGGTCCACAAGATCGTGTGGTTGAGCAGGGTGCGCAGGTCCCAGTCGCCGCACGGGGTGGGTGCGTTCAGTGCATTTTGGGGCACGTTGCCCACCACCCGGGCCGCCTCGGCCGCCGCGGCCGTCATTTCTGCGCTCAGATTCTTCGTCTCCATGGTTGCGACGCTACCGAGGGAGGGTCAGGCCGTCTTGAAGAAACGCGACAGATTAGGCTGATCAGGTGCCAGATGCCGCCGTCGGGACCATGGGTCGTGGCGTGCTCCGCCCGGACCTCGCCGCGTCGTGCCTCCGGTTGAGCCGGCACGAGCCGTCGGAGGCGCTCGCGCCGTTCGTGGATTACTACTGGATCCCCCGCTGGGACCTGCGCGGCCGGCCGCCGCACGAGCAGACGATCCTTCCGCACCCCAACGTGCACCTGGTCTTCGAGGCGTCCGGGGCGGGGATATTCGGCGTGGACCGGCGTTTGTTCACCCGGTCGCTGTCCGGTCTCGGCCTGGCCTTCGGGATACGGTTCACGGCCGGCGGCTTCCGGCCGTTCTGGGAGGCGCCGATCTCCCAGCTGACCGACCGGGTGGTGCCGGCCGCGCGCCTGTTCGGGCCGCGGGCGGAGAAGACCCGGCAGGCGATCGTAGGTTCCTGTGACGTGGATGACGGCGTCATGATCGGGTATGCGGAGGCGCTGCTGCAGTCGGTCATGCCGGAGCGGGATCCGCTGGCCGAACAGGCCGCCGCGCTGGTCTCGCGCATCACCGACGATCCCGGGCTGCGCCGGGTCGACCAGCTGTCCGCCTCATCCGGGCTAACCGTGCGTACCCTGCAGCGGCTGTTCGCCGACTACGTCGGGGTCAGCCCCAAGTGGGTGATGCGCCGGGCCCGGCTGCACGAGGCCGCCGAGCGGGCCGACAGCGGCGACCCGGTGGACTGGGCCGCGCTGGCCTCGGATCTCGGCTACGCCGACCAGGCCCATCTGACCAGGGACTTCACTGTGACCATCGGGGTGCCGCCAGCGCGCTACGCGGCCGCCCCGTTATCCGCTGGGATCGTCTTTAGCTTTGTTAGCGGGCGACCGTGGGCGCCGTCGAGGGCGGCCTTGATGTCGGTGATGACCTCGGCCGGCTGGGAGCGGATCTGCCTGGGCGTGAAGCGGAGCACGACGATCTGGTACCTGGCCATCCGCCGGCCCCGGGCCAGCGTCTTCGCGTGATCCTCGGGCGAGGTGTGCCACTCCCGCGAGTCCACCTCTACCGCGATGCCGTAGGCCGGCCACCAGGCATCGGGCCGGGCGACGAAGTTTCCGTGTTCGTCGTACAGCCACGGGTTGAACAGCGGCATGGGCAGGCCGGACCGAGCCAGCAGGTCCCTGAGGTCGCCTTCGGCGGCCGACCTGATCCCGTCGCCCACGTCGGCCAGTGCCTCGCGGAACAGCGCCGACCCTTTGGCCGGCCCCTGATTGAGCTCAGCGGCGAGGGTCTTGATCGTGCATTTGTCCCGCTGCACGGCGTCGGCCACGACCGCGCGCACGTCCCGCAGGCTGGTCATTCCCCGGACGGCATCGGCGACAGCGCGCGACGCCGGGACGTACCGCACTGGGCCCGCTTCCCAGATCCGGGCAGGCATCCGGGATGTACGGTGCAGCCGGACGAATTGCGTGTCGCGACGCCGCCTGCCCGCCGGGACCAGCACGTCGACGATCTCCGTCAGCTCGCAGCGGATGTGGTGGCTGCGCAGCGCCGCCGGCCCGGTGATCACGCTGCCGGGGCCGGCGTACAGCAGCGCCGCCATCTCCTGCTGCAAAGTCGTCGGCGCGCCGGTCGCGGCCATGTACACCCCGGGCAGCAGCCCCCGCCACGGCCCGGCAGGACGGAGCCGGTGTCGCAGCGCGTTATCGGTAACCCCGGCGACCAGTGCCTGGCGGCGGGAGATCACGTCAAGCTGCTGGATGAGAAGCCGGTCGAGGGCATCGTGGTCCAGCCGGGTCGTTCGGGCCATGGCCGCATAATGCGGGCACGGTCTGACAAAACCTCGCCCGACAAATACCCCATAGGCGCCCAAATGCGTACGTAAGCCACGAAATTTCCGGGTCCTGCGTGTCCGTCGGAACCACGGCGATGTCACATCGCCGTGGTCAGGACCACTACAGAGTCACATCGCCGTGGTTGCGCTCGCGGCCGGGAGAGGATTAAGCCGAGGCTGGTGGTACTTGAGGTGACCGTGGGATGTATGGGGCTGGTGGTGCGACCAAGAGGCGGTGCGGGGATGGGTTGGGTGCCGCAGTGGGCCGGTGCTGGGTGGGCCCGGTGGTGGATAGGGAGGGTGCTGGTGGGGCGGGTGGTGGCGGGCTAGGCCTCTATTACTACGGGGATGATCATGGGGCGGCGGCGGTAGTTGTCGCTGACCCATTTGCCGACGATGCGGCGGGCCAGCTGGCTGATCTGATGCGCTTCGGTGATGCCGTCGGCGGCCGCCAGGGCCAGGGCTTCCTCGATCCGGGGCAGGACCTCGCCGAAGGCGGCGTCGTCGATGCCCGAGCCGCGAGCCTGGATCTCGGGGCCGGCCACCATCTTGCCCGAGCTGGCGTCGACCACGATCACCACCGAGATGAAGCCCTCGTCGCCCAGGATGCGGCGGTCCTTCAGCTGGGATTCGGTGACCTCGCCGACGGTGAGGCCGTCCACGTAGACGTAGCCGCACGGCACCGCGCCGGCCACGCTGGCCTGGCCGGCCACCAGGTCGACGACCACGCCGTCCTCGGCGATCACGATGTTGTTCTCCGGGACGCCGGTCAGGGCGGCGAGGTGGGCGTGCGCCCGCAGGTGCCGCCACTCGCCGTGCACCGGCATGAAGTTGCGCGGCCGGACCAGGTTCAGCACGTAGAGCAGTTCGCCGGCCGGAGCGTGGCCGGACACGTGCACCAGCGCGGAGGCCTTGTGCACCACCCGGGCGCCGAGCCGGGTCAGCCCGTTGATCACCCGGTATACCGCGGTCTCGTTGCCCGGGATCAGCGAGGAGGCCAGGATGACGGTGTCCCCGGCGGCGATCCTGATCGGGTGGTCGCGGCCGGCCATCCGGGACAGCGCCGACATCGGCTCGCCCTGCGAGCCGGTGGAGATCAGCACCACGCCGCCGGGCGGCATCTCCTCGGCCTCGCGCAGCTCGACCAGGAGCCCGCCGGGCACCCGCAGGTAGCCGAGGTCGCGGGCGACGCCCATGTTGCGGACCATGGACCGGCCGACGAAGGCGACCTTGCGCCGGTGCTTCACCGCGGCGTTGAGCACCTGCTGGACCCGGTGCACGTGCGAGGCGAAACAGGCCACGATGATGCGCTGCCTGGTATTGGCGAAGATCTCGTCGAGCACCGGCGCGATGTCGCGCTCCGAGGTCACCACGCCGGGGACCTCGGCGTTGGTCGAGTCCGCCATCAGCAGGTCGACGCCCTCGCCGCCGAGCCGGGCGAAGCCGGCCAGGTCGGTGAGCCTGCCGTCCAGCGGCAGCTGGTCCATCTTGAAGTCGCCGGTGTGCAGCACCACCCCGGCCGGGGTGCGGATGGCCACCGCGAGCGCGTCCGGGATCGAGTGGTTGACCGCGAAGAACTCGCAGTCGAACGGGCCGAACGAGCTGTGGCTGCCCTCGACCACCTCGACCGTTACCGGGTCGAGGCGATGCTCGGCCAGCTTGCTCTTCACCAGGGCCAGGGTCAGCCTGGAGCCGGCCAGCGGGATGTCCGGGCGCTGCCGTAGCAGGTAGGGGACCGCGCCGATGTGATCTTCGTGCGCGTGCGTGAGCACGAGCGCCTCGACCCGGTCGAGCCGCCCGTCCAGATAGCCGAAATCCGGCAGGATGAGATCCACGCCGGGCTGGTCGGGGTCGGGGAACAGCACGCCGCAGTCCACGATGAGCAGCCGGCCACGGTACTCGAAGACCGTCATGTTCCGGCCGATTTCCCCGAGGCCGCCGAGCGCGACGATGCGCAGGCCGCTGGGGTCGAGCTCGGCGGGCGGGGCGAGGTCGGGGTGGGGGTGACTCACAGCTTGACGCCGCCCGCGGTCAGGTCGAGCGCCAGCTGGTGTCTTTCCGCGTCGGTGGCGGCCAGCAACGGGAGCCGTACCGCGCCGCCCGGGAGGCCGAGCAGGTCGAGCGCGGCCTTGGTCATCACCGCGCCCTGGTTGCGGAACAGCCCGTCGTAGACCGGGATGAGCTCGTAGTGGAGCTGCCGGGCCCGGGCCACGTCACCGGCGCCGAACGCGTCGATCATCTCGTGCAACCGGTCCCCCACCACGTGACCGACCACGCTGACGAAGCCGACCGCGCCGAGGGATAGCCACGGCAGGTTCAGCATGTCGGTGCCGCAGTAGAAGACAAGGTCCGTCTGGGCCAGCACGTGTGAGGTGGCGCCGGGGGCGTCCTTGGCGTCCTTGACGCCGACGATCCTGGGGTGCGCGGCCAGCCGGATTAGGGTCTCGGTGGCCACGGCCGCGCCGGTCCGGGCGGGAATGTCGTAGATGAGCACGGGCAGCCCGGTGGCGTCGGCGACCGCGGTGAAGTGGGCCTCGAGCGCGGGCTGGGGCGGCTTGTTGTAATAAGGAGTCACGACGAGCAGGCCGTGAACCCCGGCCCGTTCGGCCGACCGGGCCAGCTCGATGGTGTGGGCGGTCACGTTGGTGCCGACCCCGGCCACCACCTTGGCCCGTGAGCCCACCGCCTCCAGCACCACCCGCAGCAGGCGTTCCTTTTCCTCGTCGCTGGTGGTCGGTGCCTCCCCGGTGGTGCCGTTGACGACCAGGCCGTCGTTGCGCATGTCGGTGACGAGATAGTCGGCCAGGCGGGCGGCCCCGTCGTAGTCGACGGTCCCGTCGGATGTCATGGGGGTTATCATCGCCGTGACCATCGACCCGAACGGGGGGGTCTGGGGGGGATCAGGGTTTGGTCCCCCCGGGCTGGCACTGTACGGCGCCGAGTTCGTCGTCATACCCGAACGCTACCCGCTGCAGGGTGCGCGGAGTAGCCGGCTTACCGTCGCCACGACGAGAAATCCCGCCACCCCCTGGCCCCGCTGTCTGGGGCCAGGGGGTCAGGGGGGTCTGGGGGGATAGGTCCCCCCAGGGGCGGGGGGACCCCGGGGGGTCGCCCCCCCGGGGTAAGCACCTTCGTGGGCTCGGGGGTACCCACGTCAGCCGCTTTCACTTGGTCATCGTCTGGTGGTGCCGGAGCGTTACAAGCGGGCTAGGTGGCTGGCTGGTGGTGCGGCGGGCCAGGATCAGGGCCGCGGCCGCGGCGGTCGCCAGCGCCACGGCCATGATGGCCGCGATCGCCGCCGCGCTCAGGCTGACCGCGATACCCGAGCCGATGCCGCTCGTCTCGCCCTGCATGTTGATCAGCCGCGGCGCGATCAGCAGGCCGGCCACGGTGCCGGCGGTAACGCCGACCAGGGCGAGGATCATCGTGTTAGTCACCAGGGTGGCCATCACCTGGCGCGGCGTGAGCCCCATCGCCGCGAGCACGCCCATCTCGTGCTGGTGATCCCGCATCCCGACCACGGTGGCGGTGAGCAGGTTGGCCAGCCCGATCACGGCCAGGATGATCACCGAGACCGCGATCACCAGCTGCAGCCCCACCAGGCCGCTGGCCGGGTTCGGCACGATCTGCACGTCGAGCCGGTCGTGCGACTCGGCGAGCAGCCGGGCCCGGGCCGCGGCGGCCGTCACTCCCGGCTTCAGGACCAGGTGGTAGACCGTTTGCGGCGGCGCGCTGCCCGCGTGGTCCAGCGCGTCGAGCCCGAAGTCGAGCACGTCGCCGTTGTTGTCGGGCTCGATCGTCCGGCCGACGATGTGCAGGATCACCGGCACCCCGTCGATGGTCGGCGAGATCCACGCGCCGACGCCGATGTGCATCAGGTCGAGGAAGCCCTGGCCGGCGACCGCCTCGTTGGCCGCGCGGAACATCCGCCCCTGCACGGCCCGGAACGGGTAGGGCCGGGTCGAGGTCCCCATCGCCCGGGCGTAGAAGGTGCCGTTGTCGCCCGGCAGCAGGGTGACGGACTGGGCGCCGGGATAGGCCGCGAGCACCTGGGCGTCGTGGCCGATCAGGGCCAGCATCTGCTCGCTCTCCAGGCCGCCCTGGCTGACCGTGACCGCCGAGGCGAGGCCGATCTTGCCCGGGTCACTGGTAAACCCGTCGATGGTCGACCAGCAGGTCAGCGCGATGGTGATCATCGCCATCGGGATGGCCAGGCCGAACACGGTCAGCCCGGCGGACAGCCGCCGGGTCAGCGAGTCCCTGGCCCCGAGCACCAGCGCCGCGGGCAGGTGGAAGAGCAGGCTGAGCCGGGTGATCAGCGACAGGTGCCCGCGGGGCGGGCTCGGCTGGACCGCGGCGACCGGCGAGACCCGGCCCGCCCACCAGGCCGGGATGACGGTCGCGACCGCAACGGTGAGCACGGTGCCCGCGCCGATCAGCGCTATCCAGGCGCCGGACAGCGGCGCGAGGCCGACCGGTGTCCCGCCCGGCGGCTTGACGAACGCCGGTGAGGTGATGATCCGGGCGGCGGCCAGCCCGAGCGCGGCCCCGGCCGCCCCGAGCAGGGTCTGCTCGGCGAGCAGCATGCGGACCACCTGCCCGGGCGTGAACCCGAGCGCCTTCAGCATCGCGATGTCCTGGCGCTGGACGAGGACGCGGCCCGCGGTGACATTGGCGATGGCGCACGGGGCAGCGAGCAGCGCGATGAGCCCGAACAGGGCGAGCAGCAGCCCGAGCAGCCGGTCGTTGTTCGCCATCGAGTCCTTCACCTGCTGCCAGGTGGAGTAGCGCTCGACGGCCGAGGCCGAATTCTCGGCCGGCCCGTTGTACAGGTTCCAGATGGTCTGGACGACCTGGCCGGTGGCCACCGTGGAGTTGTCGAACAGGCGCAGGCCGACGATCTGGAGGGTCTCGCCGGGGTTGGCCTCCACCCGGGTCAGCAGCCCGTGCTGCACCCAGATCAGGCCGGGGGTCCACTGCGGGTAGAAGCCCTGGTCGGCGGTGTCCGCGATGCCGATCACCCGCATCGGCACCCTGGTGCCGTCGATCCCGTCCACCGTGATCCAGTCCCCCACGCCGACGCCCGCCGCCTGGGCGAAGGACGCCTCGACGACCGCACCGTCCCGGGCCGAGGACCGCAGCCAGGTCCCGGACACCACGAGCGGCACGGACATCGCGGGCGGCTCCTGGGTCATGGCCCTGAGCTCGACCGGCGACTTCACCGCGCCGCGCTCGAGCGTCGCCGGCGCGGCCTGGTATGGCTGGCCGGTCTCCTTGATCCCGGCCACGCGGCGTAGCTCATTGGTGTTGGTGCCGTTCTGGAAATAGATCAGCACGTCCGCGCCGCGGGTCCGGGCGAACAGTTGCTGCCACGGGTTGACCGCCCCCTGCAAGAGCATGGTGGCGAGGAACAGCGCGGCTACCACCCCGGCGACGACGGCGACCGTGATCAGGGCCTGGCCCCGCCGGGCGCGCAGGTCAGCGCGTGCCCACCGGAGCGTGCCTCGCATCAGGTCTCAGCCTTTCAGCTCCAGAACGTCGGCGACGCCGTTCATGGTGCGCGGGATGGGCACGATCTTGGCGTCGTCGGCCACCATCCCGTCGAACAGGTTGATCACCCGGTCGGCCAGGCTCGCGACCCGGGCGTCGTGGGTGACCATCAAGATCGCCTGCCCCCCGTCGTGCGCCCGGCGCAGCAGCCGGAGCACGTCGCGGGTGTTGGAGCTGTCCAGGTTGCCGGTCGGCTCGTCGGCGAGCAGGACGCTCGGCTCGTTGGCCAGCGCGCGCGCCAGCGCCACGCGCTGCTGCTCCCCGCCGGACAGCCGGGCCGGGGCGGCGTCCGCCTTATCGGAAATGCCCAGCTCGGTCAGCAGCTCCTCGCGGCGCCTCCTGGCCTGCCGCGGGGTGGCGCCCGCGAGCAGCGCGGGGAGTTCCACGTTGTCGGCCACCGTCATGTTGGACAGCAGGTTGAAGAACTGGAACACGAAGCCGATGTGCTGCCGCCGCAAGATGGCCCAGGCGGCCGTCGAGAGCCCGTCCACGCGCTGGCCCCGCAGCCAGATCTCGCCGCTCGTGCGGGGCTCGAGGCCGCCCAGCACGTGCAGCAGGCTGGACTTGCCCGAGCCGGACGGTCCCATGACGGCGACGAACTCGCCGATACCGAGCTCGATATCCACCCCGCGGACGGCCTCCACCGTGAACCCGTCGGCCCGGTACACCTTCACCAGCTTCGACGTCCTGAGGAGGATGGGGGGCTCGGTCGGCTGCGCGGGCGGCCAGGGCGAGTCCTTCGGCGCGATACCTCTCACACAAGTTCCTCCTGGCATCTCTGCAGCCAGTCGAGGTCGGCCTGCAGGTGCAGGATGGCGCCCTCGATCAGGAGCCGGGCCGGGGCGTCGGCCGGGTCGGCTTCCGCCTGCAGCTCGGTCAGGTTACGCATTATGCCCAGATAATGCCTGCGCTGGGAGTTCATGAGCTCCATCCGGTCGGCGAGTCCCGCCATCGGGGCCAGGATGAGCTTGATGAAGAACTCGTCGCGGACCCGCGGCCCGTCGCTCGGCTCGCCGACCCAGGCGCGCAGCGCCTCCCGGCCCGCCGGGGTGAGTGCGTAGACCCGCTTGTTGGGGCGGGTGGTCTGCTCGACATCCTCGCTGCGGACCAGGCCGTCCTGCTCGAGGCGCTTCAGGGTGACGTAGATCTGCCCGATGTTCGGCGATGGATACGCCTGGCCGAAGGTCTGCTCAAGCGCGAGCCTCAGCTCGTAGCCGTGAGCCGGCTCCTTGGCGAGCAGGGCCAGCAAGGGCTGCCGCACGATCCCGTCACCTCCATGGGCCCGCCAGGACCCGCGTTCAGGTTAACGCTGGGCCTTACCAGCGGGTAAGGCCCAGCGCCGTGGATAAATGCCGCGCGAAACATGTCGGACTCGTAATGTGATGCGGTTGACATGTACCTAACGGCGGTGCATAACATGCATGTACGAATTTTACCTGGCCCTGGGGTATCTGGGTGGAGGACCGCATGAGGCGTGCGATGCCTGGTATCGCAATCCTTGCCGCGGGACTCATGCTCCTGGCGGGGTGCACCGCGGACGGCGCCTCGTCGAGCGGGTCGGCTCCGTCGACGAACGGGATCGGCCCGATCACCTTCGCCATCGGCAAGGACAACTCCGGCTGGCTGCAGGGCGTGATCACCGGGTGGAACCGGGGCCATCCCAGCCAGAAGGTCACCCTGCTGCTGCTGCCTCAGGCGTCCAACGGCCAGCTGGCCCAGCTGGTCGCGAACCTTCAGGCGAAAAGTGACCTGTACGACGTCATCGACATGGATGTCATCTGGACCGCCGAGTTCGCCTCGAACGGCTGGATCATCCCGCTGCCGCAGAGCCAGTTCCCGCTCGGCGACTTCCTCAAGCCGGCCGTCGACACCGCCAGGTACCAGGGCCGGCTGTACGCCGTGCCCGACTACAGCAACGCGGATCTCCTCTATTACCGCAAGGACATCCTCGCCAAGGCGGGCAAGCAGCCGCCCAAGACCTGGGCCCAGCTGCAGCAGCTCGCCAGGACCGTGGCGCCGGAGTACGGCCTGTACGGCTACGCCGGCACGTTCGCCCCGTACGAGGGGCTTACCGTCAACTTCGCCGCGGCCGTTCAGTCGGCCGGGGGGTCGATCCTCTCCCCGGAAGGCACCAAGGTCACCGTGAACTCGGCCAAGGCCCTCCAGGGGCTCGAGTTCCTCGTGAACGGGTTCCGGCACGGCTGGATCCCCAGGGTCGCGCTCAGCTACGAGGAGGAGTCGGCCCAGAACGCCTTCGCCAGCGGCAAGTTCCTGTTCCTGGATAACTGGCCCGACGTCTACGCGGCCCTGTCCGTGCCGGGACCGCAGAACAAGGTGTACGGAAAGTTCGGGATCGCGGCGCTACCCGGGCCGGACGGGATGGGCTCCAGCTCACTCGGCGGGGCCAACCTCGCGATCAGCGCGTACTCCCGGCACCAGCGGACGGCGCTGGACTTCATCAAGTACATGACGAACCTGACCAACGAGCGGCAGATGCTGGAGAAGGGGTCGTTCCCCCCGGTCTGGACCCGGCTCTACACGGACAAGAGCCTGATCCGCAGCCATCCTTACCTGCCGGTGCTCGAACAGGCCATCAACTCGGCCCGGCCGCGCCCGGCGATCACCAACTACGACCAGGCCAGCCTGGCCATCTCAAGCGCGGTGTACGAGGCCCTGACCCAGCAGAAGCAACCACAGCAGGCCCTGACGGAAATGGCCGGGCAGCTGACCCAGATTATCCGCGATGGCTGAGACCGCAGGGCTGACCGCCACAGGGGCCGGCCAGCCCTGATCCGCTATTACGTAGAGTTACAGGTAGCTACGTTAAGTGGAGGAATACGGTGCGTGAACGATCATTCGAATATTCCGGACGGCGCCTCACCAGCAGATACCAGCTAGCCATGGGAGGTCCCGCTCTTGACGGCGCGGCGGCGCGGCGCGACGATGATCTAATTCGGTGGAACCGGTTCCAACCGCACGTTTCGGGAGTGTGACGATGCCGTCACCGCGTCGGGCGACAATCGCGGATGTGGCTGCCGCTTCCGGCGTCGGCGTGGGTACCGTCTCCCGGGTCATCAACGGCGCGCCCAACGTGCGGGAAGCGACCCGCTCCTCGGTGCTGAAGGTCATCGATCAGCTGGGGTACCGGCCCAGCCACCTGGCCGCCTCGCTGTCACGCGGCACGGCACGCACCATGGCGATCGTGGTACCGCACCTGACCCGGCCGTCGGTGGTGATGCGGCTGGCCGGTGCGCTGGCGGTGCTGGACGAGCAGGGCTACGACACCGTGGTGTGCAACGTCGACACCCCCCAGCAGCGGGATCACCACCTGGCCGCGCTGACCAAGAGGCATCGCGCCGACGGCGTGATGGTGGTGTCGCTCCGGCTGTCGCGGCAGCAGCTGGAGTCCTTCCAGCGCGCCGGGGTGCCGCTGGTGACGGTCGGCGTGCTGGCTCCCGGCGTTCCGCAGACGATCACCGACGACGTGACGGGCGGTCGGCTGGCCACCGAGCACCTGCTGTCGCTCGGCCACCGGCGGATCGGCTTCGTCGGCGACACGGCGCACCGCATCTCAGCCACCAACCTGGGCTTCTCCTCGTCGCAGCGCCGGCTGAGCGGATACCGCCAGGCGCTGGCGGCGGCCGGCGTCGGCTACGACCCCGGGCTGGTGCGGCGCGGCCCGTTCGGCCCGGCGAACGCCGAGGCGCTGGCGGCCGGGCTGCTGGCGCTGCCGGACCGGCCATCGGCCATCTTCGCGGCGTCGGACACCCAGGCGATGGGCGTGCTCACCGCGGCGGACCGATGCGGCATTGCCGTTCCCGGCCAGCTGTCGGTGATCGGCTTCGATGACATCGAGTCGGCGGCCCTGCTCGGCCTGAGCACGGTCCGCCAGCCGCTGGAGAACAGCGGCGCCGTGGGAGCCCGCCGGCTCTGCGCGCTGCTGCGCGGGGAGCGGGTCCGCCCGCTGCGGCAGCAACTCGCCCTGGAGGTCGTGCGCCGCGCCAGCACGGCGACCTTTCGCGTGAGCAGGCCGCCGATCAGATCAGGATCAGTCCGGCCGGGGCGCGGCGGCGGCCGGGCCAAGGGAAATGTGTCATGCACGGGCCAGCCCTGCATGCGGCGGCCGGAGAAGGGAAACGTTACTCGTCGTCCAGCGAGGCAGTGCGCTGACGCGCTAGCCGGGAACTGGCGGTAGCTGGAGGGATGATGATAGGCGACAGTGGCAGAACAAGCGCTTCCATCGGTCGCGCTCACCGGCGGGGCGGCATGCGGTACTCGCGCAAGCGCATGATCGCGGGCGTCGCCAGCGCCGTCCTGGCCGCGACGGGACTGGCCGCCTGCAGCTCGGCGAACGCCGGCACAGGCCCGGTGAAGCTCACCTACTACCTCTACCCGGACACCTCCAAGGCCACGTCGACGGCGATCAGCAACTGCGACAAGGCCAGCGGCGGCAAGTACACGATCTCCTATCAGCAGCTGCCGCAGGCCGCGGACGGCCAGCGGCAGCAGCTGGTCCGCAGGCTGGCCGCACACGACGCCTCGATCGACATCATGGGTCTCGACGTGACCTGGGAGGCCGAGTTCGCGACGGCGGGCTGGATCGAGCCGTGGACCGGCACGTACAAGGCGCAGGCCGTGGCCGGCACGCTCGTGCCCGCCCTGAACACCGCGACCTGGAAGGGCCAGCTCGTCGCGGTGCCCGACAACACCAATACCCAGCTGCTGTGGTACCGGTCCGACCTGGTACCGAAGCCGCCGGCCACCTGGGCCGAGATGATCGCGGATGCGGAGAAGCTGGCCAAGGAGGGCAAGGCGCACCTCATCGAGATCCAGGGCGCGCAGTACGAGGGCGCAACCGTCTGGTTCAACACGATGGTGTCCAGCGCGGGCGGCACCGTGCTGAATCCGGACGCGACCAAGATCACGCTCGGCGCGCCGGCCGTCAAGGCCCTGTCGATCATGAAGCAGCTCGCTAACTCCACCGCCGCGGACCCGAGCATGTCGGTGCAGAAGGAGAACGAGAACCGGCTCCAGATGGAGGCGGGTAACGCGGCCTTCGAGCTGAACTACCCGTTCGTGTATCCCGGCATGAAGCTCGACAACCCGAAGCTGTTCAAGAACTTCAAGTGGGCGCTCTACCCGGAGGTCATCCCCGGCCAGCCGGCCAAGGTGACGATCGGCGGCATCGACCTGGCGGTCAGCGCGTACTCGCAGCACAAGGACCTCGCCTTCCAGGCCGCGCTGTGCCTGCGTAACCGGGAGAACCAGCTCATCGGCGCCAACGTGGGCGGCGTCCCGCCCACGATCGCCAGCCTCTACAACGACCCGAAGCTGTTCGCCGACTACCCGTTCCACGCCGACATCCTGAAGGCGCTCCAGAACGCGAGCGTGCGGCCGAAGACGCCCGTTTACCAGGTCGTGTCCATCGACATCTCGCACCAGATCTCGCCGGCGGCCAGCATCAACCCGGCGAGCGCGCTGCAGTCGATGAAGGGCTCGCTCAACAACGCCCTGCAATCGAAGGGCCTGGTCCCGTGAGCCGCCACCTAGCAGACAGCGGCCTGGCCGCGAGGAAAGGAGGGAGACGGTGAGCACCACTGAGACGGTCACCGCCGGCGCGCCGGCGGAGGCGCCACCCAAGGGCAAGCCGCAGCTATCGGAAGGCGCGCGGGCCGAGCGCAGGCTGGGCTTCACGCTGATCGCGCCGGCGGTCATCGTGATGATCGCGGTCACCGCCTACCCAGTCGTATACGCCATCTACCTGTCGCTGGAGCGCTACAACCTGGCCCTCCCGCAGGCCAAAAAGTTCATCGGGTTCGCCAACTACGGCGCGGTGCTCAGCTCCCCGTACTGGTGGCATGCGCTGTGGGTGACCCTGATCATCACGGTCTTCTCGGTGGCCATCACGCTGGTGCTCGGCTTCCTGCTGGCCTTCGTCCTGCACCGGACAATATTCAGCCGGGGTCTCGTCCGCACCACCTCGCTCATCCCCTACGGGATCGTGACGGTGGCCGCCGCCTACAGCTGGCAGTACGCGTGGACGCCGGGCCAGGGCTACCTGTCCTCGATATTCAACAACAGCGCGCCGCTGACCGATCAAGTGAAAGCCATCATCGTCATCATCATCGCCGAGATCTGGAAGACCACGCCGTTCATGGCGCTGCTGCTGCTGGCCGGCCTGTCGCTGGTGCCCGAAGACCTGCAGAAGGCCGCGAGGGTGGACGGCGCCACGGGCTGGCAGCGCTTCACGAAGATCACGCTGCCGCTGATGAAGCCGGCGATCCTGGTCGCCCTGCTGTTCCGGACACTGGACTCGTTCCGGATTTTCGACAACATCTACATCCTCACCCTGGGCGCCAACGGCACCGGGTCGGTCTCGATCCTCGGCTACGACAACCTGTTCAACGCGCTGAACCTGGGCATCGGGTCGACGATCTCGATCCTGATCTTCATCTGCGTCGCGATCATCGCCTTCCTATTCATCAAGGGCTTCGGCACCGCGGCCCCCGGCACGGACATCGGAAAGAGGTGACCCGCTGATGGCTGCCATCACTCCCCGCCAGAGAACCGGCTGGGCGACGGCGAACTTCGTCGTCATCGCGCTGGCGCTGATCCCGGTGCTCTGGCTGGTCTCGCTGTCCTTCAAGACGCCCACGGCCGTCCTCGACCCGTCGTTCATCCCGTCCCAGTGGACCTGGGGGAACTACCACGGGATCCTGACCTCGTCGCAGTTCCTCCGGCCGCTGCTCAACTCGATCGGCATCGGCCTCATCTCCACGCTCATCGCCGTCATCCTGGCCTCCATGGCGGCCTACGCGGTCGCGCGGCTCCGGTTCCCCGGCAAAAGCGTGCTCATCGGGATGGCGCTGCTCATCGCGATGTTCCCGCTGATCGCGCTGGTGACCCCGCTGTTCACGATCGAGCGCGCGCTGGGGCTGTTCAACACCTGGCCGGGCCTGATCATCCCGTACGTCGCGTTCGGGCTGCCGCTGGGCATCTACACCCTGTCGGCGTTCTTCCGTGAGATCCCCTGGGAGCTGGAGAAGGCGGCCAAGGTCGACGGCGCCACGCCCTTCCAGGCGTTCATCAGGGTCATCGCCCCGCTCGCCGCGCCGGGAATGGTCACCACGGCGATCCTGGTGTTCCTGGCTTGCTGGAACGACTTCCTGCTGGCGATCTCGTTCACCTCGACGATCAGCGCCCGGACGGCGCCGGCCGCCATGCAGTACTTCAGCGGCGGATCGGTATTCACCATTCCGACGGGTCCGATCGCGGCCGCCGCGGTGGTCATCACCATCCCGATCATCATCTTCGTGCTGTTCTTCCAGCGCCGGATCGTCGCCGGGCTGACGTCCGGCGCGGTCAAGGGCTAGCGGAGTTAAGGAGAGACAAGTGGCCGAAATCGTGCTCGAGCACATCACCAAGCGTTTCCCGGACGGATCGCTCGCGGTCAACGACTTCAACCTGGAAATCGCCGACGCGGAATTCGTCATCCTGGTCGGCCCGTCGGGCTGCGGCAAGTCGACGGCGCTGAACATGATCGCCGGCCTGGAGGACATCACCTCGGGCGAGCTGCGCATCGGCGGGCAGGTGGCGAACAACAAGACGCCCAAGGACCGCGACATCGCGATGGTCTTCCAGAGCTACGCGCTGTACCCGCACATGACCGTGCGGGAGAACATGGGCTTCGCGCTGAAGCTGGCCAAGACGCCGCAGGCCACGATCATGGAAAAGGTCGACGAGGCGGCCAGGATCCTGGACCTCACCCAGCTCCTGGACCGCAGGCCGGCCAACCTGTCCGGCGGGCAGCGGCAGCGGGTCGCGATGGGCCGGGCGATCGTCCGCGACCCGGCGGCGTTCCTGATGGACGAGCCGCTGTCGAACCTGGACGCCAAGCTGCGCGTGCAGACGCGCACCGAGGTGTCGCGGCTCCAGCGGCGCCTGGGGACCACGATGGTGTACGTCACGCACGACCAGGTCGAGGCCCTGACGCTCGGCGACCGGGTCGCGGTCATGCGCACCGGCGTGCTGCAGCAGGTGGCCTCCCCGAAGGAACTCTATGAGCGGCCTGTCAACCTGTTCGTGGCCGGCTTCATCGGGTCGCCGGCCATGAACTTCATGGCCGGCACGCTTGAGGAGGGCATGCTGCGCACCGGCCTCGGGGAGTTCCGGCTTAGCGACCGGCTGCGGCGGGAAGTGGAGTCCTCCGGGACCGGGCGCGAAGTCATCGTGGGCCTGCGGCCGGAGAACTTCGAGGACGTGGCGCTGGTCTCGCCCGACAACCGCCCGTACGGGATCACGTTCCACGCCACCATCGACGTCCTGGAGTCCCTGGGTTCCGACGTGTTCGTCTACTTCACGCGTGAGCTCGGGCAGGGAGTGAACTCCGCCGAGCTCGAGGAGCTGGCCCGGGACTCGGGACGCGCAGACTCCGGCGCCGGCGGCGAAACCATTGTCGCCAGGCTCGACGCCGCCACTCAGATCGCCGAGGGCCAGGACGCCGAGCTCTGGGTGGACTCCCGGGCGATGCACATCTTTGACCCGGCCACCGGCCGCAACCTGTCGCTGGCTAGCGACCGCGACGGCGGCGGCGTGGCTGCCCCCGTGCAGCCGGTCTCGGGCGCGGACGCCGTGCAACCGGAACCCGCCGACCCGAACGCCACGGCCACCGACATCCGGGCCGTTCCCGGCCAGGCCGGCCAGTCCGGCCAGGGCGGGGAGGCTACCTGACCTTTCGCCGCAGCCGCTCGATTATCTCGTCGTTCCATTCGTGGGTCCGGATGAGCCGGTACCGTTCGGCGGCAATCCGCATGTAGGCCTCGGCCTCGGTGCGGGAGCCGATCATGTCGGCGCCCCGGAGCATCCGGACCACGGGCTGGTACTCGTCGGCGAACCACCGGCGGGCGATCTCGGCACGGTCCATGAACCGGTGGTTGTCCTGCATGCACCGGCATCCCCAGGCCTCGACGGCCTCGCCCAGCTCGGCGTACGACCACGGATCGCTGAAGGCGATCTTGGCGTAGGCCTGCTCGGGCAGCGGCACGCGGGCCCGGAACAGCCGCTCGTAGTCCTTGACCAGCAGGTCGCCACGACGGCGGATGCCCGCGGCGGGCACGACGGTGAGAATCTCGGTGACGTAGGCCTCGATCGTCGTGGCCCCGGTCGCGATCGCGATCGAGACCCGGTGATGGCCGTCCTGCACGAAGTGCAGATCACCGATGCGGTACACGTCGATGGGCGGGATCGGCTCGCCGCGGCGCTGGGCCAGGGCCAGCCGCTCCCACCGCTCCCTGACCCGCCCGCTGGTGGGCCGGAACCGGCGGTCGAAGTCCCGGCCGGAGTCGAGGGTGCCCACGATCGTGTCCAGCCGGATGGTCTGCAGGCCGAGCCGCCGCTCGCCGCGCATGCCCAAGGCGGCGACGACCTCGTCGAACGGCAGGATGAGGTTGACGTCATCCGGCCCACGGCGGAGCCACTGGGCGAGCCGGGCCAGCGTCTGCCGGCGCCGGGCGCGCAGGAAGTCGTTCTCGACGTCGGCGCGGGGAAAGCCGGTATCAGGCATGGCGACGACCGGGGAGCAGCTCAGCCAGGCCGGCGCCCGGTTCGAGTTCGAGCAGGTGCCACCCGGTGACGTTGAACACCGCGGTGCGGCCCAGCCGGCCCAGCCGGACGGGCGCGCCGTAGGGATGCACGTGGCCGTGCAGCAGCGCCGCGGGCTGGAGCGCGGCGACCAGGCCGCGCAGCCCTGCGAACCCGCGGTGCGGCGGGTCGTCGCCGTCCCCGACGCCACGCGGCGGCGCGTGCGTCAGCAGCACGTCGACCCCGCGGCCGTCCCGCTGCCGGCGCCACCACGCCCGGCCTCGCAGCGCCCGGGCGCGGCGGGTCTGCTGCCGGTCGGTGTACTGGTTCGGCCCGTCGCTGTAGCGCCGGCTTCCGCCGAGCCCGGCCAGCCGCAGGCCGGCCACGTCGATGATCCGGCCGTCGGCGTTGACGGCGCCGGCCGGCCAGGGCGGCCGGGCGGGCAGGCCGGCCTTCAGCGTCAGGCCGGCCCGGGACGAGCGGTACCCGGAGACGTCAGGGTCATGATTACCCGGCACGAAGACCAGCGGGACGTCCAGCGCGTTCATCAGCGAGCCCAGGTACTCGAAGGGCAGGTCACCGCAGGCCAGGATGAGCTGGGCGCCGCGCACCGCGGTCGGGTCAGCCACCAGCGCATCATCGACCTCATCGGAGACCGCGAGCACGCGGACCATACCCCCGATCATAAGACGGGCCGCCGACGGCGCGCGGGTGCCTCAGTGCGCGGCCGTTTCCGGTGCCTGCATGCGTACCTCGAGGCCACTGTGCCGCAGCGCCGCTTCCACCCGGTAGATCTCGGCCTGCGAAGCGCGGTCGCCGCCCTGCGGCGGGCTGATATCGAGCCGCCGGCAGGCCGCCGACAGCGCGTCCAGGTAGGCGCCGCGCACGGCCTGCACCCGGTGGTGCTTGGCGGTCAGCCCGGACCGGGTTTCGGTGTCCTCGAGCTCCGAGCGCAGCCGGCGCAGGTCGGCCTGGAGACGCTCGATCGGCTCGGGGGGCTGGGCCTGGAAACGAGCCCGGTAACGGGCCTCGGCGAGCCACCTGGCCGCCCGCCAGGCGCCGATCAGCGCGAATCCCACCGCCGTGGGCAGTGCGAACAGCAGGAGGTAGGCGAGAACCGGAGTCACCTAACTAGTGTCGGCTCGGCGGCAGGCGAAAGCAAGCGCGAGAGCACGCGAGCGTAGGCTGGCGCGGTCGCACGGCGACCCTCATGAGGAGGCAGATGAGCGAGAACGCGGACGGGCGCCGCTGGTGGCACGGTGCCGTCATCTACCAGCTGTACGTACGGTCCTGGCGGGACAGCAACGACGACGGGTACGGCGACCTGCGCGGCATCATCGAGCGGCTCGATTACTTGTCCCAGCTCGGCGTGGACGCCGTCTGGCTGTCACCCACCATGCCGTCTCCGGACGACGACTGGGGGTACGACGTCAGCGACTACACCGGCGTCCACCCCGAGCTGGGCACGCTCGCCGACCTAGACGAGCTGATCGAGCAGGCCGGCCAGCGGGGCATGCGGGTGCTGCTCGACCTGGTGCCGAACCACACCAGCTCGGCGCACCCCTGGTTCGCCGACGCCGCGTCGGGCCGCGAGGCCGAGCACCGCCGCTACTACGTGTGGGCGGATCCCCGGCCGGATGGCGGCCGGCCGAACAACTGGCTCGACTTCACCGGCCGGCCCGCCTGGCAGTGGCACGACAGCGGCCAGTACTACCTGCACAACTTCATGCCGGGGCAGCCGGACCTGAACTGGTGGGAGCCCGCGGTCCACCAGGAATTCGCCCGCATCCTGGAATTCTGGTTCGAACGGGGCGTGGCCGGGTTCCGCATCGACGTGGCGAACGGCCTGTACAAGGACGCCGAGCTGCGCGACAACCCGCCGCTGGACAGCGACAACCCGCTGGAAGGCGTGTTCGGCCTGCGGTTCGTCTACAACAGCAACCGCCCGGAGACGCACGGCGTCTACCGCGACTGGCGGAAGATCGCCGAGAGCTACTCCCCCGAGCGGCTGCTGCTCGGCGAGACCTGGGTCCCGGACACGCAGCGGCTGGCCGCCTACTACGGGGACAACGACGAACTGCAGCTCGGGTTCAACTTCCCGTTCGCCCTCGCCGACCTCGACCCAGGCCGGCTGGCGGAGATCGTGGAGCAGACGCTGGCCGCGCTGCCACCCGGCGCGGGCCCGGTGTGGATGGGCTCCAACCACGACCTGGGCCGGTTCCCCAGCCGCTGGTGCGGCGGCGACGAGCGCAAGATCAGGCTCGCTCTGCTGGTGCTGACCACCCTGCCCGGCACCAGCGTGCTCTACTACGGCGACGAGATCGGCATGACCGACGTCGACGTGCCGCCCGCGCTGCGCCGCGACCACGCGACGCTGGACCTGGAAGGCGGCGCCGACCGTGACCGGGCCAGGACGCCGATGCCGTGGGACGGCTCGCCGGGCGGCGGCTTCACCGGTCCCGGCGTGACGCCGTGGCTGCCCATGGCCGCAGACCGCACTCTGCTAGCTCCGGGGGGGACGACCCCCCCGAACCCCCCCGCAGATCGCACGGTGGCCGGCCAGCGCGGCAAGCCGGAGTCCACGTTGTCGCTGTGCCGGCGGCTGCTGGCGCTGCGGCGGGCCGAGCTCGGCCGGGGCCTGGCGGACTTCGAGAACCTGGCCGTGACCGAGGGGGCCTGGGCGTACCGGACCGGTCCGGTGGTGGTGGCGGCGAACTTCACCGATCAGCCGGCCAGCCTGCCCGCCGAGGCGGGCGAGGTGCTGCTGACCACCTCCGCCGAGCAGGCACCGCCGTCACCTGGCGTCCTGCGTCCCTGGGAAGGCGTGGTTACCAGGCGGTCTGGCTCAGGCGCCGGGCACGATCAGCTCTAGCTTCGGGAAATAGGCCCGGTACCGGCTCGCGTCCCTGGTGAGCAGCCGGTAACCGGCCACGGCCGCGTGCGCGCCGATGTAGAAGTCCAGCATCGGGGACCGCTTGCCGCCGCCGCTCTGGCGGCACCGGAGGTAGGCCTTGCCCGCGGCGAAGCCGGCCCGGTAGGGCAGCGGCTCGCGCTCGTAGTCGCCGGCCGGAAGCAGGTCATCGAGTTCCTCGGCCGACCGGTACCCCACCGACACCTCGGCGTAGATGAGCGGGTTGATCACGACCCGGCCCGCGTCCAGGGCCTCGGCAATCCGGCTCGCCGACCAGTCCGCCCACCGCGGATCGCCGGTGGCCACGTCCAGGATCAGGCACGAATCGACGAGCGTGGCTGGTCGTACCGCCGCGGGGTTACTCGGCACGGAGCAGATCCATGATCTCGTCGGTGCTCATTCCCTCGACGTCCGCGCTCGTCGCGGTGTTGCGCAGCCGCCGGACGAGGCGCTGACCCCTGGTTTGCGCCCCCTCAGCCCGGACGATCTGCAGGACCCCGCCGACCTCCACCACCTCGACCTCATCGCCTTCACGCAAGCCGAACTTGGCGCGAAGATGGGCCGGTATCGTCACCTGCCCCTTGCTGTTCAGCACCACCGCGGCCTCCAACGGGTATCGCGTATTACAAGTATTACGTAATACTATGCGCCCAGGGCGCACCGGCGAGAACGGCCGCCGCGCCGCCGACGCGGTGCTCGCCGCGGCCCGCGCGCAGGCCGTGCCCGGCGTAGGCCCGGTCCTGAACCTAGGCTCGGGGCAAACGGTCGGCACTAGTCGTGTAGGGTAGACTACTACCGAGCGGGATGGTTCCCAGGCCGCGGTTCCACAGCGGCCAATACCGGGAAGGATTAACAGCGTGAACCAGCATGACGCCAGGCCGGTCGAGCTAGTCCCCGACGCCTCGTTCGTGGACGGGGCCGAAACCTCCGTCGTCCGGGGCGGGCCGGAGTGGCGGCAGCTGTCGTTCCGGGCCAGCGGCCTGACCATCGAGCTTGAGATCACCGGCGGCGGGGACCATCGCCGCCTGATGGGACAGCTCATCCCCAGGCAGTCGGCCGCGGTGGACATCAGGCACGGTCAGGGTGTCACCACCGTCGAGGCGGACACGCACGGGCGGTTCAGCGCCGAGGAGGTCCCGTCCGGCCAGATCAGCCTGCGCTGCCGGCTGGGCTCGGACCAGGCTCCCATCGTCACCGGCTGGATCAGCCTGTAGGCCAGACATAACGACGCCGGCCCGGGAACACCCGGGCCGGCGTCGTCTGGTGCTAACTGGACCCGCGAGATCAGCCGAAGCGCGCGAGCGCGGGGACGAACTTCGCCGCGTCGATCGTGCCCCAGCCGCTGGCCAGGTCGTAGCCGGTCCCGGCGTCGAAGCCGGTGACGCCGGCGAAGGAGTTGTTGCCGGAGGTGACGTCCACGATCCCGGTGCTGCCGACGTGCTGGCTCAGCGCGCCCATGAGATAGAGCCCGGGGTTGAGCAGGCCGAGCCGGTGGTGGGCCGCCTGGTCGGCGAGCGCGACGATGCCGGAGAAGATCGGCGACGCCTCGCTGGTGCCGCCGAAGATGTGCCAGGGGGAGCCGGGGTTGATGAAAGAGTAGTAAACCCACGCGCCGCCGTTGACCGCGGCGCTCATCGAGATGTCCGGCGTACCGCGCTTCTTGCCGACCTCCTTGGTGACGAGGCTCTGGTAGGCCGGGCGCGGGAAGACACCGGACACGCCGCCGCCGCCGACCCCGAAGCCGTCGTTCCACACCACGTCGGGCGACAGCCGGCTGCCGCTGTTGTCCAGGTTCAGCATGGTGCCGCCGATCGAGGTGACCAGCGGGTCCGACGATGGCCACGAGTTCACCCGGAACGGGTACAGGGTGCTCGCGTCGGATTCGGCGTCCGTCGCCCCGTCGTCACCCGAGGAGGCGAGGACGGTGACGCCGTGGGCCACCGCGTCCTTGAACGCGTACCGCAGGTTCAGCAGGCTGGAGAAGTTGCCGCTGTCGAAGCCGGGGAAGGTGTTCTCGGTCGCGCCGAAGCTCTGCGTGATCACGTCGCCGATGCCGCGGTCGATCAGCGATTTCTCGGCGTTCATCATCTCCGGCAAGCCGGACGTGCCCTCGACCTCGGCGACCGGGGTCTCGGCCAGGACGATCTTCGCGCCGGGCGCGATGGCGTGCGCGTACTCCACGTCGAGGGTGGTCTCCTGGGCCCAGCCGACCATGGTCGGATCATTGGGGTCGAACGGCGGGACGTTCCCGAACTTCATCACCTGCAGGCCGGGGTCGGGGAAACCCCACTGCTGGTCGAAGACGTGCAGGTCGTTCGCGATGGTCGGAGAGCCGAACGAGTCCACGATCACGATGGTCCGGCCGGCGCCGGTGATGCCGCCCTTGTACAGGGGGTTCAGGTTGTAGGCGACCCGGTACTGCACCGGCGAGTAGCACGCGATGCCCAGCCGGGTCCGGCAATCCGAGGTGGATATCGGCGCCGTGAGGGCCTTGGTGAGGATCGGATGGCCGATCGCGGGCACGGCCCGGGCGGAGGTCAGGTGCGCGGCGGCGGGAGCCGCCGCGGTCACGGCCGGGGCGGCCAGCGACAGCCCGGCGAGCCCGCCGACCGCGGCCACGGGGACAACGGCCCGGGCGGTTACCCACGCGAACGCGGACCGGCGGCGCGATGCCGCGCGGCCTTCGGGTGCGGCGCGGCGCGCCGTCCTTCGGGAGAACACAGTCAATTCCGCTCCTTTGACGATGGCTGGCACCCGGACGGGGTGAGCACGGGCGCATGGCCCGGGCGCGAGGTCAGCATGGCCTGGTGATAAGGCCGTCTCGCGCACCGGTCCGTTATCCCACACAACAGAAAAGAAGTCGATAGTTATCGGGTTAATTGCCTATTGCATCGGGCCAGCGTGCGTGCTGAAATGTCGCATTTATTTCGCACCGTTCGTTATCTCCGTGGCGGCCATTGCCGAATCATGGATCAAGCTGCCGACACCGACCTCAGTGGTAATCGGCTGGTACCCGGCCGCCGATGGGTCTACACGGGCGCAACGTGGCCGGGCGGGGATGGTGGTGGCGGGTCCCCGCCACGAATCGCCGCGGGGTGTCACAAACCGGCACGCTGCCCGGTCTGAGCTGATGAGACCGAGAGAATAGAGGACAAGGTGCGGACGATCCTGGTGGTTGGCGGCGGCTACGCCGGTTTTTACGCGGCGTGGCGGCTGGAAAGGAAACTTCGCCGCGATGATGCGCGGATCGTGGTGGTTGATCCCCGGCCGTACATGACATATCAGCCGTTCCTGCCCGAGGTGCTGGCCGGATCAGTCGAGGCCCGGCACGCCGCGGTCTCCCTGCGGCGGCACCTGCGCAGGGCCAGGCTCGTGGCCGGGACCGTGACCGCGATCGACCACGCGCACCGGACGGTCACGGTCCACCCGGCCGAGGGACCCGATTTCGCGCTCGGCTACGACATCATCGTGGTCACCGCCGGCGCGGTGACCCGCAGGCTGGCCATACCCGGCGTGGCGGAGCAGGCCATCGGCATGAAGCACGTCGAGGAAGCGGTGGCGATCCGCGACCGCCTGCTGACGGCCTTCGACCAGGCCTCAACGCTCGAGCCGGGTCCGCTGCGCCGGCGACTGCTCACCGTGGCGTTCGTCGGGGGTGGTTTCTCCGGCGTCGAGGGCTTCGGTGAGCTGTTGTCGCTGGCGACGTCGTTGCTGCGGTCGTACCCGGAGCTGAGCCCGGCGGACCTGAACTTCCACCTGATAGAGGCCCGCGGCCGGATCCTTCCCGAGGTATCCGGCCGGCCCGGTCAGTGGGTGGTGCGCTCGCTGGAGGAGCGCGGCGCACACGTCCACCTCAATACCGGGCTCGTCTCCGCGCGCCACGGTCACGTGGTCCTGTCGACCGGTGAGGAGTTCGATTCCGGGCTGATCGTGTGGACCGCGGGCAACGCCGCGAACCCGATGGTCCGCAGCCACACCGATCTGCCCGTCGACGAGGGCGGACTGCTGATTGTCCGCGCCGATCTCCGGGCCGGCACCGAGGCCGAACCGGTGCCTGACGCCTGGGGTGCCGGTGACAACGCCGCGGTTCCCGATCTGGCCGCGGACCGGCCCGGGGCCGCGACGGTGATGAACGCCCAGCACGCGGTGCGACAGGGAAGGCTGCTGGCGGACAACATCGCCGCCACCTTGCGCGGGCGAGAGCCGAAGGCGTACGTGCACCACAGCCTCGGAACGATCGCGACGCTGGGCCTCGGGCGGGGGATCTTCCAGTACCGCCGCCTGGTGATCAAGGGGTTCCCGGCCTGGCTGATGCATCGCGGGTACCACGTGCTGGCCGTTCCCACCTGGGAGCGGAAGATCAGGGTGCTGGCGATCTGGCTGACCGCCGCGCTGTTCGGCCGGGACATCGTCTCGCTGGCTTCGGTGCAGCACCCCCGCCAGGCGTTCATCACCGACGGCGAGCTAGCCTCTGGCAACCTGGCCGTCGGCGGCTACGAACGCCCCCGAGCGACTGCTCATAGTGTTGACATTTGCTCAGAATGAGTTATGACAGTCCTTGGCAGCCCGGTCTATACAGGAGAGTCTATGGCTACCACCGCATCCGCCGTTCCCGGTGGCTCCGTGGACTTGGCGCTGGAGGGCTGCACGGTCATCGTGACCGGGGCGGGCAGCGGGATCGGCGCCGCCACCGCGCGCCTGCTCGGGGCGGCGGGCGCATCGGTGATTCTGGTCGGCAGGCGGGAGGCCCCGCTCCGGCAGAGCGCCGACGCGGTCGAGCAGGCCGGCGGCCGCGCCGTCCCGGTACCGGCCGACCTGGCCGATCACGCCAGTCCGGCCCGTATCATCGCCGCGGCGCTGGCCGCGTTCGGCCGGATCGACGGCCTGGTCAACAACGCGGCTGTGTGCCAGCACCGGCCGCTGCCCGAGTGGGAGGCCGACGGATTCGACGAGCAGGTCGCGACGAATATCCGGGCGCCCTACTTCCTCATCCAGGCCGCGCTGCCGGCCCTGCGGGAGTCTGCGATCAAGTCGGTGGTCAACATCAGCTCGTCATCCGGCACCTTGCGGCTGTCCGGCCAGTCCGTGTACGGCATGACCAAGTGCGCCCTGGACTACCTGACCCAGTCGCTGGCCGGGGAACTGGCCCCGGCCGGCATCAGGGTCAACTGCATCGCGCCCGGCCCGACCGATACGCCGATCCACGCCACCTGGGCCGACGATCTCGATGAGGCCTACCGGTGGCTGAAGAGCCAGGTGCCGCTCGGCCGGATCGGCGATCCGGCCGAGGTCGCGCGCTGGATCGCCCTGCTGCTGAGCCCGGTGTCATCGTTCATGACCGGGGCGGTGATCCCGCTAGACGGGGGCCAGGTGATCCCGCATGCCTGAGAGCACGGGACGCTGGAGCTCGGAAGAGCTCATGCTCCGCGCGTCCTGGTATTACTACAAGGACGAACTGACTCAGGACGAGATCGCCCGGCGGCTGTCGATGTCACGGGCGTCGGTGGGACGGCTGCTCGACCGGGCCCGGAGGGTCGGCCTGGTGTCGATCAACCTGAATACCGAGTACCTCGACGCCTTCGAGCTCAGCGGGGAGCTGCGCAAGACGTTCGGCCTGGCCGAGGCGCTGGTCGTGCCGGACCACGAGAAGGAGCCGTTCGATCACCACGTCATGAACGCCCGCATCGGCCTTGGCGGAGCCCAGTACATGAGCACCCACCTGCGGCCCGGTGCGAGCCTCGGCGTGGGCTGGGGCGAGACCGTCTCGCGGGTGATCGCGGCCACGAGCTTCGGCACGGTCGGGCCGGTGCACATGGTCACGCTGACCGGCGGGGTAGAGGGCTACCTGCAGACCATCTTGTCCTCCAAAGGCGAGATAGCCGGCGAGCCGGCCCCCCTCACCTCGGCCACCGTGATCCCGAGCCCGATCATGGCGTCCACTTCGGGCCTGGCGGCAGCTCTGCGCGCGGAGCCCACCATCCAGCAGGTGCTGAAACAGGCCTGCGGCGTGGAGTACGCCCTGGTCGGCGTCGGCACCCCCACGGCCGACGCGACCATCGTCCACACGGGCTACCTGAACGCCGAAGACAGCCGTGGCCTGCGTGAGCGAGGCGTGGTCGGCGACATCCTCGGCCAGTTCTTCGACGCCAGCGGCGACGTCGTGGACTTGCCGGTTCATGACCGGCGGATCGGGATCGAGCTCGCTGACCTGAGGCGCATCCCCAAGGTCGTCGGCGTGGCCGGCGGGGAACACAAGGCCGAGGCGATCCTGGGCGCGCTGCACGGCGGGTTCCTCGATGTCCTGGTCACCAACGAGCTGACCGCCATCCGGCTGCTCGAACTGCAGCGCGGCCGGTCGCGCTGACCGGCCCGGGAATCCGTGGCTGCTCCTTGCGGCATCGCGGTACGTGTTCGATACTCAAGGCTGAGCGAATGACCGTCATCTGAGCAAGTGCTCGCGGAGGTCCGGGCGGGTGCCAGGTCCCCGTGCGGAGGGAAGAGATAAGGTGAGCCAGGCCACGATCAAGCCAACCCCGCCCGCGCCGGTCACGCTGGCCGAGTTCGACGAGATCTTCGAGGCGGTCAAGAACTGGGGCCGCTGGGGATCCGACGACGAGCTCGGCACGCTGAACTACATCACCGCGGACACCGTGCGGGCCGCGGCCGCCACGGTCCGGTCCGGGCGGCGCGCGACGATGGCGATCCCGATGAACACCGCGGCCGGGCCGGATAACCCGAGCCCGGTGACCCATCACGTGGTCCAGGGCCACGACATCGACATCGGCTCCAGCGGGGTGACCTTTGCCACCGATTACGTGGGGCTGGCCTTCCACGGCGACTGCCACACTCACATGGACGCGCTCTGCCACATCGCCTACCAGGGCCTGGTCTATAACGGCCGGCCCGCCCAGCAGGTGATGACCTCCAAGGGCGCCACCGCGCTCGACGTGACGGCCTACCGCGAGGGGCTCGTCGGCCGGGGCGTGCTGCTGGACGTGCCACGGTTCCGCGGGATCAGGTGGCTGGAGCCGGGTGAGGCCGTGACCCGCGCCGAACTCGAGGCGGTCGAGCGGGCCCAGGGGGTCCGGCTCGGTGAGGGGGACATCCTCGTCTTCCGTACCGGGCATCACCGGCGCCGTCTCGAACTGGGCGCGTGGAGCAACGACTACCCGCCGGCCGGCCAGGGCAAGGCCGGCCTGCACGTGGACACCATCCGATGGATGCACGAGCGGCGGATCGCCGCGTTCCTGCCGGACGGCGACGGGGAGACGGTGCCGAGCAACGTCGAGGGCGTCCTCTACCCGATCCACCCGCTGCAGGTCACCGCGATGGGCATGCTCGCCGCCGACAGCCTGCAGCTCGAGGACCTGGCCACCGCCTGCGAGCAGGAGGGGCGCTTCGAGTTCATGGTGGTCGGGCTGCCGCTCCGGCTGCCCGGCGGCACCGGGTCGCCGTGGAACCCGATCGCCATCTTCTGACCAACTCCGCCGGGGATGACGTGAAACCAGGAAGGTAGCGCTCATGGAACGCCGGTTTGAGGACAAGGTCGCGCTGGTCACAGGCGCGACCACGGGCATTGGCCAGGCGACCGCGGTACGCCTGGCCGCGGAGGGCGCGGTCGTGGCCGTGAACCAGCTGCCCGGGCAGGACGCGGCGGAGACGCTGCGGCGGATCGCCGAGGCCGACGGCCAGGGCTTCCCGGTGATCGCTGACATGCGCGATCCGGAGCAGGTCACCGCGATGGTGCGCGCTGTGGCCGAGCGCGGCGGGCGGTTCGACTACGTGGTATCGAACGCGGCGATCAACCCGTTCATGGCGTGGGACGAGACGACCGTCGAGGACTTCAACAACCTGTTCGAGACGAACGTGCGGGGCACCTGGATGGTCTGCACCGAAGGCGCCAAGCAGATGATCCGGGAGGGGCACGGCGGCGCGATCTGCTGCGTGAGCTCGATCTCGGCCCACGTGGGCGCCCCGGGCCAGACGGCGTACTGCGGGACCAAGGGCGCCATCAGCATGCTGGCCAAGGCCCTCGGCTGCGATCTGGGCGTGCACGGCATCCGGGTGAACGCGGTCGAGCCGGGCTGGGTGATGACGAACATGAGTGCGCCCTTGATGGAGGATCCGGCCGCGGTGAAGTACTACAACGATCGCGTCGCGCTGCACCGGGGCGCCCAGCCCACCGAACTCGCGGCCACGATCGCCTACCTGCTCTCCCCCGATGCCAGCTACGTGACCGCCGCGACGCTGCTGGTGGACGGCGGCTTCATCGTGAATGCCGAGCTGTGATGGCCCGCCACCCGCGGGCGCGCTGAGGAGGAATGCCATGCCGGACCCGGCGCGGATCTTGCGCGAGGCCTACGACAACGTCAGGCGCGACTACGGAAGGGCCATCGGCCAGCGGCGTGATGAGCTGATCACCCCCGCCCTGGTGCTCGATATCGACGCGGCGCAGCGCAACATCGACCGCATGGCGAGCGAGCTGAAGCAGATGGGCGCGGCCACCATCCGGCCGCACTACAAGACGCACAAGAGCCCGGACCTGGCCCGCCGCCAGCTGCAGGCCGGGGCCGTCGGCCTGTCCATGGCCACGGTGTGGGAGGCCGCGATCCTCGCCGCCGCCGGGATGGACGACCTGTTCGTGGTCAACACGGTGGCCCATCCGGCCAAGCTCCGGGTCCTGGCCGAGCTGGCCCGGGAGCACCGGGTGCTCGTCGCCGTGGACGAGGCCGCGAACGCCGCGGCCGTCTCCGCGGCCGCCGTCACGGCGGGGTCGACGCTGGGGATCATGGTCGAGGTGGACACCGGCATGGACCGCTGCGGGACCGATAACGCAGCGGACTGCCTGGCGCTGGCCCGGCAGGTGACGGACCTGCCCGGGCTGCGCTTCGAGGGCATCACCGGCTACGAAGGGCACTGCTCCATGACGCCGGACCACGATTTGCGGCACGAGCGCCAGCGCGCGGCGATGACGTTCTTCACCGACGTCGCCGGGCAGCTGGAAGCGGACGGAATACCCTGCCCGATCCGGTCGGCCGGCGGGATTGCCACCTGGAACTGGACCGCGGCCTACCCGGGCGTGACGGAGATCCAGGCCGGCACGTACGTGGTCATGGACAACTTCCACGGGCGGATGGTGCCCGGCTTCGAGCACTCGCTCACCATCGCGGCCACGGTCATCAGCCGGCAGAGCGGCAAGGTCATCGTGGACGCCGGCAACAAGTCGGTCGCCGACCCGGCGGACGTGACGATGGTGGGCCACGACCACCCGGTGCTCCGGTTCGATGAGGAACACGGCATCTTCGACGCCGCGGGCGGATCCCCGCTGCGGGTCGGTGACCCAGTGGCGCTCGTACCTGGGTACTCGCCGAGCACAGTGAACTGGTACGACGCTTACCACGTGGTCCAGGGCGACATCGTCGCGGACATCTGGCCGGTCATCCCGCGCGGTCCTGGCCATCACGGGATCGCAGATCCGGGCTGAGCGGCCCAAACCCTTGCCAAGCTCCGCCAGCTAGGTCGATACTCCAGTGAACGGATGATCTATCCGTGAGCGGATGCTCCATGGCCGAAGTGATCCTGTTGCCGGTGGGCGACGGGAAGGAGACTCACGATGGCAGTTGAGGCTGGCAAGCCGAGCACGGGCAGCGTTAAGACCGAGCTGCGGGAGAATGCGGTCGGCCTCCCCGGAATGCTGATGCAGGGAATCGCCACGATCGGGCCATCGTTCGCGATCCTCGCGTCCTTCGTCTTCATCGTGAGTTTCGCCGGGCTGGTGACGCCGTGGGCATACCTGTTCGGCGGAATCCTTCTCGGCCTGCAGGCATTGGCGGCGGCGCAGCTGGCCAAGGTGTTCCCGTCGGCGGGCGGCTGGTACACCTGGATCGCCCGGGCCTTCCATCCGCGCGCGGGGTTCTTCGCCGGGGTGCTGTTCTCGATCTGGCTGCCGCCGGTGGCCACGCTGACCATGGCGTTCCTGGCCAAGACGGTGCTCGAGCCGTCGATCAAGGCGGAGTACGGGGTGGACGTCCCGTGGTGGATCTGGGTCGTGGCCGGCGTGGCCCTGGTGATCTTCTTCGCCTACCAGGGGATCTCCATCTCGGAGAAGGCGCTGATCATCACCGGGCTGATCGAGATCGTGATCATGGTGGCGCTGGCGTTCACCGGGCTCGCGTCGCCGGGTCCCGGCGGGTTCAGCTTCGGGCCGCTCAACCCCGGTAACTTCGGCCTGGCGGGCAACTTGTTCCTCGGCGTGGTGTTCTCGATCTTCGCCTTCAGCGGGTGGGAGTCCACCGGGCCGCTGGCCGAGGAGAGCAGGAACCCCAAGCGCAACGTGCCCATCGGGCTGGTCGGCTCCGTCGTCATACTGACGATTTACTTCGTGTTCGTGACCTGGGGCTACCTTGTCGGCATCGGCGTGAGCAAGGTGGGCGGCATTGCCACCGCGTCGGCTTTCCCGGTCGCCACGCTGGCCCAGCGGGTCTGGGGCGGCGCCTGGGTGCTGCTGCTCTTCGCGCTGCTGAACTCGGCCATCGCCCTGTCCATCGCGTGCTTCAACGGCGGCACGCGGACCTGGTACGCGATGGGCCGGTCCGGCGTGCTGCCGAAGATGGTCGGAAAGGTGAACCCGACCAGGAAGACGCCGGTCAACGCGATCAGCCTGCAGGTGGGCGTGCAGGCCCTCGCGTTCGTGTGCGTGCTGATCTGGGGCGCCGAGGACGTGTTCTTCTCCTGGGCCAACGCGATCACGATCGGCCTGGTGCTGATGTACGTGCTGTGCAACATCGGGGTGGTCAGGTACTACCTCACCGAAGGCCGCGGCCAGTTCAACCCGCTCCTGCACATCGTGGTCCCGGTGATCGCCTCGGCCGCGGGCATCGTGGTCGTGTGGAAGTCCTACTTCTCCCCGTTCACCAGCACCGGACCCGTGTTCTGGGGTCTGATGACGTTCATCGTGGTGCTCGTGCTCACCGTGGTCATCCTGATCTACCTCCGCGTCACCGGCCGGGAGGACTGGATGCGCCGTGCGCAGCTGGTGTTCGAGCAGTCGGGCGGGGGCCACTAGCGTCCCGTAGGAGCATCCGGGTGCGCCCGGCGCGCGCCGCCCACCAGCCGGCCACCGCGTCCCCGGCGGCCCGGCTGGCGTGGCGATGCTGCCAGCGCATCGCCTCGTGCGCGGCCCAGGCCAGGGTGGACTGCGGATCCTGGCCGAACATGGCGCGCAGGGTGTAGCGGCGCTCGCCGATCCGGTGCCCCAGGCCGGCTTCCCCCGCGCCGGCGGCCAGGCGCCGCCGGGTCACGATGATGCCGCTGCGGACCGGCGTGGTCAGCGCATCGACGAGGCGGCGACCTTCGCCGATGTCGCCCGGCGCGGCGCGTAGGGCCAGGGGCAGCCGCGGCCAGGCCGGCTGCGCGCTGAACTCCGCCGCGATGGCCCGGCGGGCAAGCTCCGCCCATGCGGTCAGGGCGGGGACGGCCAGTTCGGCCACGGCGTCCAGGTAGGCCGGCAGCCAGGGCCACAGATGTTCGGCGAACAGTCCCTGCCGCGACCGGGTGAGGGCCTGTCTCGTCGCGGGACGGCGGGCCTCGGCCGCGGCCTCGCCCAGGCTGGCGTACAGGGCAAGGAGGGCGGTCAGGTGATCGGCTTCGGCGGGCGGCGCGACGGCGATGGCCCGCCAGAAGCCCGCGGCCCGGTCGGCACCCTCGCCGCCGAGCGCACCATCCGGCCCGAGGTAGACCGAGGCGTAAGGCGGGCAGTTGAGCACGAAGACATCGGTGTGCTCGGCGTCAGTGAGGGGGGCCAGCCCAAGCGGGCCCGCGACGGCCCGGGCCACGGCGGGACTGTCGGCGACGGCGCCGAGGGCCCGGAGCAGCTCCCAGCGATGCGTCATCGCCCGGCGCTCCGGTCGGCGGGCAGGGCGAACGCCGCCGCGCCCGGCTTGAGCGGGCGCATCAGCCAGCGGGGGCGACGGGTCCCGTCCGGCGACACGTGCCCGGCGGGCCTGGTCTGGGCCATCCACCTGCGGTAGACCTCGCGAGCCTTGGCGGTGTCGACGGCGATGTCGCCGTGCGCGTCCCCGGCCTCGGCCGGGCGGACCCGGACGGCCTGATGCCAGCAGTGCATGCCGGAGATGGGATCGGGGTGGACGGGAAAGGTGAGGTTCTGATGCACGCCGGTGTCGGACCACCAGATGCGCGCCGTATCGGGATCCGCAGAAGAATAGGGCCGAACGTGCTCGGTAGCCCGCATGGCCCAGCCCGCCTGCTCCGCTCGCAGGGCGACCGTCGCCATCATCCCGCCCGCGCCGACCTGGCTGTGCCCGCTGAGCTTCCAGCGGCCCATGTGGTGCGAGCACGCGACGACGCCCGGCCTGATGCCCTCGGTGATCCACGCCTTGGCCACGAAGTAGCCGATCTCGGTCTCCACCCGGATCAGGTCGCCGGTGCGGTCCACCCCGAACCGGGCCGCGTCCGACGGGTGGATCCAGACCGGGTTCGTGTGTGACAGCTCGTCCAGCCATTTGCTGTTGGCCGAACGGGTGTGGATCTGCGTCGGCAGCCGGAACGTGGACAGCAGCACCACCTGGCCGGGGTCCAGCGCCGACGGGTGCACGTGGCTCTTGATGTAGCCGGGCAGCGCGTGCTCGGGCCAGCCCCAGGCGGCCAGGGTCGAGGACCAGAACTCCAGCCGCCCGGACGGGGTCGGGAAGCCGCGGCGGACGACCGCGTCGATCAGCACGCCGACCGGGCGGCGGCCTTGGTCATCCGGGGCCGGAGCCCCCATCGGGACGATGTTGGGCGCGTCCGGCGCGGGCGCGGCCGTGTACACCCGGCCCGTCCCGCGGACGGCCGCGCCAGTCAGCTCCGCGGCCGGGACCTCCTGCCGGTGCACGGCACCCTGGCCGCGGCTGATCTCGAAGGCGCCGTAGCGGCGCATCCACTCCAGCGGCGTGCGGCCCTCGGCCGCCGCCCGTTCCGGCAGGCCTGGCACTGAATGCTCGAACATCCATCCGTAGTACTCGTCCACGGTGAGCTTGCGGCCCGGGCAGGCGCGAGACTCGTGGTACCGCCGGATGCCGAGGGCGCCGTCCGGGTCGATCCGCCAGGACAACTCGATCCAGAACTCGTTCTCCTCCCACACCTCCCCGGGGTTGACCTCGCGGGTGTCCGTGACGGTCTCACCGAGCCGCTCGCGGGCCGCGCGCAGGACGGGCTGGCGGAACCCGACCCACTGCCCGTCGTACTGCTCGTACGAGTGGGTGTCGTGCCGTTCGGAGCCGTGCCCCATCGGCAGCACGTAATCGGCGAAGTAAGCGGACTCGTTCCAGGTGGGAGTCAGGGCGACGAAGCAGCCCACCTTCTGCTCGTCGGTGAGCACCTCCATCCAGCTCAGCCCGTCCGGATTGGTCCACACCGGGTTGTAGACGCGGACGAAGTAGGTATCCAGCTTGCCGCGGCCGTCCTTCAGCAGGTGCGGGAGCAGGAAGCTCAGCTCGTTCTGGGCCAGCGGAAACTCCTCCGGCCAGGACAGGTCCTGCCAGACGCCCGGGTGCGGCGGCACGTGGATCGGCCGCGGCACGAACTTGTTCCAGGCGTTGGGAAAGGTGCCGCCCTCGGTGGCGACCGCGCCGAGCAGCGCGGATATCAGGAACAGGGTGCGGGACACCTGCCAGCCGCCGAGATTCCCGGCCGCCGCCGAGCGCCATGCGTGGCAGGCGAACCGCGTCCCGGCCCCGGCGACGACCTCGGCCACCTCAGCGATGACCGCGGCGTCCAGGCCCGACTCGGCGGCGGCGTACTCGAACGTGAACCCGGAGTAGAGCTCGGCCAGGACAGCCTGGAACGCCTCGAAGGTGCCCGGCAGGTCAGGCCGGCACTCGGCGAGGTACTCCGCCCAGTTCCACCACCGGCGGACGAATTCGGCGTCATACCGGCCCGTTCGGATCAAATTGCTGGCGATGGCCAGGTTGATGGCAGCCTCGCTGCCGGGCTGCGGCGACAGCCAGTAGTCGGCGTGCGAGGCGGTGTTGGACAGCCGGGTGTCCAGCACGATGACCTTGGCGCCGTTCTGCCTGGCCTCGGTGATCCGCTGGGCGTGCGGGTTGAAGTAGTGCCCGGCCTCCAGGTGCGCGCTGATCAGGTAGATGACCTTGGCGTGCGCGTGGTCCGGGCTGGGCCGGTCGATGCCCATCCAGAACTGGAACCCGGTCCGGCCGCCGCTAGAGCACACGTTGGTGTGCGAGTTGTGCCCGTCAACGCCCCAGCTGGCCAGCACCCGCTCGGTGAACCCGTCCTCGCCCGGGCGCCCGATGTGCACCATGATCTCGTTCTGGCGGCCTTCGGTGAGCGCCGCCCGGATCCGTGCCGCCAGCGCGTCGAGCGCCTCGTCCCAGCTGATCCTGGCCCACCGGCCCTCGCCGCGGCGGCCGGCCCGCTTCATCGGGTACAGCACCCGGTCCGGGTCGGTGACCTGGTTGACCGTGGCCGGGCCCTTGGCGCAGTTGCGGCCGCGCGAGCCGGGGTGCTCGGGGTTGCCCTCGAACTTGCGGACCTGCCGGGTGTCGCGGTCCACGTAGGCCAGCAGCCCGCACGCGGACTCGCAGTTGAAGCACGTCGTGGGGACCAGCATGTAGTGCTTTTCGTCCCGCGCGGGCCAGGCCCGGGAGGATAGCTCCACCCAGTCGTCCCAGCGTTCCTTCGGCGGGAAGGCGGACAGGTGCACCCGGCTCGCACCGGGGTAGAAGGTCTCGCCCCTAGCCTCGGCGGCGGCCCGCGCGGCCGACACACGCTCGCCCAGCGCGGCCAGGTCGTGATCGCGGGGGGTTCGGGACACGAGGCCTCCTCAGGCAGCACGGTTCAGGCGAGCGGGACCGACTGGCCGGCCTGGACGTAGGCGTGCTCGTGGGCCAGCAGGCCCGCCAGCGCGAACGGGACGGCCACGGCGCCGGTCCACGGTGCGGACGCCGCCACCGCGACCGCGGCCAGGCCGGGCCAGAACCAGCGCGCGTACCGGCCCCGGGTCATCGTGGCCGAAGCCAGGTGCGCGTGCACGGTCGGGTGGGTCACGGTGATCTCGCCCAGCACCAGCAGGACGTGCGCGCCGGCCGCGGCGGCCAGCAGCACCCCGGCGCCGGTCACCGCGGGCCGCGGCCCGAGCCACCGGGCGGCGGCTAGCGTCACGGCTGCCCCGGCCAGCAGCGCCTGGACCGCCAGGTGCGGGGCCAGCAGCTGGCTCTGCCACAGGTCCCGCGCCCGGGCCTGGGCGAACAGGTACGCCGTGTAGACCGCGGTGGCCAGGCCGAGCGGCCCGGCGAACCCGGCGGCCACCTGCTGGATGAGGGCTGCGCCGGCCAGCGAGCCGAGCAGGAACAACGCGGCCGCCGTGCCGTACCCGCCGATGATGAATGCCCCGCGCACCAGCCAGCTGCGCCAGTGCGGCCGGGTGAAGATCAGGTAGCACCGCCACGGGTGGCGCAGGTCCCAGATCAGCAAGATCCCCGTCAGGCCGAGGAAGGCCACGGCCAGCGCGGGCGCCGCCCAGCGGGCCAGCGGGTCGTCCCAGGACAGCCGGCCGGCCAGGATCAGGATCAGCGGGACCAGCAGGGCGCCCGCGGCCACGCCCTTGGTCCAGGTGTAGAGGCTGACCCGCCAGCCCCACGGTGCGTGGTGGCCCACGTCGTAGGACAGCAGCGCCTCGGCACTGGAGCCGGCCCGGCCAGGGTGCCCGCCGGTGACGTGACCGGGGTCGTGCTCGCCGCCCTGGGTGGCCCAGGCGAACAGGCCGCCGTCGGGCCGGCGGGCCGCGAGCGGGTCGAGCGTGGCCTGGTGCGCGCCCTTGTAGAACAGGCCCGGCCGGGTGCCCTTCTCCGGCTTGCGCACCGTGACCGGCTCGCGGTTCACGATCTGGGCCGCCTTCGAGCCCGGGTCGTTCAGGTCGCCGACCAAGATGGCCTCGGTCGGGCAGACCGTGACGCAGGCCGGCTCGAGCCCGATCTCCAGCCGGTGCGCGCACAGGTTGCACTTCTCGGCCGAGTTGTCTTCCGGGTTGATGAAGATCGCGTCGTAGGGGCAGGCCGCGATGCAGGCCTTGCAGCCGACGCAGATCTGCTTGTCGAAGTCCACGATCCCGTCTGGCCGCCGGTACATGGCCTGGGTCGGGCAGGCGGCCACGCAGGGCGCGTCCGCGCACTGATTGCACCTGGTTACCTGGAACGCCCGGCGGACCTGGGGAAAGGCGCCGACCTCGGCCGACTTGACGTAGGTGCGGGTGACGCCGAGCGGGACCTCGTTCTCGCTCTTGCACGCGGTCGTGCAGGCGTGGCAGCCGATGCACCGGTCCTGATCGATCACCTTCACCCAGCGCTGGAGCACGTCGTCCGGTGTCTCCCCCTCTGTTTCCACGCCGTCAGCCCCCGATGTCCCCTCAAAAACTCCGGATGTACGTACATTTAAGGCTGGTGCGTTCATGAGTGTCAATCACGCTTTCCGGCGATCCGGGAGGGAACCATACTGGACGTCATGACCCTCGACCGGGACAGCGCCCTGCCGCTATGGGCGCAGGTTCTCGGCGACCTGCGACGCCGGCTGGCTCGCGGGGAGTTCCGGCTCCGCTTCCCCGGCGACAACGAGCTGACCGAGCACTACGGCGTCAGCAGGCACACCGTGCGGGAGGCGGTGCGCCGCCTGCAGAACGAGGGCGTCCTCGAACGCGGCCGGGGCCGCGGGACGTTCGTCAGGGACGGCGCCATCGAACAGCCGCTGGGCGCGCTGTACAGCCTGTTCCGTTCGGTCGAAGAGCAGGGCTTCGTGCAGCGCAGCGTCGTCCGCTACCTGGAGCTCCGCCAGGACGAGGAGGCGGCGAAGGTCCTCGGCCGCGCTCCCGATGAATCCCTGGTCTACCTGGAGCGGCTCCGCCTGGCCGACGGAGTGCCCATCGTCCTGGATTGCTCGTGGCTCCCGGCCGCGCTGGCCGGGCCACTGCTCGAGGTGGATTTCACCCGGACCGCGCTGTACCGCGAACTCAACGTGCGCTGCGCCGTCCGTCCGGACGCCGGCTGGGAGCGGATCCGCCCCGTCCTGCCCGACCCGCAGCAGCGCGCGCTGCTTGGCCTGGGCGCCCGGGTGCCCGCCCTGGCGATCGAACGCCTGGCCACCTGGCAGACCATGCCGGTGGAATGGCGGCACGGCCTGGTCCGCGCCGACCGCTTCTCCTATGTGGCCAGGTGGTCGGCTCAGGACAAGGGCGTCAGCTTCGAGCCCACGACCGGAACCAGCCGGCCCTAGCGGGGTGCGGGGGCCGGACTCAGGCATGCAGGGCGGGCCGGTAGATGAGCTCCTGGATGTGGCCGTCGAGTGTCCGGCGCTCGATCAGCTCCAGGTCGAAGTCGGCCGCACCCCCGAAGACCGGGTCCAGCCCGGTCTGGCCGGTGATCACCGGGAAGAGCGTCACTTGGACGCGGTCGACCAGGCCGGCGGCCATCAGCGCCCGGTTCATCGACAAGCTGCCGTGCGAGCGCAACGGTACCTCGGACTCCTGCTTGAGCCGGGCGACGACGTCGACGGCGTCGCCGCGCACGACGGTCGCGTCCGGCCAGTCGAGGGGTCCTTCCAGTGTGGTCGACACCACCGTGGCCGGCAAGCTCCTCATCCGGGTGACCCAGGGATCACGCACCTCGGACTTCTCGGTGCTCGAGGCCAGCATCCGCGCGAACGCCCGGTACGTGCTGGCCCCGAAGACCATCCGCTGCTCCTGCTGGTACAGGTCGAGGCGGCGGTCGAGCAGCTCGGGGCCTTGCTTGCCCCAGTAGCCGGTCCAGTTGCCGCTGGCGGCGCCGAAGCCGTCGAGGCTGGAAAAGACGTCGAAGGTGTAGGTAGCGGTCACGATGCTCTCCTCGAGTGCGGTTGATCGCGTGTCGGGATACAGACTGGCTACCACGGCGAGACTCATCGCCGCTGGAATCCCGGAGTCCGGCCGCCCCGGATGCGGGATTGCCTTCGGGCGTAGTCAGGTAAAAGGAGCCGACGCGAACAGGTTGAGCCCCAGCGCTTCTGAGAGGTACCTGGTGATGTGCTGGCCCCGCACGCTGTTGCCTGCCGCATCGAGCGGCGGGGAGAACGTGCCGAGGCCCCCCTTGCCCGGCGACACCGTCACGATGCCTCCGGCGACCCCGCTCTTACCAGGCAGACCCACGTCGTAGAGCCACTGGCCGGAATGCTCATACAGCCCCGCTGTGGCCAGTACGGCCAGCACGCTTGCAGTAGCGGGTCTCGATGGCCTGCTCACCGGTGACCGGATTCACTCCGCCATTGGCCAGCGTGGCTCCCATCACGGCAAGATCCCGTGCGCTGACGCGCAGAGAACACTGGCGGGTGTAAACGTCGGTGGCGAGATCGGGGTCGCAGTACATGCGGCCATAGCCGTCCAGGAGGTGGGCGATTCCCCGGTTGCGGTCGTTGGTCGCCGCCTCGGACTCGTACACGTCATCGTCCATCACCAGTCGCCGCCCGGCGAATCGCGACACCGCGGCAACGATGCTCTCGAATTTCTCGTCAGCGGTCGTGCCCGGCACCAGGCTCGTGGTGGCCATGGCACCGGCATTGACCAGCGGGTTCATCGTGCGGTCGGCGTTGAGCTCGATGGCCATCACCGAGTTGAAGGGCAGGCCCGTGCTGTTGACGCCTAGCTTCTGGCGCGCCTGCTCATGCCCGAGGGTGTGACAGACCAGCGCGAAGACGAAAGCTTGGAGATGCTCTCGATGGCGAACTCCTGGTCAGCGTCGCCAGCCGAGAACAGCCGCCCGACCCCGCCGGGGCCGAGTCGGACATCGAGCGTGCCATACAGCTGCAGACGACCGCGGGCGACGACGCAGGTCTTGCCGCCGCCTTGTTCTTCGCCGCTGCGTCGTCGATGCTGGAGGGCAATCAGCGGCTGGCCCTGGAGCGGTTCGAAGGATGCGTGAGGCTGTCCCGGGCGATTGGCCTGCCGCAGGTCGAAGCCCGGGCGCTCCAGCTGATGGGCGTGACGCGGCTGCAGCTCGGCGAGCTGCCGACCGCCCGCGCGGTGCTGGCACGGGGGGTGCATACGAGCAGGTCAACGACACGTACCGGCCGCAGGTGATCCGGGGCCTCCTCGACGGTTGGCTGGAATCGGCCCGCAAGGCGACCGGTGCCACGGCGCGGAAGCTCCTCGACGAGGGCGGCCGGCTAACGCTGGATGAGGCGATGGCTCTAGGCCTGAGTGAGGCGCCGGAGGGCGGTGCCCCGTCCCGCCTGACCCGCCGTGAGTCCGAAGTCGCGGCGCTGGTCGCCCGCGGCCTGACCAACCGCGAGATCGCCGGTCAGCTGTACCTCTCGGTGCGGACGGTCGAGGTGCACGTCGACCGCATCCTGACCAAGCTGGGGTTCCGGAACCGTACCGAGCTGGCCGCATGGGCCCGTGAGGAAGGGCTGCTGCCCGGCAGTGTCTGATCGTCCGGCTGGCACGCGTCGCGAAATACGTAGTGCTTGTACGTAGTCCTTCAGACGACCCAGCCTCCTGTCCGGGCCAGCCTGGCGGCATGACTACTTCGTTTCATGACTGTCAGGTACTGGTCGTCGGCGCGGGTCCGACCGGCCTGGTGCTAGCGGCCCAGCTGCTGGCGCGCGGGATCGACACCCGCATCGTCGACAAGGGCGACGGTCCGGCCAGGGAGAGCCGGGCCGTGTCGGTCCACGCACGTACCCTCGAACTGCTGGACACCATGGGGCTCGCGGATGCCTTCATCGAGCACGGCCAGTGCGTGCGCCGCTTCCGCATGTACGCCGGTCACCGGAGCCTGCTCAACCTGGACATGACGCGCAACGGTTCGCGTTACGGGTTCATCTTGAATCTGGCCCAGTCCGAGACCGAACGCCTGCTGCGCTCCCGCGTGCACGAGCTCGGCGGCACGATCGAGCAGCGAAGCGAGCTGGTAGGCCTGGGCCGGCGCGGTGACGGCGTCGACGCTACCCTCCGCTTCGCCGACGGGCGGGAGACGGAGATCCGCGCCGGTTACGTCGTCGGCTGCGACGGCGCGCACAGCCGGGTGCGCCACGAACTCGGTCTGGCCTTCGCCGGGCAGCCCTACGCGGGGGACTTCCTGCTGGCCGACGTCGCCCTCGACGGGGTTGGCAGCGAGGACTCCTCGCACCTGTTCTTCCGGCCGGACGGCCGGGGTCTCGTCTGCCTGCCGATGGCACGACACCGCTGGCGCGTGGTGATGGCCAACGCGGGCGAGCGTGACGGCCGACCGCCGACCCTCGAGGAGATCCAGGAACAGGTCCGGCAGCGCGCACCCTGGCCCATCACGGTCTCCGATCCCGGATGGCTGGCGTGCTTCCGGTGCCAGCTGCGGTCGACGACGGCATACCGGCACGGCCGGGTCCTGCTGGCCGGCGACGCAGCGCACATCCACACCCCGGCCGGCGGCCAGGGCATGAACACCGGGATGATGGACGCCGCGAACCTGGCCTGGAAACTGGCCCTAGTCGCCGACGGGCACGCCGCCGACTCCCTCCTCGACACGTACGAAACCGAACGCCTCCCGGCCGGGGTGAACACTCTCGGGTTCACGAACAAGCTCTTCGGGTGGTCGACAATGCGGCATCCGGTGAAGCGCGCGGTGCGCGACGTCCTCGTCCCGGCCGCCACCCACCTGCCAGCGGTCCAACGCCGTGCCGCCCGTCGGCTGTCGCAGCTCTCGGTCAGCTACCCCTGGAGCCCGCTCGTCCAGGCGGACGGCGGCTGGCGCGAACCCAAGCCAGGGCACCGGTTCCCGGACATCGAAGTTCGCACCGAGAAAGGCGCCACCCGGCTGTACCGCGTGCTGGGCGGGGGCCGGCACGTGCTGATCGTGCCGAGCGCCCGGGCCCGGGCCGCACTCGGCTCTACCGGGCTGAGCCGCTGCACCTGGCTGGTCGACGTCGTCGAGGGCTGCGCCGACGTACGCGACGGCTTCGCCCTGGTGCGCCCCGACGGCATCCTCGCCGCTCGCGGGGCCGGGAAGGACGTTCACCGGGTCACGACCTACCTAAGCCAGCTCTGCGGAGCCGGCCCGGTCCGCATGGTCAGCACCTCACGAGAGGCTTTGTCGGCGTGACGCTCAGCGAGCACCAGACATTCGCACCAGCCGGCCAGTGCATTGGGGCTACCTGACAACTGCGGCCCTGACGGCCTGAGTTCGCCGCGGCGCCGGTCGGTAGTCTCGATCTCGACGCGCATGCATCAGGACGAGCCCTGCATGCGGGACTCTGCGTCAGGACGGGTTTTGCGCCGGCCGATGAGCTTCGGGTACTGCGCCGGTCTACCTACCGACACCACCCGACTCGAAGGGATCACCGCTATGGCGAAGGTCATCTCTACGCTGTTCATCTCGGCCGACGGCGTGGCCGAGATCGACCCCGATTGGCACTTCCCGTATTTCGACGAGAACATGGGCCGCGCGGTCGGCGAGGACTATGACACAGCTGACGTGCTGCTGATCGGTCGCGAGACCTACGACAGCTTCGCCGGAGCGTGGCCCGGCCGCGAGGCGGCGGGCGGGGACGACGCCCCGTTCGCCAGGCAACTCGGCGACATGCGCAAGGTGGTCGTCTCACGCCAGCGGCTGGAGTTCTCCTGGCGCAACTCCGAGCTGATCAAGGGCGATCTCCTCGATGCCGTCACCTCGCTCAAGGCCGATGCGGGCATCAGGGGCATCCTCATCCCCGGTTCGATCTCCGTGGTGCAGCAGCTGCTCGCCGCGGGACTGGTCGATGAGCTGCGTCTGCTGGTGCACCCGGTAGCGGCGCGTAAGGGCCGCAGGCTGTTCGACGACGGCGACGCTCCGTACCACCTGAAGGTGACGGCGACGGAGGCGTTTCCGACGGGCGTGATCCGCGTGATCTACTCGCCGGCCGAGGTACCCGCCAAGGTCGGCTACGACGAGGTCAAGGACCAGGTGCCCAGCGGGAAATAGCTGCCATCCGAGGAGGATCGCCGCAACGGCGTCACATCCGTCGGTCGGCGACTGCGGGATCCGGGTTTGCACTAGGTCAACCGGTAGCTGCCGTTCGGGCGGAGCAAGGACGACCAGTTCCGCCGCTCGTATTCGCTCGGTTCGTCGGGGCCCTGGAACGCCAGTCGCGCTCCGTGACAATCGCTGGTCGTGGCTACCGCGCCCGATCCGTCGTTACGCGCGGCCGCTCTGAGAATCAGCGACCTGGAAAGGACGCGCAGAGGGATCGTTCCTGCGCGCGAACCGGCAGAGCACAAGCGGGGGGTACGTCGGCCGATCACGTCGGCTCGTGCAGCGACTGGAACTGCGCGACCAGCGGCCACATGTCGTTACCCATCTCTACTTGAGTGAGGAGAATGCCGACCGTGCCGTCCGGGTCGACGAAGAAGTCTGTACCCAGTCCGCCGGCCCAGCCGATGCGGCCGCGCTGGGGTCCCTCGGTGTTCACGGCCACTCCAAAACCCCATCCCATACCGTCCCAGAACCCCGGGAAGAAGCTGTCCGCGGTCTTGCACGCCGCCGGCACTTGGTCGCTGGTCATCTGCCGTAGGTGATCAGGTGAGATCATCGGTCGCCCGTTGAGTCGCCCTCCTTCGGCAAGCATCCGGGCGAAGCGGTGATAGTCCCGTGCAGTGGAGACGAGCTCGCCGTGGCTGACGTCGAACGACGGCGGCCCTGCGTAGAAACCGCCACCAGCAGGCTCGATTTCCACGAGTCCCTCGTCACCGTGCCGGTAAGCCGCCGGCAGCCGGTCCAGCTTGCCCTCCGGCACCCACAGCGCGGTGCCGGTCATCCCGAACGGCCCGAAAACGTCCTCGGCCAGATGCTCACCGAGCGGGCGGCCCGTCACCCGCGAGATGAGGATGCCGAGCACGGCAAACGAATGGTGATAGCGCCATCCTTCTCCCGGCTGGAATGCCAGCGGAAGTTCCGTCAGGCGACGCAGCCACTCGTCAGCGCCCATCGCCGGTGGCTCCGGGCCAGCCTCAGTGCCGTTCGCGGCCATCGCCTGCTGCAGCGGCGAAGCCTGGATCACCATGCCGTACCCGCAGGTATTGGTCAGGAGGTGGCGAAGCGTGATGGCGCGGCGAGCCGGCACGGTGTCGTCGAGCTCAGCCGCTGGACGGCGCAGCACCTGACGGTCAGTCAGCTCCGGCAGCCAGTCCACCAGATTTTGGTCGAGCTCGAGACACCCTGCCTCCACAAGATGCAGCGCGGCGACCGATGTAATCGCCTTGGTCATGGACTGGATCCGCATGATCGCGTCCTCGCCCATAGGACCGCCACCGATCGACGCCACGCCCGCGGTGACCACCTCGACGTTCCCGGCACCCAAGAGCGCGACCCCGCCAGGAATTGTGCCGGCGTCGACGTGACGAATCAATAGCTCCCGCAACGCTGTGCTCACCTCGGCGATCGTGCCACCCTCGACCGCAAGGATCAAGCCACCGCCCACGCCGCCGGCACGATCGGTTCTAGCCGAGGACGTCCCCCTCAGCCCGGCAAGGTCGATCGGGCCGCAGCCCGCGCGGCGGCGATCGCCGCCGGCTCGGCAGCCGCCGTATACGCCGAGCGGGGCACCATCGCCAACGGCCTGGCCGCGCGGAGCCCCCTCCCCTGCCCTACGCCCAGATCAGCGCCAGGCTCGGCATCCCGGTCGGCAGCATCGGGCCCAGCCGCAGCCGCTGCCTGGCCAAGCTGCGCCGCCACCGGCCATCGCTGCCCTGACCAACGCCGAACCCGCCAGCGTGACAAACGACGTCGCACGGAACTGCCTGATCAGGCTGCGGTGCCGTGGTCAGTGCTTGCCGTAGGCGGATCGTTCTGCGAGGAGCCCGAAGCTGGCCGTTGCACGGCTCGGCGTGTAACACAGACGCTGATGACGTCGTATCCCGCTCCACGTCACCCGCTCGTGCATGCGCGGCATGCGCGGCTGCGGCGTTCCTCACCGGTCCGCGCCGAGCAGCCGGCCGAGCTGCGCGGCGAAGTCGCCAGGGTTCTCGGCGTAGCCGACGTGGCCACCAGGGAACTCGGTAATGGCGCGGCCGAGCCGCCCGGCGAGCGTGACAACGGGCAGGAACGGCATGTTCCCCTTCTCGCGCGAGTCCCGGCCGCCAGCCGGCACGATCTTCTCAGCGACGGCGGCCAGAGCGTCGAGATCGGGGTGATAAGCGGGGTACTGGCGGAACTCGTGCTCCATCCAGAACGTCATGTTGTCCTCGGTGCGCGCGAGCATCGCCGCGATCTCAGGGGCCACGCCGACGCCAGCTGGCGGAGCGGCCGGCCCGCCTGGAAGCCCCACGGCCTGCCCGAACTGCGCCATCGCCGGCCACAGCCCAGCCGTCTGATAGGTCGCGAAGATCCCGGCGAACCGGGCAACCCAGGCATCAGGGTCGTCGAGCAATTCCAGGATCGGCGGTTCGTGGACGACAGCAGTGCTCACCAGATCGGGATGGCGGGTGACCAGGTCGAGTGTGACGATCGCTCCCGAGCTGCTCCCGAACACGCACGCCGGGCCACCGCCATGGCGGGCGATCAGCGCCACCGCGTCCTCGACGTCGGCGAAGATCCGGTTCGCGTCGTCGACCGGGCCGTCGACCGGACTACGGGCAAACCCCCGCCGCGCGTAGGTGACCACGGTGAAGTCCCCGGCCAGCCTGCCCGCCACGCCGGAAAACACGGCCGGGTCGCCATTGCCGCCCACGACGAATAGCAATAGCGGACCGGCCCCACGGGTCTCGGTGTACAGCTGCGCTCCTGACACCGGAAACTGCTCGACCACCGCGCCGTCCACCTGCACACCATAACGCCAGCTCCCGCCCCCCCGCCGCCCCGGCCCGATCCGCCGGCCTGGCAGCCGGGAGCCCGTGAGGGAACCATAACCGGGCACCGCTGGCACTAACGCCAGGCCATGGCCAGGACCGTCGCCGAAGGTGCCCGTAAGGCTCGCCCAGCGGGCTGCCCGGTGACAAGCCTCATAGGGGCCAGCGTGACGGCGTCAACTCCGCTCCGAGCAGGATGATCTGCACGAGCGCTCCCACCCGGGTGACTAGCCACCTGCAGAGACGCCCTCGGACCGCCGGACCACCCCTACCTGGCCAGCCCTACAGTCCCAGGCCCCGGCCGATGATCTCTTTCATGATCTCGGTGGTGCCGCCGAAAATCCATACCTCGTGAAGAGAGCTACCATTGAATCTATGAAGCAACACGTAACCAGCCACTTTATGTTAGGTAGTGGCGTGGGCTGCAGTCGAATGTCGGTGGGTGGTTCTAACATTTCATCTAACACGACCACGGCCCGACGCCCTGGAGGTCCGAAATGGCATACGTGATCGAGCGAGACAGCCGTTCTGGCAGGGCACCTGCAAGATAGGTAATTCAGCAAGCGTGTAGCGGGTTGTCGCTGGTCATCGGAGTGGGCCGGGTTGGCTGCCGGTTCCGGAGTGGATTGCGTGTTCCGTTGCGGTCACGGCGTGAGCGCGTCTGGGTA
>WNGE01001253.1_pt2 | contig 99418 bp, 87 predicted proteins | sample 5400651 | NCBI WGS metagenome assembly WNGE01 (sample SAMN13153370, study PRJNA577476) | soil metagenome | isolation source: 60 cm soil or saprolite under grassland replicate 2 | place: USA:California | collected 2016-06-15 | reverse complement strand
ACAAGCGCACTGACAACCAGCGACGAGATGGCGTGGACCGGAATCGCGCCGCATAGTGTGCGTGCCGTGCCGCTTGCTTACCTGAAAGAAGTGGTCCGATCAGCGAATGAGCAGCGTGTCCCCATTCACATGCATGTCGCGGAACAGCCGGCGGAGGTTTCCGCGTGCATCGAGGAATATGGCAGATCTCCGGTTGCCCTGCTGGAAACAGAGGGGTTGCTAAGTGACCTGTTTACTGCTGTACATGCAATCCACGTCACTCCTAAAGCAGCATGGATGCTGGGTCAATCGCGCGCAATGGTCTGCGCCTGTCCGACGACCGAGCGCAATCTTGGTGACGGCGTTGTTCCGATAGATGAATTCCTTAAGCAGCGTGTGCGAATTTCCTTAGGGACCGACAGCCATGCGCAGATCGATCTCTTAGAGGATGCCCGCGAGCTTGAATATCATTTGCGGCTGCAGAAGATGGAGCGCGCTGTTCTGGCCGGCCCAGATGACGATGGACATTCCGCGCTCGCCGCACGTCTCTTCAACTGCGCGTCTCTCAATGGCGCTCAGAGCATCGTCGCGCCGGGCGGAGAACTAGCAGCAGGTCGAAGCGCGGATTTCTTTACGGTGGATCTGGACGATCCATCCATCGCCGGAGCATCTCTCGACGATCTTCTTTCCAGCATTGTCTTCTCCCTTTCAAGGACAGCGGTGAAAGATGTTGTAGTGGGCGGCAAAATAATCGTTGAAGACGGCAGACATCCATTGCAGGAAGAGATTGTTGAGAGGTTTACACTGCTGCAGAAAAAACTCTGGGCTTAGGACGCATAGTCGTGGCAGTTAAGGAAACTCTCGCGCAACTTGTCGCCATCGATTCTGTTTCATCGCGCTCCAACGTTGAGATCGCAACTTATCTTACGATGCGCTGCGAAGCCATGGGGCTTAGCGTAAAGCGGTTCCCTTACCTGGATGAAAAAGGTATTGAGAAGATAAATCTCGTGGCCCTCGCCGGTGCTGATTTCTCCGATTCAACCGAAGTTGAGCTCTCCCTGGTTGGACATACTGACACTGTGCCTTACGATCCAAACTGGGCGGACGCCACGACCCTGATAGAACGTGAGGGGAAACTCTTCGCGCGCGGGGCCTGCGACACGAAGGGTTTCATTGCCGCCGCTCTCAGTGCAGTTGAGAGCAGTGAACTGAAAAGCTTGCGACGCCCACTGGCGCTGATCTTTACAGCCGACGAAGAGGTGGGGTTGAGGGGCGCAAAGCGGCTTGCCGAAGAGCGGCCGCTACGGGCACGCTACAGCGTTGTTGGCGAACCAACTTCTCTGCAACCCATGCGCGCGGGAAAAGGATATTGTCTTGCGGAAGTAATCGTGCGTGGTCGCGAAGCTCACAGTGCTTATCCGGCATTGGGGGCTTCTGCGATCTTTCGCGCCGCCCGCTTGATTACCCGCATCGAAAAAATTGCGGAAGAGTTGCAGAAGGAACAGCATTCCGCTTTCGATCCTCCGTACACCACACTCAATGTCGGCCTGATTCAGGGCGGCACTGCAAAGAACGTAATAGCCGGCGAATGCCGCCTGACGCTCGAATGGCGTTCGATCCCCGGACAAGCACCTGAACGTTTGCTGGAGCTTCTGCAGTTGGCCCTGGCAGAAGAACGAGAGCTTGATCGGGATTTCGATTGTGAGGTGGATGCGAGCCGGGCGGATTCCGGGTTTGAGGTTCCAGTCGACTCGCCGCTTGTTAAGCTGCTGGAAAAACTTACCGCGAAAGCGGCGGGCACAGTTGCTTTTGGCACCGAAGCCGCCCAGATGATGGAACTCGGCGCCGATGCAGTCGTCTTAGGACCTGGCAACATCCGCGTTGCACATCGAACAGGTGAGTTCGTGGCCACGGCTGAACTTCACCGCTGCGTTGAAATCCTTACGAAAACCATTGAATTCACGTGTATGTAAGGGGTAGTGGGGTCAGTTTGAAATTCAGCCGCGGATTAACGCGAATAGACGCGAATCCGAAAAAGCGCAAAAGCAGAAGATCGCCAAGTGCCACGGACTTTCGAAATTCATGTCGACGATTTGTTCCTCAGACTTGTTTACTCTAATTTCGCTTTTTCAGATTCGCGTTCATTCGCGTTAATCCGCGGCTGAATGTTTGGTTGCGCTGCCACCGTCTTCAAAAGCGATCAATTCCCAGCTCCTCGCTTCGAGTCTGGATTATGTTGGGTTATGCTCATCAGGTGAACCCAGAGGCAACCACAGATCCAGCAGTTTTTACTCCCAGTCATCGTCATAGTCTGCCTCTGCTGCGCAGGCGCCTCGGCGCAGTCGTCGAACCGACCACTGACGGACAAGGAGATCGTAAGTCTCGTTTACCAATTGCCCGCGCATCCTGAGAAGCGCGACGAGATAGTAGACGCCATTCGGACCCGGGGCATTGGATTTCCACTCACTGCTGGCTTGCGCTCGCTAGTAGCAACCAAAAGCGGCAACGATTCCCTCCTCCGACGCACACTGGAAGAAGCCGAGCGACGAAGAGTGAATCCCACAGCTTCTGCTCGTCCTTCGGAGGCGGAAGCGAGTGAACTGCTGGATCGCACGCGTGTGGCCACGTTGGCCGCAGCGGAAGCAATGCCTGACTTCATAGTTCGGCAATTGATCAAGAGAACAGTTGCTTACGGCAACACCAATAATTGGATCCCACAAGACAACCTGAGCATTGCCGTAAGCTACAGGGCCAATGTCGGCGAAGAGTACAAGATTCTCACCGTTAACGGTTTGCCGCTGGGTCAGGAAATGAAAGAGGGCAAGGACTACAGTAAGTATGTGGGCGGCGCCAGTTCCAGCGGAGTCGAGTACATTTCCGCTCTAGCTGACCTATTCAGGCCGGAGTCTAAGACCACATTCAATGTAGTAGACACAGACCTGCTCAACGCCAGACGAGCTTTAGTGTACGAGTATGAGGTCAAGCAGCCATTTTCGCACTTGTCACTAACGGCCGACCGCGATCTGTCAGCAAACGTTGGTTCTCGCGGGCGGATTTGGATCGATAGAGAGACCAACCGGGTGCTGCGTTTTGAACAGATCGCTACCGAGATTCCATCAGATTTTCCCATCCGGGCGGCCAGCAGTCTGATCGATTACGACTGGGTCACAATTAGCGAGCGAAAGTACCTCTTACCGTCTCACTCCGTAATCCTGTTGACTATGGCCAACAAGGGTCAGATGGTCCAAAGTCGGAATGAAATCCGCTTTCGCAGCTATCAGAAGTTTGGCGCGGAACTGAAAGTCATTGACGAAATAGATGAGAAAGACTTTTTACCACAGAAGCCCTAGCCTAATCTCTAATTCATGAGTGAAGTGATGGACAGAGTTCGGGGGGTGCGCGAACTGCCTCTCTTCACACTCCCACTTGTCTTGTTCCCAGGCGTGCCGCTACCCCTGCATATTTTCGAGCCGCGTTATCGGCGAATGCTTAGCGACATCCGCGTGAGCAATAATTTTTTCGGTCTCTCCTACTTTGATTCCAGCACCTCGGAAACAGATCTGCCGCCCGTGGGTCACATCGGCTGCGTGGCTGAAGTTACCGATACACAATCGTTACCTGATGGGCGTTCAAACATCCTTACGGTGGGCGTCGTCAGGTATCGAGTTGAGGATTACGTTGAGCGAGGTGATCCCTATCTGGTAGGGCAAGTCAGTTTCTTTGAAGACGACGAAGAAGCGGCTGAACTGCTCGACGAAAGCACGCGTCATGTCGCTGAAACTTTTACGCGCATTGCCCGCGCGGTGCGCATCATAAACGACGAGAGGGCAAGTTTGCCCGATATTTCCGATACAGAACCGCAGCGCCTTTCATTTCTTGTTGCCGCGGCTGTGGAGAGTGAGGCCGAGGTAAAACAGGAACTACTCGAACTTCGCTCTACGTCTGAGAGGTTGCGACGATTGAGCGATATGCTTGGCAGCGCAGTTACCAGTTACGAAGAGCGTGCCCGAGTTCACGAGCTTGCGAAGGGTAATGGACACAGCGGCAAGAAGATTGAAATCGAGTGATCGTGGCGAAAGAAGATAACCAGCAGAGTGATCAAATAGCTGTGCGCGTCCTATTCTTCGGCGCAGCACGCGATGCAGTGGGACACAGTGAGGTTACCCTCTCCTTGAGTTCCCCGGTAAATGGGACAAGTGCCTTCGAGCAGGTGCTCGCCCGGTTCCCCAACCTACGCCGCTTTGGACGCTCACTGCTCTTCGCTATCAATGAAGAATATGCGCCGGCTGATCGAGAGGTGAATGAAGGAGATGAGTTGGCCGTGTTTCCTCCAGTTAGCGGCGGCGCCATCAGTGATAGGAAGATGCGGAGACATGGAGACATGGCGACAGGGGGACGAGCAGAGACATCAGCCCATAAAGCAAACTCTACTCCCGACTTCTTTGAGTTAACGAATGATCCAATCGATGTGGGAGCGGTTGCCCGCCGAGTTCTTCTGCCCGAATGTGGGGCCACGGTTACCCTTGACGGTTATGCTCGCGAATGGACCAAAGGACGAAGGACGCTGCATCTGGTGTACGAAGCTTATGCGCCGATGGCCTTGAGTGAAATGCGGCGGCTGGGTCAGGAAGCTCATGAGCGTTTTTCTATCGCTCACATAGGCATAGTCCATCGTACGGGGAAGCTGGAAATCGGCGAAACGAGTGTGGTGATAGCGGTGAGCGCACCCCATCGTCGTGCGGCTTTTGAAGCCTGCGAATGGGCCATCCGAGAGCTCAAGCGAACAGTGCCCATCTGGAAAAAAGAAGTCTTACAAGATGGCGAGGTCTGGGTAGAAGGCTCGGCTTAACCGGACCAATCACTAGATCTGTGGAGAGGTAAGCTGTTGTGATTGAGTCAAGTCTCTTTGAATCCATTTTCCATTTATCATTTGACAATCCTCATTAATCCTCATTTGTCATTTGGGGCCCAGAACGAGTCCATTTCTGAGTTAGCGGGCTTAGAAACAGAGGTCACATTATGCTGTTGTCGCCTAGCGTGACACTCCTTGCATCGCCAAAATGGCACCTGATAAATGCCAATGACAAAAGGAAAATGGTCTTCGCCGTCGCTTCCTGATTAAGACTCGTCGGTCTGAGGCACAGCCTCGCTAGTTATTCTCCTTAGCTCGCGGGCGTCTCTTCCGTGTCAATTTCCGCGGCTGCTTCAACCAGCGACGCGCTGGTGACCATGTCGCCCTCATCGGTCTTAATCAAACGCACTCCCTGGGCACTGCGTCCCGTCTTGCGGATGTGGTTCGCTTCAATGCGGATGAGTTTGGCCTGCTGCGTAATAATCATGATCTCCGAGTCATCTTCAACCGGAAACACCGCCACAACCTTGCCGGTCTTTTCCGTTGTCTTCATATTGATCACGCCCTTCCCGCCCCGCGACTGCAGCCGGTAGGTGGTGATTGGGGTCTGCTTGCCATATCCCTGCTCTGAGATCGACAACATTCGCTCACTGTCATCAGCCGAGACCGGACACACCGAAACGACATAATCATCCGGGCGCAGATCGATCCCCCGCACGCCGCGCGTTGCCCGTCCCATGGGCCTCACTTTCTTTTCGTCAAATCGTATCGCCAAACCATTGTGCGTGGCGATGAAAATCCGCTTGGTGCCATCCGTCAAGACAACATCCAGCAATTGATCGCCCTCGTCGACATTAATCGCAATAATGCCGTTCGTGCGGATGTTCTGAAAATTGTCGAGTGAAGTTTTCTTGATCACGCCCTTGCGTGTAACCATCACCACATGCCGTCCGGCGGAGAACTCGCGTACAGGAACGACGCCCGCAAGCTTGCGATCCGAAGGAATGCTGATCAAATTCACGATTGCCTTGCCCCGGGCTGAGGCGGCGGCATCGGGTACCTCGTGCACCTTGATTTTGTAGACCATGCCATCATCAGTGAAGATCATCAGGTACGCGTGAGTCGAGGCGATGAACAAATGTTCGACGAAGTCGTCGTTCTTTGCCGAGGCGCCAAATCTTCCCTTGCCGCCACGCCCCTGACGCTGGTATGTGGTAATTGGCGTACGCTTGATGTAGCCGCTGTTGGTAACAGTAAGCGCGACGTCTTCATCAGCAATCAGATCTTCGATGGAGAACTCCGCGCCTTCGTCAATGATCTCGGTCCGCCTGGCATCGCCAAACTCTTTCTTGATCTCTTCGAGCTCATTGCTGATCACGCGTCGCAGGGCGCTCTCATTCGCGAGAATGTGCTCCAGCTCTGCTATATGTTTAATGATTCCTTCATACTCGTCGGTAATCTTTTGTCGCTCGAGTGCTGAAAGACGGCGCAGTTGCAGATCGAGAATCGCCTGGGCCTGGATTTCGGAAAAGGCGAGACGCTCCATCGTTTTCTGCAACTTGCTTAGATAAGTCTTAAGCGGCGTATCGGAAGGAATGCCTTTCCAGGTCTTCGCCTCGCCCAATGTATCCCGCAGGGTATCCATCCTGGCTGTGAGCCAGAGCCGCGCTTCATCAACTGAACGCGAATTGCGAATAAGGGTAACGATGTAGTCGAGGGCATCAATCGCCTTCGTCAGTCCCTCCAAAATGTGAGCGCGTGCCCTGGCCTTTCTCAACTCATACTCGGTGCGGCGGCGCACAACCTCGCGACGAAACTCGATAAAACACTCGAGCATCTGTTTGAGATTAAGGACCCGCGGCTGTCCATTGACGATCGCAAGATTGATCACGCCAAAGGATGATTGCATCGGCGTCAGTTTATAGAGCTTGTTGAGAATTACTTGCGGCACTGCATCACGTTTCAGTTCGACGACTATGCGCATGCCGGTGCGGTCGGATTCATCGCGAAGATCGGATATTCCCTCGAGCTTCTTTTCGTTGGTCAACTCCGCAATCCTCTCGATCAGGCGCGCCTTATTGACCTGAAACGGAATCTCCGTGATCACGATGGCGTCACGCTCCTGGGCCCCGCGCCCGACGCGGTCGATCCCCGCGCGGGCGCGAAGCTGCAATATTCCACGCCCCTCGAGATACGAAGTCTTAATTTCATTGCGACCGTAAATAAAGCCGCCGGTAGGGAAGTCGGGGCCAGTCACAATCTTTGTAAGCCCTTCGATTGGGATTTCGGGATCCTTGAGCAGAGCAAGCGTCGCCTCAACAATCTCTGTCAGGTTGTGTGGGGGGATCTTTGTTGCCATTCCCACTGCGATTCCGTCAGAGCCATTGATCAGCAGATTGGGTATGCGCGCCGGCATAACTTTGGGCTCGCTTAGCGATTCGTCATAGTTGGGCTGAAAATCGACCGTCTCCTTTTCAAGATCCGCCAGTATTTCATTAGCTACCCGCGCCATACGGATTTCGGTATAACGCATTGCCGCCGCCGCATCACCATCGACTGAACCAAAGTTTCCCTGGCCGTCAATCAGCGGATAGCGCATGGAGAAATCCTGCGCGAGCCTTACGATCGTGTCGTAAACCGCGGTATCGCCGTGCGGGTGATATTTACCGATTACATCACCGACAATACGCGCACTTTTCTTGTAAGCCTTGTTGTAGGTGTTCCCGAGTTCGTTCATCGCCCAGAGCACGCGCCGGTGTACCGGCTTAAGCCCGTCGCGCACATCCGGCAGAGCGCGGCCGATGATTACGGACATCGCGTAATCGAGATACGAACGCCGCATCTCGTCTTCGATATTTATATGATTGCGTTCAGAAGTTTCCATCCTATAAACCTTTCCAGTACAATCCGCGCGTCGTGAATTTGGGTTGTGCGACTCGTTTAGGATAGCCGAGCGCGAGCAAAGAAACGCTGCCGACTTATTCTGGGTTCAAGCCGTTCACTCAGTACGTTCGGTGGTGAAATCAAGTCTTTTCCGCTCGCGAAATTGGCAGCGCAGGACCTAGAAAACTACGAATCATTGTAGCCCGATAGAGTGGGCTTTGGCAAACCCTGGCAACTCGAAAAGTCCAATCACATCAATGGCTTCGGCTGATGAACAGCTCAAACAACGGGGTAGCCTGAGAGTGTCAATAAAGTGTGGTTTCCTGTCTCCGGAAACCAGGCTAAGCGCACACTCGGAACAACATGAACGAAAAGGAACAGGCCAAACGCATTCGCGAGCGACTAGGTCTAAAGCTACCGGTCCGGGTGCAGTGTCGTGAGACATCTGATTTTGCGTGGGAGGAGATCACGCAATTCATCGACGTCACGCCGTTCGGGGCGGGTTTCACACTAAAGCGACCTGTCGAAAAGGGCCGTTTGCTATACATGACCACTCCCATGCCGCGTCAGTTGCGGGTGTTCGATCACGTTGAGGAGCAGTACCGGGTCTGGGCGCTTGTGCGCTATGCAAGAGCTCTGACGTCACCGAATGATAAGCTTCCATCATTTGAGATTGGCGTGGCCTTCGTTGGCAAGCGGCCACCTAAAAGTTACGAAGAAGATCCTGCAAGACGTTATGACATCGCAGAGTCAGCTCTAGAGACGCTCATCGAAGAACCTGAACGAATGGTCAGGCCATTTCCCTCGTCCGAAGTGCGAGCGACGCGGCACCACATTCCCGTGGATATGTTGCTTGAAACGCTGAACGAGAAGGGCGGGGTAGCAGCATCGGAAAGCACTGTAACTGAAAATATCAGCGAGTGTGGTGCCACAATTTTCACCAGCTTCACCTTGCTACCCGGCCGCTTCATTCGCCTGAGCAGTAAGCAATACGACCTGAGTGTCCATGCGGTAGTGCGATCTGTGAGCACTGGGGCCGATGGAGTTCGTAGGATTCATGTAGAATTCGTTGGTCAGGAGTGGCCGCTCTGAAACTCCGGGAGCCAACAGCAAAACTGTGCTATCTAAGTATTGGCTGGGAGCGTTTGCGAGTCTGGAGAGCGCCCGAATGCCGGAATCTAAACGTATAATTATTCCACGCGAACTCCTTCTGATCGAGATTGATCGTCGTTGCTGCTTCCCGGATTGCAAGGCAAGGGTCTCGATCGGATTGACGAAGCAGGAAGCCAAAAGCTACAGCGGTTTTACATGCGTGCCCTGCAACCGTTGGAACGACGACACCCTAACGGAGAAAGATGTTTCAGATTGGTGGGATGAGATCAAACAACATCAGTTTTTCATTAACTAACAACTTCGATGCTCGCCAGTTCAGAAACCCGTTTGAACAACTCAGTGAGATCCTCGCTCCAATTGACTAGCACGAGACGGAATGTTGATACCTTTGTCCTGCCGCAATGGACATTTGAACTGATGCGGCCGGCCGTAGGCCTTGCAGGTCGCGCTCTCTGGAAGCTCAAGCTAAACGGGCTTGAGAACATTCCGGTAAATGGGGGCCTGATAGTCGCTGCAAATCACCAGTCGTACATGGATCCTTTCTTAATTTCGATCCCGATCAGGCGCACGCTGCGTTATCTGGCATGGAGTGTGGCCTTTGAATGGCCATTGGTGGGTAAATTCATAAGAATCCTGGGCGCCTGGCCGTTGCAGATCGAAGGCAGCGATCCCTCGGCTATTCGTCGTTCCCTTCAGTGGCTTCGCGATGGTGGGGCGGTAATGATTTTTCCAGAGGGTGGACGGGGTCTGCCGGATGGCTCGATGGTCAGGTTCAAGTCCGGCGCAGTACGAATGGCCCTGGAAGCCGAGGTCCCAATACTTCCGGTCACAATCTCTGGCGCTCAACGGGTCTGGCCGGCGGATATGCGCTTTCCTCGGGGAGGAGAGATCAGGATCACTTATCATCCGCTCTATCAGGTTGAGCAGAAATCAGGCGAAGAGCCTCGAGCTTGCGCCCGGCGCGAAAGCGAACGCCTGGCCGCGATCATTCGTTCGGCAATCTAGAAAGCCGCTAATCGTTGAGCACGCGCATCATCGCCTCATGCACCAACCCATTACTCGCCAGGACCTTCGGCGTATAAATATCAAGAGGCGCTCCTCGAAAATCAGTGACGCGTCCCCCCGCCTCTTCGATCAACAATGCTCCCGCGGCAACATCCCACGGATTTAGACCATGCTCCCAAAAGCCATCAAAACGTCCACAAGCGACATAAGCAAGATCGAGTGCTGCCGATCCGTCACGCCGGACCGCCTGCGCCCGCATGGTGAAGTTTGTAAAATCGCGAGCGAAGTCAGGCCGTTCGCGCACATTGTAAGGAAACCCCGTGCATAGCATGGCGCAATTGAGATCTTCAACCGCAGAGATACGTAGCCGACGTTCATTCATCGTCGCTCCGCGGCCGCGCTCAGCCGCAAACAACTCATCCCGCGTTGGGTCATAGACAACTCCCATTTCAATTCGCCCGGCGCGCTCTACCCCGATAGAAACGCAAAAACAAGGGTAGCCATGTGCATAGTTTGTTGTGCCGTCAAGCGGATCGATAATCCATCTCCACTCGCCCTCTCCCGGAACTAACCCAACGCCCTCTGATGAGCCAGATTCCTCGGCAAGAATTCCGTGGCGGGGATAGTGCGAGTTGATGCGCTCGATTAATAGTTTTTCCGACGCAAGGTCGGCCTCAGTAACGAGATCGATATCGCCCTTATGGGAGACCTGCAGCGCGCGCCCAAGGCGATCAATGAGAATGCCGCCAGCCTCTCGGGCTATTTGGATTGCGAAGTTGAGCAAGGCTGGTCCGTGGGTCAGTGGTTGTTTGTGATCTGCTGACGCGATGGCGCGCTTGGGGGATCGACCAAGATCGATTTTGCCGTTGCTTTCTTCGATTTCCTGTCGGCACTCATTTTCTCGCTGGCGATATGCAAGACCTCGGCCACCTGCCGGTTCCAGTAATTCCAGTTGTGAGCACCGGGAAGCTGTCTGAATTCATGTGGAATCTTTCGCGTCAGCAAAATATCGGCCAGAGCGCGGCTGGATTGCAGCAACGGGTCTTCCGTTCCACAATCGAGGTACACGTAAGGCAAAGCCGAAAGGCGCTCTGCCGGTAGACCCCGATAGAGTTGATGAAGGTCGTTAGCCGCTCGTACTGGACTATCTGGAGGGCCAAAGATCTCTACAAGTGAATGCCAGATCGACTCATGACCGCGCAGGTCCTGTTCAGTCCACGAGGCAGCGCCCAGTGCGCCGCTCATGGAAGCAACGAAGACAAACAGATCCGGATATTTGACCCCAAACTTGAGCGCGCCGTACCCGCCCATGGAAAGGCCGGCGATGGCCCGCGCTTCACGCGTTTCGATCGTCCGATAGCGGTTCCGCACATCGGGAATCAGCTCTTGCACGATATAGGTTTCGTACTTGTCCGTTGGCGTCATGGCGCTATCCGTGTACCAGCCATTGTTACCCTCAGGCGTAACTATGATCATGCCGTATCCAGCCGCGTATTCGGCAAGCCTGGTTCTGCTGGTCCAGTCCGAGTAGTGTCCGGTCAGCCCATGCAGCAGGTACAGAACGGGGTACCTGGTGATCCTCGCCTGAGGACTCTCATAGTCCGGCGGCAAAACTACGTTATAGGGCAAAGTTGAATTGACCAGCTTGCTTTGGAACTGAATAGTCTCGACCCGCGCGGCCGGCGCCGCTTGCGTCCGCGCGTGCGACGCGAGCAAACCTAGCAGCAGCAGGAGGACGAACCGAACCAGAGAACGTCGCTGGTCGTACAGTGCCCACGGCCGAGCAACTCTAAGTATTGATCGCAAAGACTTCTCTTCCATGATTAATTGTCCGGGGCCTTTAACCTTGCAATGCGCCTGAGTTCTGTCGGGAAAAGTAACAGCTCCCTCTTATTCACACCGTGGCTTCAACCCGGTGACCCAAGAGCGATAAGAACAGGTGAACCGTTTTAACGGTTTGCTTCGCTGCGGGTGGGTGCACTTCCTTGCGAGAACCCTCTAACGCTGAACTTCATCAGAGCCGATTGACCCCTGAGCGCTCTGAGAAAAACCGTTGAAGGTTCCCTCAACTCGGTTTGCCGTTTGCATCACCGGGGTAAAGCCGCGGTGTGAATGAGAAGTCAAAACTTCTTTCCCCATGGACTTCCTTTGAAGTGGATCAATTACCGTTACTCTTAAGCATTGGGATCACGATTCCCTTGGCGCGCGCGGTTTCCGCCGCCTCTTTGTATCCCGCGTCAACGTGGCGCGCGACCCCGATGCCGGGATCGTTTGTGAGCACCCGGTTGAGACGCTTCGCAGCTTCGACCGTGCCATCGGCGACAGACACCTGACCGGCGTGGAGCGAATAACCAATACCGACGCCACCGCCGTGATGAAATGATACCCAGCTTGCACCGCTCGCCGTATTCAACAAGGCATTCAAGATGGGCCAATCCGCCACGGCGTCTGAGCCGTCCTTCATTCCTTCAGTCTCGCGAAAAGGTGAGGCAACAGAACCTGTGTCGAGATGATCGCGGCCAATCGCAACCGGCGCCTCCAAGTCTCCACGTTTAACCAATTCATTGATTGCCTCGCCCAGTTCCGCTCGCGCTCCGTAGCCGAGCCAGCAGATGCGTGCCGGCAGCCCTTGAAACTGAATGCGATCGCGCGCCAGCCGCAGCCAGCGATTCAAATTCTTATCTTCAGGAAACAGTTCCATTGCGAGATCGTCAGTTTTGCGAATGTCTTCCGCCTCGCCCGATAGTGCCACCCAACGAAACGGGCCCTTCCCCTCACAAAAAAGCGGACGAATGTATTCGGGCACAAACCCTGGAATTTCAAACGCATCCTGGCAACCAGCATCAAGGGCTTGCTTGCGTATATTGTTACCGTAATCGAAAGCTACTGCTCCCGCGCGCTTCAGCGCCAGCATAGCTTCGACGTGCCGCGCCATTGACTGGGTCGAGCGTTCGACGTAAGCGTTGGGGTTCGTGGAACGAAGGGCCGCTGCTTCTGCCAGGGTCAGACCGGCTGGTACGTAACCATTCAGTGGGTCGTGCGCACTGGTCTGATCGGTGACTGCATCGACCACGATACCTCGGCGCACGATCTCAGGAAGGACCTCAGCGCAGTTGCCGACGAGTCCAACCGAAACAGCACGCTTCTGTTCACGAGCGTCTTCACAGATCTCAAGAGCCTGGTCTAAATCGAGCGCAATGCGGTCGCAATAGCCGGTGCGTACACGGCGCTCGATCCGCGCGGGATCAACGTCAATACCGAGAAAGACCGCGCCGTTCATCGTTGCGGCAAGTGGTTGAGCTCCTCCCATGCCGCCCATTCCCCCCGACACTACAAGCCTGCCGCTCAAGTCACCGCCGAAATGCCGATCGGCCATTGCCGCAAAGGTCTCAAACGTTCCCTGCACGATTCCCTGCGTGCCGATGTAGATCCAACTCCCGGCCGTCATTTGGCCGTACATCATCAGACCTTTGCGTTCGAGTTCGTGAAAGTGTTCCCAATTGGCCCAGGCGCCGACTAGATTCGAGTTGGCAATGAGAACACGCGGGGCATATTCGTGTGTGCGAAACACTCCGACGGGTTTGCCGGACTGGACGAGTAGGGTTTCATCGTTCTCAAGTTCCAGTAGTTGCCGAACGATGGCATGAAACGCTGCCCAGTTGCGTGCGGCCTTTCCCGCGCCACCGTAAACGATCAGTTCTTCCGGTCGCTCGGCAACCTCCCCGTCCAGATTGTTCATCAGGCAACGGAGCGCCGCCTCCTGATGCCAGCTCTTGCAACTCAGTTTTGGACCTCGCGACGCGCGTACAGTTACTGACATTAGTCACCCGCAGAGTTCAGAATCTCAAATGCCGATTTAAACCTTTACTTGGTTGGTACTAGAATTAATTTCAGTCTGCTTTATTCATGATGGCCATGATGGCTCTTCCATAACCGGCTGAACCAGCCCCCACCCTCTTTGCCCTTTAGTTGCTCCAATTCGCCGGAGTCTAACCAGACACCGCCACAGTTTTCGCAAGCGTCGATGTTTACTTCCTCAAACTTATTCGGTTTCAGGACACCATTACACCTTGGGCAACGCATCGAGGACGCACCAGCCGCTTTTGCTTCTTCGCTAATAGCTATTTTCGCTCGGAGCCTTTCAATTGCCTCTTTGTTCTTGCGGTGAAAATACTCTTCTTCCAGTCCTTTCCTACGTTCGTCAAAAATATCTGTCATGTAGTAGACCTCCAAACGTTGAATCAAACTACAAAAGCGAGAAATCGTTACCGCGGATCGCTGTCGCGATCCTCTCAATATCAGAAGACATTGAGCGATCACCGGTAAGTGGTGCCACAAGCGAGCGAACGATTTCATAGGCCCGTTTGACCCCGCGACCCGGGGCCAGAGGCTTGCGATATTCGAGGGCTTCCGCCGCGCTAATCAATTCAATCGCAGTTACCATTTCCGCATTGTCAACGATCGCACGGAGTTTCGTCGCGGCAGTCATGCCCATTGAAACATGATCTTCTTTGCCACCGTCAGTGGGGACATTATCGATGCTGGCCGGATGCGCGAGCACCCTCGCCTCACTCAGAAGAGCCACTACCGCGACCTGAAGCATCATGAAACCTGACGAGGTACCCGGACTTGCTGTCAAAAAGGGAGGCAAATCCTCATTCAGATCAGGGTTCACCAGACGATCGACACGTCGCTCGCTGATGCTCATCAGATCTGTCAACGCAATCGCTGCATAATCAAAAGCCAGCGCTAGAGGCGCCCCGTGAAAATTGCCGCCGGATAATACTTCTGCAGTCTCTGAAAAAACCAACGGATTATCCGTGGCGCTGCCCGTTTCGGTTTCGACAATCTCACGCGCATGATTAAGTGCACCGCGAACCGCGCCGTGCACCTGGGGCATGCAGCGCAAACTGTAAGCATCCTGGACCCGCGGATCGTTTACCAAATGCGAGCTTCGAATCTCGCTGTCACGCAACAACTCCCGCAGGTGCCTGGCAACTTCAACCTGGCCCGGGTGGGGACGTGCTCGATGGATCCGTTCATCAAAAGCGACGGGAGTCCCACGTAAAGCCTCGAGCGTCATGGCTCCGGCAACATCGGCAACACGCACAAGCGTTTCAGCGCGTTGCAAGGCCAGACCTCCGACGGCTGCCATCGCTTGCGTTCCGTTCAAAAGCGCCAGGCCTTCTTTCACTTCCAGGCACAGCGGCTCGATCTGTGCACGGCGAAGGGCCTCAGCACCAGAGACCCGCTCTCCTTCATAAAACGCTTCGCCTTCACCGATTACGGTAAGCGCCAGGTGAGAAAGTGGGGCGAGGTCCCCGCTCGCTCCCACTGAACCTTTCTCCGGGATGACGGGCACGACGCCGTATTCGATCATAGCGATCAGCGTGTCAATCAAAGTTGAACGCGCGCCGCTATAACCGCTCGCCAGCACATTTGCGCGCATCAGCAGCATTGCTCGCGCTTCTGCTTCAGAAAGTGGTGCCCCGAGGCCGCAGGCGTGGCTGCGAACGAGGTTCAGTTGCAGTTCGCGCAACTGCGAGGGTTCTATGGAAAGGTCAGAGAGTCGTCCAAAACCCGTGTTTACACCGTAAACTGTGCGACCTTCAGCCACAATCTGCTCCACGACACGCCGGGATTCTTCAACCCGCGCTCGCGCCCTGGGCGACAGAGTCACTTTCTCTCGACCATTGGCGACATCTGCGACCTGTTGGAGACTGAGTCGTTGGCCGTCAAGTTCAAGCATAAGGATGGGGACGGAACTCGAGGGGTTAGCAAGGCAAAAGGATATTCCAAACGCCTATCTCGATCGCTAGCCGCCGGTCAGTGTCTCTTCCGGCACTTCTCTATCCGGCGTCTCGCTGATATCGAGCTTTCCTGCATCTCTTTCCGGAGTGTCTGTAATATCGATCTTTTTAAATTCGCCGGTCATGGTACCGCTGCGAACACGCTGACGCGCCCGCTTGGCTCGAACCGTTGTGCGTCCCGTGCCCGTTGCCGCACGTGTCCATTTCTTCATCGTGCGCAGTGGTTGCAACGAGAATTCATGCTGGGGAAGAACCTCACCGGTGGCTTCGCGCAAACGCACCGTGCCAATCGCGAAGATGGCGATGGCCGCGTTGAAGATGACGCCCACAACAAAAACCAGCCAACCAGGAACTACACCGACCGTTGCTCGATCGATAAAAGCATCGAAGTCACGGGCGGGCAACGGATGGAGATAGACCTTTAGATTCCAGCTCAGCGCGAGCAGCGCAAAGATCCAAAGATAATTGCGCCGAAGCCTTCTGCCTACAGCTTCCCACTCACTAATAGTGAAGTGAGGCGTGATCAGATCCGAGGCGAGATGCTTTGCCCAGGCCTCGTCCGGCGGTGAGCTCTCTGGCGCCAGCAACTGCGCAAAGTATCCTGTCTCAAGCACCCGCACGCGGCTTGACCAGATCTCGTAGTAGCGATAGCGCCGTGCTTCCATCACCAGGAATATGGCTACCAGAATCGAGTTAATTGGAATTACGAAATGCGGATTGCTTGGCGAACTGAAAACAAACGAGAGAGTTGCGCCGGCCGTCAGCACGGCCCAGTTTGTGGTAGTGTCCAGGCGGTTGCGCCAGGTATTGGATCGCTGCACTTCACCGCGATAGAAGTGGATCATCGCAGTGTTGAATTCCCCCGGCGCAAGCCGCCGCATTAGAGCGGAGGGAGTATGTTGTGCCTTATCGGCAACTGAACCTTCAGCAGGGGAAACAGGCCTCAATCGGCCTGATACGCGTTCTGCTGACAAGGGTCCGCTTCCTCTTTGATGTGCTTCAAGGGTCATCGATGAGACTCAAAATCGAGCACCGGCAAGCATTACGGGGCTTTCAGACTCCGTGTCGTCATAATAGCATGCGCTCGTCCTGAGTTCGATTGCCGTATCGAGACTTGACTCGCGGCCGGTGGAGTAGTCATTGGCTCCGTTAGGAGCGGGATGTTTACAGCGGCAGTAACCCATCAGAACTTCGCAGAGACGATCATAGGGCCCGATTTGTGTTTTTCAGCATCTTGTTTTAAGAGTTAGAATAAAGTCGAAACAGGAAAGCTGAGAATTGGAATAAAGGATTTTGCTCGGATCGGTATCGACGCCGCAAATCAGGAGATTCGGAATGACTGAAAATATAAAATGCAGACATTGTGGGGAGAAACGTCCCGGTCTGGGATTTGCTCCGTTTCCCAACGAACTGGGGCAGAGAATCGCGAATGAAATATGCCAGCCATGCTGGAGCGCCTGGCTACAGAAGCAGACTCAGATCATTAATCATTACGGTCTGGATCTTACAAGCCCGGACGCGCAGAACTTCCTCTTCGATAACATCAAGGGGTTTCTCTTTAGCGAGGTTCAAGAGGTGGCTGACATCGATACCACTAAAGAAGGCAGCGTGAAATGGTAATGGGCCCATGCGGGAAACTAGAGCTAGGTGAATAGCGTAAGGAACCGTCAGAGAGTCTTACTGCGATAATTTGCCAGGTCTAGTGTTAAAATCACCTTGCCTTTCGTCCCCTGCTTCTCTTATCTTGCCCTTCGGCCCAACACTTGCTTGATTTTTTTCTGAATTGACTGTTCCCTTTTTGAGACTGCTGACCCCTCTTTACCGGGCCTATCCCCTATGAATTCCGACGTCGAGACTGTTTGGTCTACTGGCGTGTTTTGAGTCGAGTGTAAGTTTTTCGAACTCTTTCTTACCGTTACGAATCGACAGGAGGTCTCCGAAAGAAATGAAACACAGACTTGCAGGAACGATGGTCCTTGCCAGCCTTGCAATGGCTTTTGCGGGTTGTGGGGAAACCGCGAATAACGCAAACACAAACGCCAATCGAGTGGCAAATGCAAACACCGCAGTGGTAGCCAATGCCAATGCCAATGCCAATACAAACGCAAACACGAACACGCGAAAGGCTCTGACTCGTGAGGAGTATGAACGCGACAAAGCCAGATACCAACGAGAGGCGAAGGAGGGAGGGCGCACTATTGGTAGCGGCCTCAACGACGGCTGGCTATGGGTTAAGACCCGATATGAATTGGCCGCAGCTGACGATCTAAGAGACTCAACAATAAACGTCGACGTTAACAACGACGTGGTCACCTTAAGCGGCACGGTTGCGACCCCCGCGCAAAAGACCAAGGCCGAGACTGTTGCCAAATCAGTTGAAGGAGTGAAGAGCGTCAAAAACCTCCTCAAAGTTGCCGCCGCTGGAAACGCAAACGCGAATGCCAACCATGCAAATCGCAACAAGTAGTCAATTCCTTTTGGCTAATCTCCACCTGATGGAGTCAAGGGCGCTGGCTCAAAAGGCCGGCGTCCTTATTTGTCGAGTTGATCGCTTCGAATTTGAAACCCGATTCAATCCGACTGCGTAACAGCGATTCGAATCAAGAGTAGAACGATCATAAGTTGTTTACTGTTCAGGGGTTTCTACGCTAAGCTCTCGCCACTCTTTCAGACACGAGAATGGTTGGTCCGTTCTCAACTGGCACACAGTTGACTTTGCTGAACAATAAGTGCGGACAGGAACGTCTATGCCGATAGCCCAGCTGCGAATGGCGACTGCAGCGGCGGTCATCGCCTTGCTCTCGGTAGTCATTCTTTTCGCTAAATTTTCCCACGCACAACGTAATGCGATAGATACATACGCGATAACAAACGCGCGAATCATTACTGTCTCTGGGCCAATAATCGAGCGTGGCACAGTTGTCATTCGGGACGGGCTGATTGTGGCGGTTGGCGCTGATGTCGCCACTCCAGCCGATGCGCGCGTGATCGACGGGGCCGGCTTAAGTGTTTACCCCGGCTTAATTGACTCAAGTACCGCACTCGGAATTCCGCAGCCATCGCCATCACCATCGCCTTCGCCTGCCGTTGCGGGTGCGGTTTTTGTGCAGTTGCGGCAATCCGCACCGTTGTCAGCGCTGAATTCAACGCAGCCACCGGGCCTGCAGCCTGAGGTTCTTGCTGAGGACTTCCTCAGGTCCGGCGGGGATCAGATTGAGGCAGCACGCAATGTAGGAATCACTACTGCATTGACCGCGCCACACCAGGGAATTTGGATGGGCCAATCTGCGCTAATCAATCTCGCCGGCAATACTCCACAGCAGATGATTGTGCGTTCACCAGTGGCGATGCACGTCGGTTTCATACCGCTTCGTTCAGGCACATATCCCAACTCGCTGATGGGCGTGTTTGCCGCGCTGCGCCAAATGTTGCTGGATGCGCAGCGCTATCGCGAAGCTCAACAAGTCTACGAACGATCGCCGCGTGGAACGCGACGACCAGATCAGAACAGGTCTCTGGCAGCATTGCTGCCGGTCCTCGACGGCGCTATGCCAGTCGTAATGTATGCGGACCGTGAGCGCGAAATCAGCCGCGCTCTGGATCTGGCAAAGGAATTCAAACTGCGAGCAATCATCGCCGGAGGCATGGAAGCTGAGAAGGTTGCGGAGCGGCTGCGAGATAGCAAAGTCCCTGTTTTACTCTCGCTAAACTTCCCCAGACGCACAACCGCCGCCTTACCCGAGGCAGACCCGGAACCATTGAGAGTCTTGCGGGAACGGGTTGAAGCGCCGAAGACCGCCGGGAAGCTCGTGGCGGCCCGCGTGCGTTTTGCTTTCCAATCCGGCGCACTCGCAAACATGAATGACTTCTCAGCAAACCTGCTGCGAGCAATTGAAAACGGACTTTCGCGCGACGACGCCTTGCGCGCACTGACGATTTGGCCGGCAGAGATTCTTGGTGTTGCCGATCGGCTCGGCACAATCGAGGTCGGCAAAATTGCCAACTTAACAGTCACACGCGGCGACCTTTTTGATCGCAATCTGAGAATTGCTCATGTATTCATCGACGGTAGCCCAGTCGAGCTGCGGCCCACAACAGCTTCAACCCGGGCAGGCGGTGCCTCGGGCACGTGGACGCTAAACGTCAATTTAGGCTCAGGCGATATTGTCCTGACCCTCATCCTGCAGCAGGAAGGCGAGCGGTTGCGTGGATCGATCGAGGGCGGACTGGGCAGCCGTGAGATAGCCAATGCTTCTGCAGGCGCAGGAGGCGAGCTTCGCTTTACTGTTCCAGTAACGTTTGAAGGCCAAACGGGCGAGGCGACATTCGCGGGCAAGATTAACGGCAACGAGATGCAAGGAACGGTAAATGTAGTCGGTCGGGCTCCAGGCTCATTTACTGGAACGCGGCCCGCACCCACGCCGCAGCCGTCCGCGTCACCTACGCCGTCAGCCGAATTGAAAAGTCGCCAATGATGAAAGGGCTGCCATAATGAAAAGGTTATTCATCCACCTGCTTGCGTACACCCTGTTTGCCGGTTCTTTAATGCCGAAAGCCACGGCACAGGGCGGTCGCGGTCCGTCAGAAATACTGATCCGCAACGCGACCATTCTTACAGTCACGCGCGGAACTTTGCCGAATTCCGACCTGCTCATACGTAATGGAAAGATTGCAGCCGTAGGAAAAAACCTAAAGGCTGGAAATGCACGAGTAATCGATGGCACGAACAAGTACGTGATGCCGGGTATTATTGACTGCCATTCCCATTCAATGCTCGATGCAATCAATGAAGGTACTTTGTCTGTTACTTCAATGGCTCGCACGCGCGACGCGCTCAATACGCTTGATGTTGATCTCTATCGTGAGTTGGCGGGTGGCGTAACCACGCTAAATCTCCTGCACGGCTCCGCGAATGCAATCGGGGGGCTGAATACGATCGTAAAGATCAAATATGGGCGGCCGATGGAGGAGTTTATTTTTCCAGGCGCGCCTCCTGGAATTAAGTTCGCGCTGGGAGAAAATCCCAAGCGCTCAAATTCCCAGGCGCAGCTCGGACAACAGCGGCGTTATCCGGCGACGCGCATGGGCGTTGAAGAAGTGATTCGCGATGCATTCACGCGCGCTCGTGATTACAAGAAGAGCTGGGATGAATATCGTGCAGCCGTCGCGCGGCGCGAAAAGAATTTAGTTCCACCGCGGCGGGACCTGCAACTTGAACCGCTGGTCGAAGTGATGGAGGGCAAACGTCATGTTCACGCCCACTGCTACCGGGCGGATGAAATTCTTATGCTGATCAATATCGCCAATGAGTTTGGTTTCAAGGTCAAGACCTTCCACCACGCGCTGGAGGGCTACAAGGTGGCGAAAGAGATCGCGCAACACGGAGCGGGTGCTTCGATCTTTGCCGACAACTGGGCCTACAAAATCGAAGCTTACGACGCAATTCCTTACAACGCTGCAATCATGACGCGCGCCGGTGTCGTAGTTTCCATGAATTCCGACTCAGATGAGCGGGCACGTCGTTTGAATATTGAGGCTGCCAAGGCCATGCGCTATGGCGACCTGAGCGAGGAAGAAACACTCAAACTCATCACCTGGAATCCCGCGTTGCAACTTGGAATTCAGGACCGGGTTGGCTCCATTGAAGTGGGTAAGGATGCCGACCTGGCAATTTGGACCGGGCACCCGTTGAGTGTCTATTCGAGAGTTGAAACTACCTTCATCGATGGCGAGATCTTTTTCGATCGCCAGCAAGATTGGGCGCGACGTGCTGATTTGCTCAAGGTGCTGATTTGCTTAAGGAACGCGCAACGCTGGAGCGAGCTGAGCCGAATCGTCCGCTACCCGGTGGTTCATCTCCTCAATCACCACGCCGTCGTCCGCCCACAAATGCGGATGATGATTTGGGAAAAGGGGACATCGACCAGCCATGAGCAGAGCCGAAGACGCGGAGAAACGGGGACACGGGGACACGGAGACACGGGGATGGAGCGACACGGAGACACAGCGATGAGGCGACCCTTCCAGGCCAGCTCTACCACGGCGCAGTGCGGAAAGGCTTTGTCGTTCCGTATGCGTGTTCCAAAACGCTCGGCCAAGCCGCTCTTAGTCTGCCTGGCAGTATTGGTGTCGATGCAGACTTCCCTTGCCCAGCAGATCGGTAATCCCACTACGCAGTATGGTGTTACCTTTCCACGCGGCGTTTATGCCATTCGCAATGCTCGCATCGTGACGGTTAGCGGGCCTGAAATTGACAACGGAACAGTCATCATCCGCGATGGGAAGATTGAAGCTGTGGGAGCAAACGTTCCTGTACCCTCGGGCGCTCAAACCATTGAAGCTCGCGGGCTCTGGGTTTATCCGGGAATGATGGATGCGGGAACTTCTATGGGGCTGGTGGAAGTGGGCCAGGGCGCTTCAGGAACAGTTGATACAGCCGAAGTAGGCGATCTGAATCCAAATGCCAAAGCGATAATCGCTGTCAATCCACACAGCGCCCATATTGCTGTCACCCGCGTTGACGGGGTAACCAGCGTAGTTTCCATTCCCGTAGGCGGATTAATCTCAGGCCAGGCGGCGATCCTCAATCTGCTTGGAACGAGTCCGATGGAAATGGCAGTAGTGCCGTACGCAGCTCTCGTCATTAATTATCCTCGCGCAAGCAGCGGTGGCGGTGGAGGTTTCTTTGCGCAACAACAGCAAACAAACCTGAGCGAAGCGCTCGCCACTGCAAATCGGCAGGTCGAGCAGATTCGCAAGCTGCTGCGCGAAGCCGAAGCTTATGGGCGCGCACAGGACGCCTATGCAAAAGACAAAACGCTCCCGCGATCCGATCAAAATATCGCCCTCGAATCGCTGGTTCCTTATGTTCGCCGCGAGCGCCCGGTGATCTTTCGCGCTGATCGGGAATACGAAATTCGCGCGGCCATTAGCTTTGCTGAAGAGATGAAACTGAATCCGATCATCCTCGGCGGTGACGACGCCTGGAAGATCGCAAGTTATCTCAAAGAGAAAAACGTTGCCGTGATCCTAACTGGCATTCTCGACCTTCCCAGCCGCGAAGATGATTTTTACGACACTCTCTATGAGAACGCGGCGAAGCTGCAGCAGGCAGGTGTGCGCTTCTGCATCTCCAGCGGAGACAGTGGTGCGAACGTCCGCAACCTCCCCTTCTATGCAGGCATGGCGGCAGCCTTTGGACTACCAAGGGATGAGGCGTTGAAAGCAGTTACGCTCTATCCAGCACAAATTATGAATGTCGCGCAGCGCCTAGGCTCGATTGAGGTTGGCAAGATCGCGAATTTAGTCGTTACGGACGGCGACCTGCTCGAGACACGTACGCATGTGCGCCATCTTTTTATAGACGGCCGCCAGGTTCCTTTGACCAGCCGGCATACCGACCTCAACGACGCTTTTAAGAATCGTAAGTAAACGAAACCAGGGCGAGCGATAACGAACCGACCCTAAACTGGGGCCTCATCCTAGCAGGCTGCTGAAAACAACAAATACAATCCACGAAACCACACGAAACCCCGCGAAATGGATCCCTTAATTTGAGTTACTTCATTCCCAGAGGAGGGATTTCCCTTGCTTAAGACCGACGTCATTATCACTGTCCGCTCCATCGCCATATTGCTCGGCGTAATTCTGTTTTCATCCACCGCCTATACACAGACAAAACTGCTTCGCTTTCCTGATATTAGTGACAACCGAGTTGTCTTTACGTATGCCGGTGACCTTTGGATCGCACCGGCCGCGGGCGGGTCGGCGGTTCGCCTGACTGCTCATCCGGGAGTCGAAGTATTTGCAAAGTTTTCTCCGGACGGCAAGTGGATCGCATTTACCGGGCAGTATGACGGCGATGAGCAGGTCTATGTCATTCCCTCAGGCGGGGGCGTACCCCGGCAACTTACTTTCTATCCGGCCCGTGGTCCATTGGCGCCTCGCTGGGGCTATGACAATCAAGTCTATGGTTGGACCAGAGATGGACAAAGAATCATCTTCCGTTCCCTACGCGACTCCTGGACACTGCCCATTGCTCGTCTTTACTCAGTCTCCGTCGAGGGCGGACCAGCCGAAGCGCTGCCGATGCCAACCGCCGGTTCCGGTGATTTTTCTCCTGACGCGGCCCAGATCGTTTACTCACCACAATCGCGCGATTTCCGCTCCGAGAAACGTTACGGCGGCGGCCAGGCAAATAGTCTGCAGATCTTTGATCTGAAAAGTTACGCAACAAAACAAATCACCGAAGGGCCGCGACCCAGCCGCGACCCGATGTGGATCGGAGACACGATTTATTTCAACTCAGACCGCGATGGGCACTTCAATCTATATGCCTACAACGTGCCCAGCGGTAAAACAATCCAGGTAACCAACGGCAAGTTGTGGGACGTTCGTTGGCCCAGTTCCGATAATAGCGGCAAGATTGTTTATGAACTCAATGGCGAGTTACAGGTGCTCGATATCAGAAGCCGAAAGAGCGATGCCATTTCAATCACGGTGCCGGATGATGGTCTGGCGCGTAGACCAGGCCGGGTGTCAGCCGCTGGTCAGATCGAATCAGTTGGACTGAGTCCAAAAGGCGAGCGGGCCGTATTCGCTGCTCGTGGCGATGTCTTTAGTGTGCCTATAGAAAAGGGGCCCACTCGCAATCTTACCCACTCATCAGGCGCTCATGATAAGTGGCCCAACTGGTCGCCCGATGGTTCGCGAATCGCGTTTATTTCGGATCTGAGTGGGGAAGAAGAACTTTATCTGGCGCCACAAGACGGATTGAAAGCGCCTGAGCAAATCACACACGGCGGTAACGCGATGCGCTACCAGCCGGAATGGGCGGCCGACGGCAAAAGGATTGCTTTCGGCGACAAAGACGGCAAGCTTCATGTGGTCTCTCTTTCCGACCGCAAACTTATCGAGATTGCCGATTCGCCACGCGGGCAGATACGCGACTACGTCTGGTCGCCTCGCGGAAACTATCTGGCTTTCAGCATGGCGGTTTCGGGCAGCGGTTTTTCAGCCGTTTACATCTGGAACGCTGCCGACGGGAAAGTTAACCGCGTTACCGATGACATGTTTAATGCCTATAACCCCGCCTGGGATCCGCAGGGGAATTATCTATACTTCCTGAGCGACCGAGAGTTTGCTCCGCAGATTTCTCAGATTGAGTTTAACTATGCGACTAATCGCGATGCCTATATCTATGCCATGGCTCTGCGTAAAGATGTGAAGCATCCCTTCCCGCCTGAGAGCGATGAAGTCGCTATAACCAAACCAGACGAAGCGCCAAAGCCAAAGGGCACCCCGCCCGCGCTTGAACCGAAAGAACCTGCCAAGGATCTCAATAAGGAACTCAACAAAGAACCGGCCCAGGAAGCTGAAAAGGACAAACCATCTCCCTCACCTTCTCCTGAAATGAAACCAGATGCCACAAAACCTTTCGTAATCGAGTTCGACGGGATCGCTACGCGTGTCGGGCGCGTGCCGCTGGGCGCAGATAACTATGGAGGTCTGTCAGCTAAGGCGGGACATCTGTTATACGGCGTGGGACCTGCATTTTATTACGGCCGGCAGGGCGACCGGCCGGCGTCGCTGCGCATTTACTCCTTGAAGGATCGCAAGGAGACCACGATAGCGGAAGACGTTCGCGGCTACTCGATGTCTGACGATGGTTCAAAGGTTTTGGTGGCGCAGGGTCAGACATACAACTTGTACGATGCTACCCCGCAAGGCGACAAATCGCGTAAACCGGTCTCGACGGCAGGACTGTTTGTGGATCGCGTCCCTGCCGAAGAGTGGAACCAGATCTTCAACGAAGTCTGGCGGCGTTATCGTGACTGGTTTTACGTTTCCAATATGCACGGTTATGACTGGGCGGCGCTGCGCGAGCAGTACAAGCCGCTGTTGCAATATGTGGCCCACCGTTCGGATCTCAATTATGTAATAAGCGAGATGATTTCCGAGTTGACCGTTCAACACGCCTATGTTGAAGGTGGTGATTTCCAGATTCCGTCGCGGCCACGCGTGGGTCTACCGGGCGCGCGCTTTGAACTAGACAAGACCGCGGGCCGCTACCGCATCGCGAAGATCTTCGAAGGCCAAAACGAAGAAGACATTTACCGCTCTCCTCTGACGGAGATCGGAGTCAACGTCAGCGTTGGCGACTTCGTGCTCGCCATCGACGGGGAAGAGCTGAAGGCAGGCGACGATCCTTACCGGCTTTTACGTAACAAGGCGGACAACCCCGTCCAACTCACCGTCAATAACAAGCCTTCCATGGAAGGCGCGCGGACGGTGTCGTACCGTCCCACTGCTGATGAAGGAAGCCTGATCTATCTCGATTGGATTAACGGAAACCGGCGCAAAGTTTCGGAAGCAACCGGAGGGCGTGTTGGCTACATTCATATTCCTGACATGGGCGCAAACGGAATTCGCGAGTTTATCAAGTGGTATTACCCCCAGATTCGGAAAGAAGGACTAATCGTGGACGTGCGCGCGAATGGTGGTGGGAACGTTTCGCGCATGTTGATTGAGCGCTTGCGGCGGAAACTTCTTGCGCTTAATTATTCGCGCACAGTGGACGAGGCCAACACCTATCCCGACGCCGTGTTTACCGGCCCCATGGTCGCGCTGCTTGACGGCAACTCGGCTTCGGACGGGGATATCTTCCCCGCAATGTTCCGCGAAGCGGGCTTAGGACCATTGATTGGTAAACGCTCGTGGGGCGGTGTGGTCGGCATCAGTAACCGCGGGCAATTGATCGATGGTGGCGGGATTTCCGTTCCCGAATTCGGATTCGCCAACACGAAAGGCCAATGGGTAATCGAGGGCTACGGCGTTGATCCGGATATCGAAGTAGATAACGATCCGAAGTCACTACTGGAAGGAAAAGACCCGCAGCTCGAGCGTGGCATTGCGGAAATCATGGCGAGGCTCAGGCAGCCCACGCGTCTACCGGCCAAGCCGGCGGGACCAGTGAAGACGATCAAGTAAAACATTCGGGTGAAATCGTCAGTGTTGATAAAACCTTTTCGCGCTAAGTCCTGGAAACAACTCGAACCCAGAATAGTCTTCGATTGAGGAAACCTCGGTCTTTCAAAGGCACCGAGTATTACCAAGTCCACAAAACAAGCGATAAGCTTGCTGGTGGCTGGTTTAGAGATAGAAGCTCGGACTTTTCAGCGGACAACAGGGTCAATTCAACCCCGCTCCCGATAAACACGCTAAAGTGCCCGCGGCGGAAAGCGACGTCGTTGGCGTACCCCCACTGCCAGGCTTCATTGCCAATGTTATTCAGCGTGGCTTGCGGCGAGCGGTCTCGCATAAATTTTGCGAATGCATTACTCGCAGCTTCGTTGGACAGGTAAGGAACAATAGCGATCCGTACTCCTCGATCTGACCTCTTCCAATTCTCAATCAACACGTTTTTTCCCGGATAGACCGGCACGATCCGCTCGCGTGTCCAGCCACGCACGTGTCGGTCAAACGAGTTGTCCAGTTTGATACCGAGTGCAACCATCTCAGGTGAAAGCTTCTGGGCGTTGGAAAGGGCTGGTAGGAACAGGGCGAGGGAGAAAAGAAAAAGAACAATACTCGGTAGTTTCATGTGAGCAATCCGTTGCAGCGAGGGGATTAACCACGGTCTTAGACCAAGTCATCAAACAATTCGTCAACCGAAACCTGCCACCCCGCCAACACTCGGGACGCCGCCGAGTCGCCTCTTGAATAACTCCAGGTCTCCCAGGCAAGCTTGCCCTTGCGTTCAGTTGCATAACGTACTTCGACTGTTACGGTGACTGGGTCCACCAGCCACAATTCGCGCACACCAAGAGCAAGATACGTATGCGCTTTCGTGGTGCGATCGTAAACCGCGTTGCTGGCGGAAACGTATTCAAAGACGATGTCGGCGGAGGTGCGCTTGCGTCCCATACGTTCGCCCAGTTCCTGCGAGACGTACATCATGTCAGGCTCGAGGTAAGTGCCTGCGAAAAGATTCGTGTAGATTGGCTCGCGCGGATGATGAACCTCGCCATGATTGTCGTGAGCGAGCAGGAACTGCATTAGCGATCTGACCAAACGGGCGTCTATTGAACCGTGAGGCGGGTCAGGTGGTGGAACCATGAAAAGAAAACCTCCGATCAATTCGTAGTGAGAGCGATCGTCAGGGTCCGGCAGGGCCCAAAACTCTTCGAGTGTGTAACTGCGCAAGAGTGGTGAGAAACTGACCTGTGGGGTCGTGTCGAGAGCCTGCATAATTCAAACCTCCAATTCCTGGGGCTTATCGTACCATTAGAGACTAGTGCTGATCATCATACTCAGCGTTTGTGCCTTGTCGACGTTTCGGTTGTTCGGCGCGCTCCGTGTTTAACGAATCGAAATTCAGCGCAGCGTTGAATAGCAGAAAAAAGCTCCCCTGCGTTTGATGACGCCACATCGGATTATTGGCAAACATAACTACATGACCGCGGCCCACCGGCACATCGATTACAGCCGGCGTGTTGGCCAGCTCGGATCCGCCTGCGAGCATACCGCTCACCAGCAAGTTCTTTTCATCAGGCGCGAAACGTAACACCACGCGCGGACGCTCTGCCGGCGGCGTTAAAAATGGTCCCAATGCTCGGCGCTGTTCTTCCGTGATTTGTTCTTCGCCCGGCCGTGCGGGTTTCTGCTCAGGCGATGGCGCAACTTGAGGCATTCCCTGAACGATGTCCGGATCCGTCAAACTTCCTCTCCCGGAAGGTCTACCTCCAGTTCCCGGGCCACCTTCACCGCCACCGCTGCCGCCGGTTTGAGAGATCACTTGAAACAGCGGTGCCTGGTTGAAATAAATCGGCACCGTCTCGTCGTAACCATACGCAATTGGGCTCTTGCGATCGCTGAATTGTGCGTTAAAGATGGAGCCTCGAGCCTGCAACTGGCGGGCCTCCTGAATTGCCACACCGGAGGTAATGCCGTAATCAATCGGGATTCTTGCGTTATTTGCAATAACGATAAAGAGCCCGCCCGCTTCAACGAACTTTTGCAGGTTCATCACGCCACCAATCCCCATCCCGCCCCGCATATCATCGGTCTGATCAGGTGAGAGACCGAGATTTGGCGTAAGGTTTGACTGCTTCCAGGGAATCGGATCTCCGCGCCGCGGTATGCCGTTTACGATTGTTTGTGCCGAACCACCAAGCGGCGGAAAAACAATTACATCATACTTGTCGCGCAAGTTTGGCGTGTCGCGCACCACCTGATCCGAAATGTAAGCGTAAGGTACTTGCAGACGATCAAACTCGATGCGATACCAGCCTTCGTTTTGCGTGTTTGTCCAGCTATGAAGGATGGCTATACGGGGCACCGCAAGAACGTGCATTTTCACTTCCGGGAGTTTCGCAACGGCTAGCGCAGTTAATCCCAACTCCGTCACTGCCGCGTCGAGTCGCTGCCGCAAGTCAGCAGTGTTACCTTCAGTTTTAATGATGAACGAACCGGCATTAAACTGCCGGTCGCCCATTTTGAATGAGTCTTCGGCGACGCTCATTGTTACGTCTTTTAATCTGAAGCGTAGGGTGGCGAGGGTGTTCTCGGTATTGTGATTAATGACGTAGCCGGCATTATCAGATCCTGTAATCTTGCCTCGCACGCGCGCATCCATTGTCAAAGGAGCCATTGGAGCTTGCAGGATGGCTTTGTCTTGCACGCGCACAGTCTTGACGTTCCGCATGGCACCCAACGTCCAGCCGGTGTCGTCGTAGGGGCGTGGATCGTTAACGTTGTAATACTGCGTGTCCAGCAGCATGTCCGCCATGCGCGAATAGGGCTGGTCCATTCTCACAACGTATGAGCCGGCCGGAAACTTTTGCTCCTTGAGAGTTATTTCCTTATTCGCCGTTTGGACCTCAACACCCATGAGTCTCAGCAGGTTGACCATATCAGTCGCTTCCACAACGCGAGACTGGTCCGCGGGGATGACGTAAGCCGCCGGGCCTTCATTTGTTGCCTTCGCCACCGCGCGCTTGCTCTTGAGGTAGAAATTCTGCAGAAAACGTACTTTGTTCCCAGCCACAAAATGCATGGCCAGGAGAATGCCGGACTCCTGCATGTTGACGTTGTTACGCAGGGACCATTTAACACGCGGATGCGGCGGGTTCGGACGAAACCAGTCGCGCTGCGATTGCTGCTGAACGGTGCGATCCAAAGTGTCGGCGCCGCCGTTGCCGAACGTTTCGTAGAAGCGGCCGATGCTGTTGTGGCCGTTAGCCACGTAGAACATGTAATTCGGGGCCCAGCCGTCGTAGAAGCCGTGCGTCCACACGCCCGGCACTCCACGCTTCGTCAACTCCTCTATTTCGTGATAGGCCAGCAGGTTCCATTCATCAACCGTGATCGGATCAAGCCATGCGTTATACGGTCCGGTCCCCGTCGAGGTATAGAGAAAAGGCACAGACTCGTGCAGGTCGTGGAGGATCTGCGGATGGTATTCGAGAAAGGTCTTCATCATGTTGCGCGTGAGTGCGAGCGCCATCCCGAGCCCATCACGATTATTGTCGTGTGCTACGTATTTGCCCCAGTAGATTAGCGAAGGCGCGTTCTTGTTCGGATTGGCTTTGCGATAGTTGTAGACATCCACCATTCTGTCGCGCCCATCAACCTCCAGCACAGGAGTTATCAGCACGATGACGTCCTTTCTTATGGCTTGAATGAAAGGACTCTCCTCAACGGCAAGACGATAGGCGAGCTCCATCAACATTTCTGGAGAACCAGTTTCGGGAGAGTGGATCGAGCCGGAGGCCCAATAGAACGCTTTGCCCTCACCGATTAAAGCTTGCGCCTGGGTTTCGTTAATACTGCGGGGGTCTGCCAACTTAGCAGTGATCTCTTTGTAGCGATCGAGCTTCGCCAACGCACTTTCATCACCGACGGCGACGAGAATTTGCTCTTTGCCATCCTCTGAGCGTTCCGGCGCTGTGAAAATCCGAACACGCGGCGTCGCTTTAGCAAGCTCAGCATAGTAACGGTAGATGTCTTTTGTATACGTGAGTCGATTTGGTGTGCCAACTATGTAGCCAAGCACTTTGTCGGGCGATGGCACCTTAGCCGACATCGGCAAATGATCGACCAACTCGGTCATGAAATAAGGCTCAGTCGTATATTCCTTAATCCTGTTTGTGTAATTGTTGTTGTTTGCACTCTCGTCGCTCTTGCCCGGTGCGTTCGGTTTATCCGCTGATCCGGCCTCGCTCTCGAGTTTGTCCTGGGCTGAGCCAAGTGCCGCCCAAAACATGAGAAGAAGAATGCAGAGAAGCGTGCATGCAGACATGCGCTTACTAGTCGTTAACGGGTTTGCGGCATCCATTATTTCCTCCGTTTGAGTCTCTGATTAAGATTGATTTAAGAGGCGTGCGGTCGGCATCTTACGAATGTTGTCTAGCTGTGTAAAGCTCCTTCACTCATTCCCTTACGATTAACTTTTCAGGCGGCAGCATCGCGGGCATTCCCTTGTGTTGCCAGCAACGCACCGGTTCAGGCAGGCGACGGGAGCAAGGTTTTCCCTTTTTTGTCCGCGCGCCGCAGATGTAAATGGTTTCGGTAGACCGCAGTTGTGGAGTCTCAGTAACTGGGTAGGCGCTGCCGTTCACGCCTGGGTTTTCCGAACCCGGTCCGACGTTTGCGGCATTATTACTATTGGCAGGAGGTGGGGCAGCGCTGCGCTCAATAATCAGTGGCGGCGCTGGAGATCTGGCGGCATGACCCGCCGCCAGGCCGATGCCAAGGAGAACGATTGAGGCAACCAGAGGACGGGTCAATCGTTCTTTCTTCAGACGTTGCGAGCAACTGGCACAAAATCTGCGGCTGGTCCATGGGTACCATTGGAGCCGAATGATCTTCGTGCCACATTCCGAACAGAAGTTTGGCCTGTGCATTGTGAGAAGCTCCGGGAACAGAAGCAGTTGTGAGGGTCTTCCTGCTTAAGGAGGACCGGTCTTCGAGGACGGCGTACCGCAGCCAGAATCGATAACGAGAAATCTGTGTGAGGCAATCGCCACTCGCCCGTAAACCGGAACATTATATGCCCGAGTCGTCCTCAACAAAGATGTTTTTGCGACTTTATTACATAGCTCCGATTTTCCGTTCATTCACACGGCTCTTAACTCGAGGAGAATACGTTCAAGCAACTGGATTGCTCTTTTCGACGTCCGAAATAGCATGACATGACCGAAGGGCTCCGGAATTGCCAAAAGCTCAAACTGGTAGGCATACTCGCTATCGAAAGCAACAAATGCATTTTACGATGACTAATTCTAACGTTTCTTCGCCGAGTCTTTTTCCGATTCTCCTAAAAGCTTCTCGCCTAACGCTTTCGCTCTTGCTGGTGGTTCTTGCGACCACGACCGCCCGCGCTCAGGATCCCGACGAAGTGGTGCGGACCAATGTTTCGCTGGTGCAACTAAATATCGGCGTGGTCGACAAAGATGGGCGTGCTGTGACGTCTCTGTCGCGGAACGATTTTTCAGTCTATGAGGATGGAGTGCGCCAATCGATCTCCCAGTTCGAGCCTACGAATGCGCCGTTTAGTCTGGTGCTCTTGCTCGATATGTCTGGCTCGACCGTTAACTTTCGTCAACAGTTGAAACTGGCTACCACCCGCTTTCTTGACGCGCTCGCTCCCGCAGACCGCGTGGCGGTGGTCCAGTTCAACGCCAAGGTCAAACAACTGTCAGGGTTTTCGGATGATCGGGGGAAAACTGCTTACGCGATAGAGATCGCACAGGGCGCGGGTGAAACTCATCTTTATGATGCGATGAAATTTGCTCTTAAGGAACTGGAGAAAGAGGGCAAACGACGTAAAGCCATAGTGGTACTGACCGACGGGCTCGACACCGAGATGCGCAACATTGACCGTATTACAGTTTCAAAAGCCCAAACTGACGAGGAAGCCCTGGCCGCGATCAAACCAGAGGCCAACGTCACACTAAGTGCAGTTCTTAACGCCGCTGATCGTCAGGGTGTAACAATCTATCCCCTTGCGTTGCCTTCGGGAGATCCCAAGCGGTTGCCTATTCCAGGTCCTGACATAACGGGCATCTATTCGGCTGCTCGGACCAGACTGCAAAGTCTTGCCAATCGCACCGGGGGCCGCCTTACCGAGATCAATCGTCTCGATCAGATGGCTAAGCTTTACGCTGAAGTGGCAGCCGACTTGAGGACATTGTATACCGTTGCCTATCAGCCGCCGGCTGACCGACCCCGCGATGGCAAGTGGCACGATATAAAAGTTGAAGTGACGCATCCGGAGCTGCTTGCGCGAACTCGCCCGGGTTACTACGCCCGCTGAGCTCTTCTCATAAACCACCTTGTGCGTGGATGTTCTGCACAAATTAATTTCGCAAGATAGAAGTCACTTCCTCGTTCAAAGTCAGGACGAGCCTAACTGACACTATCTCCGATACTGAGGTGTCCCAGGAAAGCCGGTGCAACATCAGACCTCAAGATCTGAGGCAGGAGCAGCGGAGACTAGAAATAGTCACTAAGCCTGGCCCGTCAGAATGGAACGTTTTTGACAGGTGGGACGTCTAATTACTGAAAGACTGTCCTCGTCGTCAACTATCTGAAGGAGGTGTCATATGAAAGGCCTAACGTTCAAATTAGGTACCGCGCTCGTCACATTTATGATTGGTCTCGGCATAGCAACCGCCTGGGTTTTGCGGCTTCCTCCCACTGGAATACAGCCTGTCGAACTAACTGAAGGTCCGAACACAGCCGCCGCGGCAGCAAACAGCAAGGCCCTCGAGATGGTTTTTGTGCTCGATACCACCGGATCTATGGGGGGCTTGCTCGAAGGCGCGAAACAACGCATCTGGGGAATCGTCAACGAGGTAATGCAGTCGTCGTCCAGGCCGGCTGTGAGAATTGGTCTTGTCGCTTACAGGGACCGCGGAGATGCATATGTCACGCAAGTCTTGCCGCTGACCAATGATTTGGACAAGGCCTATTCAACATTAATGGATTACCAGGCCCAGGGCGGTGGGGACGAACCTGAAGACGTGCGCCGCGCGCTCGCCGATGGTGTTCGCCGCGCGGGGTGGTCCCAGGACTCGTCACGTGTCACCCAGATCCTTTTTCTTGTTGGTGATGCTCCGCCGCACGATGACTATGTCGACGAACCGAATACGGCTGCGACCGCCTCTGAAGCTGTGCAAAAGGGAATGATCGTCAACACAATTCAATGCGGCGAAACGGTACGAACCAGAGAAGTGTGGCAGATGATTGCGCAACGAGGGCAGGGACAGTACTTCTCCATCGCTCAGAACGGCGGTGTACAAGCGATCGCCACGCCTTACGATGAGCAATTAGGGCAATTAGCCTCGAAGCTCGGCAAGACTTTCGTGGCTTACGGAGGAGGTGCAGGTTCCGCCGGTGAGAGCCATCGGGCAGCAACCGCCTCCGGAATGATGGCCATGGAATCGAAGATTGACACTGCTGCGGCGCCGATGGCGAAAGCCGAACGCGCTCTGAACAAGGCGATAAATTCTGAAGCGTACATTGGTGATCTGCTGCAGAACATTGAAAACGGCTCCGTGAAGCTGGACTCGATTAAAGAGGAAGACCTTTCGAGCGATCTCAAGCGACTATCGCCCGAAGCCAGAAAGCAGGAAATCGAAAAGCGTTTAGCCGAACGCCGAACTTTGCGCGCACAGATCGTTGGCCTCTCGAAACAGCGCGACGAGTTTATTGCGGGGGAGCGAAGAAAGCAGAACGGAGGCAAGGAAACTGGATTCGATGCGGCAGTGGCGGCGGCGCTGAAAGAGCAATTGTCGCGAAAGGCCATCAAGTGAAGCCGGATCATAGGAAGTGAACGAGTCTTCTAACTGAAAACACTCAGGCCTGAGTGGGAGAGCTGTAAGGTGAAAGCTGAAAATAACCAGTTGCGCCAGCGCTCGAGCGGGGGCAAGCCACCCTTCCTGACCTGCAAATTACCGACGGCCCCCTTTTGATGGTTATGGTCGCTATCGCTCTCGGTTCTGTGTTGGATTTCGTTCGACTACGTACCTGATGAACTTCAACGTGGAATTCACATCGTCCACTTGCGATTCCAAGCGGGGTGTTTGTCGTCCCTGCCACGCTCGTGCAATCAAGGGGATCCACCGCTCATCAAGTATCTGCTGTGCCCAATGGGCCGCCACTCCCTTGGAAACGAGGGTGCCAAACTCAAGTGTATAGAGCATGCGACAGAGCGTGAGGACGATATACGATTGGTACCCGCGGGTCTTTAGTGGAGCGGGATCGTCAATCATTGGCGCGAACCAACCATGCAACATGTCCAGCACCGCCTGCTGCAATTGGCGTGGCAGTATGGGATCAATCAAAGTGTGTGGAGCTGGCCCCGCTACTACCAATCCCCGTTCTCGTAAGTTATGACGTTGGATGATCCAGTCGCTGTCGTGTTGCATCATTCTTAAGCTCTCGCCGACATCTCTATCAATGTGCGGATGTACTGTATTCGCGGGGTCATAGCGACGAAGTGCGTGCTGCGAAATGTAGGAGCCGTCTAACTGAGTGGCACACCATGAGTCAATCGTAGCAATTCGCGCGTGCATGGCTTGCAGGGCCCCGAAGAGATCAGGCGAGATCTCATCCTCCGAGACAACTACGAAATCAACGTCGCTATCTCGGTCGAAATCACCACTCGCCAGTGAACCAAGCAAGTAGAGCCCGATAAAGCGACTACCCAAAATCGTCTGGACGCCCGACAGCAGTTCGAGCAGCACGGTGTTGACGTCAGTGTAAGGCGTTGGATGTGTAGCATTTGTCATTAAGAGTCGGAAAGTGAGCACGGGGCTTTGATCGCGATCCTGGGGAGCCCGGGCCTACTGCTCAATGAATTTCGTCATCGCGTCCAAAACTCGTTCGGGCTTCTCTTCTTGCGGCACATGACCGCATTCTTCAATGATCACGAGCTTTGAATCTTTGATGAGCGAGTTCATTTTGCGCCCTGCCGCCAACGGAATAAGCTCATCGTCAGCCCCCCAGATGATCAAGGTCCGGGCTTTGATTCCAATCAAGTCCTGTTCAATTGGAAATTGTCCGGCCTGCTTGCGTGCACGTAGCGCCGCCAATTGTCCGCCACGCGTCTGGAGCGGCCGATAGTAGTAAGCCACCCGATCGGCAGTAATTTTCGAATCGTCGTAAAAGCTTTTTTCCAAGCCTTCGCGGACGAGTTTGTCGGATGTCATTGCGAAAGCCGTCAGGATTCTGCCGAGGAAAGGAACAAGCAGATAGCGCGGCGCGAACGAGTTGCCACCCGTCACCGCCACGCCGCTGCTGTCGATTAATATCAATCCGGCCAGCCGCTCCGGGCTTTTAACAGCCACGTTAAGTGCTACTTCGCCGCCCATTGAGTTACCGCACAACCAGGCCCTTTCTATTTTCAGAGAATCCAGCAGGTGTACGACCAACGAGGCTTGCGCGTGTCTCGAATAGTCACCGTCAGGCTTGGCGGAAAACCCGAAGCCTTTGAGGTCAACGGCAATGACCCGAAAGGTTTTTGACAGAGGATCGAAAACGTCTTTCCAGGAATAGGTTGACGAGGTGAAACCGTGAAGCAGAATGAGCGGCGTACCGGTCCCCTTCTCCTGGTAGTGAACGCGCACACCGTCGATCTCGGCAAAGCGACTGTATTCTGAGTTTGGAACAGTAGCGCGGACTTCGTCGAATGAAATGTCAGCCGGGCGCGCAAACCAAAAAACGCTGAACCCGATCGCCACAATCGCGACGAGGGCGAGCAGGAGTTTGAGAAGGCCTTTCAGCATTTTGAGTGCGTTGTTACTTCTTGGACGCTTCCGGCAGGTTAAGCGCCGGCTTGGTTTGGCCGCGGTGACATACTCTTTCGCAGGTCACCAAGCGCTCGCGCCTGATCGAAAGGCTTGTCATTTTGGCCGCTCGAAACTTGTTTGCCATGGCTGCTTAGGCTTGTCGTGCTCGCGAGTTTCGCGCCCAGACAAACTAATGCCAGCATAGCTAAACTGACAACTCGCAGAACGCCGGCCATGTGCTTGTTCATAACATGCTCCTTCGTTCGATCGGAGTGAATAGTGTTCCAGAGTGAAGTTAAGGATTCATGCGGAAACTGGGCCAGTTCTGTTAACCCTGTCGTCCAGTCTGGCCGGGCATTCCAGATTTTCGAAGCGATGGCTGGACCAAGTCGTGGAGTTTTTCGGGTGCGATCAGTCGCCACGCTTCGTGCACATGAAACTCCAACTCTTCGTCGCTGACGCGCTCAAGTTCGACGCCCACCCAACCGCGTACTCCAACGTAGGGCGGTCTATAGAATTTTTCCGGGGAGCGCTCGATCAGCATCGCCTGGATACCGATCGCCGCAGGTAGCGTGACGGCAATGTGTCCATCGTTGTGATGGTTGTTGGAAAACATTGCGAAGACTTTTTTGCGTACGAAGAAGGTCGGCTCGCCGTGTGAGAGTTTCTCCGTCGTCTCCGGCAGCGCGAGACAAATGCGTCGCACACGTTCCACTTGTTTTTCGCCCGCGCTACCCTTTTGGCCTTTAGTTAGTTGTTTCATAACTGAGTCTGATATTGAAAAGTAGCTGGATGTAAATCAGATCAAAAACTGAGCAGAGTATTCCCGACACCAAAATCAAGAAGCTGCCATTTGGAAAACCGCCGTCGCCTATGATGCCAAACAGTATGGTCGGCGCCAGTGTGCCCAGCCATTTATTGATAGCAATAGTGAGGCTTTGCCCCTCGCGGCTGCCGCGTTTGACTAACATGTCAATGAACAAGACCGACATCAGGAGGTTTTGCAGAAACGCGGAATAGCCTGCGCCAATAGCCACTCCAAACTCTCTGACAAAGGCGAACTCAATGAAGAACGCAGTCACCAGACCAAGAATACTCCAACTAATGAATGCTCCGGCCGGCAGATTGTGGGGAAAGTACTTCCGGCCATATTTGAAATAGGTAAAAAGAATGCCTACATCAAACACAAACCAGAAGGCATTGATGACCGTTTGCACGCTGACTCCTCTTTGAAATCCGAAAATTGTGTGCAGGAGTTCCCAGGCAAGGTTCAAAGCAAGGGCGTAGAAGGGGATAGCGTAGGACCTGTCGTTGAGGCCGAGGCGAATGCCGTCTATATAGACAACGGTCCAACAAATACCGCTGATGAGCGTGAGAATCAGTTTGATCGTTTCGAGCTTATTCATCCTGGTCTAGGATCTCGCGTCTCAACTCAGAACGAACCTGCTTGACCCACTTCTTGAGTTTAACTCATTCCATCTTTACTACTTCTAATCATCCTCTCCTATCTGGTGATCAACTGACAGTCGCCAGGATTCGCTTGAAAAATTCATCGTTGCTTTTATCCTGATGCCAGCGCCACACAACTACCAGGTCATGCTCAGGATCAATCCAGATTGTATTTGAGCCGTAACCTAGTGCGGCAAAGCTTGTGGCTGGCAAGCTAGGGTATCGCTTGTGTGCGGTATTAAGCCACCAGAGATATCCGTAATCCCCAGCAACGGGTGTGGGCGTGGTTGCGGCGCGGATCCAATTCTCTGAAATGATTTGCTTATCTTTCCACCTGCCCTTGCGCAGGAACAGATAGCCAAACCGTGCCTCATCACGCGTGCTGATCCATAAGCCGCCGCCCCAACGAGTTCCGCCGCTGACAGATTCCATAGGCCGGCCGTTGATTGTTACGGTGGAATTATTGTAGCAGTGATATTGCCAGGCGTTGGAGGCGCCAATACGATCCATGATCTCGTCTTTGAGCACGCGGGGCAGAGGCTTCTGCCACACTTCAAGCAGAGACAGCGAAAACCGATTGATGCGCACGTCGTTGTATTCCCAATACTCGCCTGGTTCCTTGAGCGCGCGGGGTTTGCGCTGGCCCTTGCCGAATTCCTCGACGCCGATGAAGTCACTGTTCTTGCTCCACATCGAGCCTTCCCACTCACTCGTCTGTTGCAGATGTTCTTCCCAGGTAACTTTCGAGTTGTGCGGCGAGTCGTAACCGTGATCGCTCACATAGTTCTTAACTGGATCGCGAACACTCTTGATCATTCCGCGATCTACAGCCAGCCCGGCAAGTGTGGAAAGAAAACTTTTTGCAACGCTGTAAGTCGGATCCACCCGTTTGGTATTACCCCATTCAGCGACGATGTAGCCGTGTCGGATGATGATGCCATTTGATTCCCCGCGCTCCTTCGGCAGCGGCCCAAGCACCCGGCCAAAGGTCTCGACCTGGGTGGAGAAGTCTGGAGGGATCGTACTGGCCTGAGTCTTTGCGTACGCGACTGCCTGATCGAGCAGCGCGCTGTTCATACCGACTGCTTCTGGCCGCGCACGTTCCCAGGCATCGCCGGGCGGCGGGTAGTAGACAGCGGCCTGTTTCTTTGACCGTTGCCCTTTGTATGAGAGATTAGTAAAGCCACCGGAGGCGCCGGCACAAAGTGCGAGCAGAAGAAGGACCAGCGCCCTCAGTTTCCTCGGTCCCAGGATCATATTCGCGGTTTCCTGTTTGTTCATTCAGAGATGGAGCGTTGCATCAATATATCAGTTTGCGCATCGCCGCCTAACTGAAATGCGTGCTGGCCCACCTCAACGAAATTCCATTTACGGTAAAACGCCTGGGCGCGATGATTGTGTTCCCAGACACCAAGCCATAGCGTTTTATATCCTCTCTGCTTCGCCTCACCAATACAAGCCTGCATCAGAGCCGCGCCAACCCCGCTGCCAAGGCTTTCTCGCGAAACATACAAACGCACCAACTCGATTGGTTTCTCGCCGCTGACACCAAGCGGCACATTTCCGGAACGGAGCATGGCATACCCAACAGCGGCTCCATTGGTCTCGGCAATTTCGAACAAGCAGAGAGGGTCAGCTAACTCCGCGGCTTGTTGCGCTGGACTAAATGACGAGGCGAGATAAGCAGCCAAGTCTTCTGGCGTGTTGTCGGCAGCAAACGTCTCGGAGAAAGTGCGCGCGCCGAGTTCAGCCAACAACACCGCATCCTGAGTTGTGCCTCGGCGAATAATAAGGTTGGGGTGGAAACTTGTTTCCGGTCTCATCAGTGACGAACTACTTCGGCCTTCTCCTTCGTGCCCATTCCCAGAGCTGCTTGCTCGTCGAGCTGTTCCTTTGGCGCGTACTCGCCCATGTCCTGTGCGATCTTCATAGAGCAGAATTGTTGGCGCTTGCTCTCAAGGAATTTCTAAGCGTTGAAGCTCATTTGGCTGGATATTCGCCACTGCGCCATCAATTATCGAGGTGGCCGCACGGATATGACCTGTGTCGTTGGTAGAAAGCTCGAGAATCGCAATGCTTCGCCCCAAAAGGTTTTGTTGATAGCGAATGTTTTGGTCTGAGGTGATGAAAAGATCGAACTCTGCTTCAGCCAGTTGCAGCAAATCACCATTCCTGATGCCTCGCCACCCTTTGGACTGCACAGTGGTGCAAGTGTGATTGCTGAGCAGCGATTGCATGGGCGCGGGTACGCATTCGTCCAGCAAATCTTCATGCGGCGGCGGGAGAAAGTAGCGCCTGCTCAGAGCATTCCAACACACCACGCGCTAAGTCGCGGGTGACAGACGGAAAGCACTCGAGGAATTCTTCCAGCGAGTAGTCGTTCTCAAGATATTCAAAGAGAGTGTTGACCGGCGTGCCTTTGAAGACCGGCACGCCGCCTAGAATCTCAGGGTCAATGGTGATGAGATCAGTGACGCTCATGCCCACAGTCCATTCCAGGTTACGCTTTGCCGTAAATCTCTACACCAGCAGCCACGAACTCTTCAGCCTTTTACTTCATGCCTGCTTTTAGTGCGGCTGTTCGTCAATCTGTTTCTTCGCGGAATACTCGCGGACTGTCCTGGGTGATCTTCATGGAGCAGAAGTGTGGGCCAGACATAGAGCAGAAGTGGGCGAGCTTGGCGCCTTCCTGTAGCAGGTCGCTCAGGCGCTCCGCTTGATTCGCTTCTTCGCTACGGCGCGTCGATGACGTGTGCCGCTGGCCGCTGACTCAGCGGTATCGGCGAGCAGGCGGAGTGCGCGGTTCACGGATTCGGTATCGGGAAAGACATTCGCCAGTTCGGGGTCGATCAGCACGAGATTGGTACCGGCAGTGGCTTCTCGATAGTACTTGCCACGAACTCCACCTTTGAGTTGAGAGAGATCGTATTCTAATCTCAGGTCGTCATTATTTTTCTTCGCCGATGCTTTCTTCATACTGTTTGCGCTCCCGCTTCGTTGCCTTCCGCCCGCTAATGAGTCGAGTTCGTTCACCCCGCCGAGTGTGGGAAAGAAACTACTCTGTGTCTTGCGGAACGGCCAATCGTGATTTCTCTAGTCTCTTCGTCAGAATGGTCAGGGTCAGGATAAGTCACCGCAAGAGGATCGAGAAAGACTGTTGCTGCTTCTTCAAAAGAAACACCGTGCTTGCGTAAGTTCGTCTTAGCTTTCTTGGGATCCCACTCATAAATCACTGCAGCAGTTTACCTCAACCCATGCCGAGACTCCGATGAATGAGCAGCGAAAGAATATCAGTGTCGAGGACGAGTTCGGAGGAACTCATGAAGTCGGCCTATCAAAGAACCTACTGCGATCCAAAGCTATCCGTTCTAGGTCATTCACCTCTTCTTCGGTAAGGCCGTCATAGACTTGTGCCGCTAACTCAATCAAGTCGCCTTTCGTTTCTGCAGGGATTTCCAAGGTTAGTCTGACCAGCTGACCCTCAGCGAAAGGAAGCGGGGTCATTGTTCAGGGGTTTGAAGCTGCCATCCTTGAAAACTGCATCGAGAGTTTGTGTCACGAAAGTCGCCTCCTCGCCATATTCATAGCGACAGTCTATTCCAAGCTAGGCTTTCCCGTAAATCTCAGCTCCTGAGGCGATAAACTCCTCGGCTTTTTCTTTCAAGCCAACTCCAAGCGCGGCTTGTTCCTCAATCTGTTTCTTTGCAGCGTACTCGCGCACGTCCTGCGTGATCTTCATCGAGCAGAAGTGCGGGCCACACATTGAGCAGAAGTGTGCGAGCTTCGCGCCCTCCTGCGGCAGGGTCTCGTCGTGATACTCGCGTGCGACTTCCGGATCGAGCGATAGGTTGAACTGATCCTCCCAACGAAACTCGAAGCGTGCTTTCGATAAAGCGTTGTCGCGATACTGGACGCCAGGATGCCCTTTGGCCAAGTCCGCGGCGTGGGCGGCGATTTTGTAGGCGATTACCCCATCCTTCACGTCTTTCTTATTTGGCAGGCCGAGGTGTTCTTTGGGTGTGACGTAGCAGAGCATTGCCGTGCCGTACCAACCAATCATCGCGGCACCGATAGCTGAGGTAATATGGTCGTAACCAGGTGCGATATCCGTAGTTAGTGGTCCAAGTGTGTAGAACGGCGCTTCCTGGCACGTTTCGAGCTGCTTGTCCATGTTTTCTTTGATCAAGTGCATCGGCACGTGACCGGGGCCTTCAATCATCACCTGACAATCGCGCTCCCAGGCAATCTTTGTCAATTCTCCCAGCGTTTCCAGCTCGGCAAACTGCGCTTCGTCATTAGCATCGGCAATCGAGCCGGGACGCAGTCCATCACCGAGACTAAAGGAAACATCGTAAGTGGCCATGATCTCGCAAATCTCCCTGAAGCGGGTGTAAAGAAAACTCTCTTCGTGATGCGCCAGACACCACTTGGCCAAAATTGAACCTCCTCTACTCACGATACCCGTCGTGCGTTTGGCAGTCATGGGAATATACGGCAGCCGCACGCCAGCATGAATCGTGAAATAGTCGACACCCTGCTCGGCTTGCTCAATCAACGTGTCACGGAAGATTTCCCAGGTTAGGTCCTCAGCTTTACCGCCAACCTTTTCCAGCGCCTGATAAATTGGCACGGTGCCAATAGGCACGGGCGAATTGCGCAGAATCCATTCGCGTGTGGCGTGAATGTTCTTACCGGTAGAGAGATCCATCACCGTGTCGGAGCCACACTTGATGGACCAGCGCATCTTCTCGACTTCATCGTCGATGGAGGACAGTACAGCAGAGTTGCCGATGTTGGCGTTGATCTTTACCAGGAAGTTGCGGCCGATGATCATCGGTTCGCTTTCCGGGTGATTGACGTTCGCGGGAATGATGGCGCGGCCGCGAGCGACTTCGTCGCGGACAAACTGTGGAGTGACGTATTCGGGAATTGAGGCGCCGAAAGATTGGCCACGGTGTTGGTGAAGGAGGGAATCTCTGGGGGCTTCTGGCTGACCCGTGCGGGCGAGACGCCCGCGGTCCCAGTTTTCGCGGTGTCCGTTTTCACCAGCCAAGTCGCGGCCCAGGTTTTCGCGGATGGCAATGAATTCCATTTCGGGAGTGATGATGCCGCGACGTGCGTAGTGCATTTGCGTCACGCAGGAGCCTGACTTTGCCCGCAAAGGAACGCGTTTCAGTGCGGGAAAGTCCTCGAGCCGGCCTTTCTCTTTTTGGCGCGCGTGGTTGGCTGCCTCAAATGTAAGGTAACCGTCATCGATAGGCTTGATGTCCCGGCCTTCATACTCTTCGACGTCGCCGCGCGCGAGAATCCAATGACGGCGTAACGCCGGCAGTCCTTCGCTTACGTCGCAACGGGTGGATGGGTCTCCCCATGGCCCACTGGTGTCGTAAACGCGCACCGGTGAGTTCTCTTCCAGACTGCCATCGAAGTTGCGCGTGGGGTTTTGTTCGATCTCACGAAAGGGAACGCGAACGCCGGGTTGTTTCCCGTCGACATAGATGCGTCGGGAGTTTGGCAATGGCTTTTCATTGGAGATCTGATTTTCGTGTTCGGTTGATTTAATTGCGGCGCTCATAAGAACTCCTTTTCTAAAGAAAAAACCGTTCCACCTGGTCAGAAGAATGGAACGGTCTTCGCACATTCCAGCTGAGGCACCTGTGCCCCGCGTGAACGGCTGTTTCTCCCTTCGACGGTGCTAACCGTATCAGGTTCAAGGGGTCTCCGAAATTATTGCCGATTTGCAATTGTCGATTGCCGACTCATTTTTCTGAGTGTCGGCCTCAAACGAAGCTGGCATCAAATCGGCAATTGGCAATCGGCAATAGTTCAGACTCTCAGCCGCTGCTGCGGCTCCCCCGAAAGCTGTCTAGTTTTCAATCTGTCAATGGGGATTCTAGAACCCTCCAACTCCGGTTGCAAATCAGGATTGCCATAGTGGCGAAGTTGTTATTCGAGTAAGTATAATCTCGAGCGTTTGCACCCACACCGAAGCTCTCCGGAGAAAAACTTGATGTTGAAACGACGCGCTATCCCTCTGTCGCTCATCCTGTCGCTCTTATCCCTACTCGTTTTTGCACAGACAACTGAGCGATATGAGGACATTAACGCTCGGATACACAAGGAGGGTATGGAGCATTCTCAGATTCTAAAGACGATACCCATGCTAGCGGACGTTTATGTTCCACGTTTGGCCGGCTGACCAAACCATAAACGCGCGGCAGAGTGAACCATCAAGCAGATGCACGACTGGGGATGGCGACGCTGGGAACTCTTAGGTTGTAAGAATCGCAAATTTGATTCGCCGGCGGCAACACAGAATTTGATCTGCGCTTACCTTGTGACTATAACGGTTCCGGCCATTTCATGCCCGCCCTTGCTGCCATGAAAAGAGCAGTAGTAGGGATACCTGCCGGGTTTCTCGAACTTATAGCTGAACTTCTGTCCTGCTGACAATGTCTGCGATTCAAAGGTCCCTTTGTCAGCATTGATATTGTGTGTTCCTTCTTTGACTTCCCAGGTAACTTCAGACCCGGCCTTAATGGTGAGGCTCTTTGGACTGAACTGAAAATTCGTTATCGTCACTGTATTACTTGTAGAAGTTTGTGCTGCGCCGGGTGTCGAAATTGAGATTGGACGTGCCGGCAGGCCGGAAAATCCTGTGGTCGCTATCAAAAGAACTGCCTGAACAAATGATCTCTTCACCTCAACTGATCCTTTTCTAATACACGAGTACCACGTGCACAATTGATGGCAGCCCTGTCTGACTTTGATTTCAAATCTGAAGATCGGAGATCTAAAATTAAGAAAGAGGTTCACCGAAGAACGAAAGACAGATCGCTTTGAATCTCCTATGTTGATATCTCCGCGCGCAGGAACGAACGTAAGAAAACTAATCCGGGTCGCTCACGCTTCGTTAATGGCAGCTAAACGATTTGTAGTGGCCCATCCGTTCTGATTCCGCGCGCGCGGAGATCCTGTTCGAGTTACATGGTGTTCTTCTTCATCATCTTCTTCATCTTAGGCCCTTGTGCAACGCGCTTCTTGCTTAGAGGAGGCGCTGGCTTGAAGTTGGCCGGCAGGGCCGTTCCCGTATCCGCTGTATTTACTTCAACAATCTGGCTCTTCAACGGCCCGAGAATACCAAGCAGCTCGTCCTTCTCAGCTTGAGGGACCTTGAACTTGTCGAGTGTCGCTACAAGATCTTCAACCAAAGCGCCAAACTCTCCTTCCGTTACTTTCATGTTCTTGTGAGACTTCGTCATGTCAAGCCCGGTGTATTCGCACGGGCCGCCAGTGGCCGCGCAGACCTGCTCAACAAGGTGCAGTTTTACACGTGCAATGTCGCTCTTGCCAAACTTCTTGTTAACGCGAGCGTCGGCGGCGACGCGGCCGACAAAGTCATCAATCACGGCCTTGATGGCGGGGAGTCCACCGAGCCGGTCGTAGAGCGATTTCTTCATCATTGAGTCTTGAGCCGTGGCGGTGATAGCCATAGCTCCCAGCACGAAAAAGGTCAGTGCAAGCCTCTTGGTTTTCTGCATTTTTTGCTCCTTTGGATTTGATAAAAAGAAAGAGGTGTTTCTTCATTCCCTCGTCTTAACCGACACTGTTCGTGCGGTTGTATTGAGTTAATCCTATTTACGGCCAATCGTCCGTATTCGGATGTTCATAAGTCCAAGGCCTCTGAGGACCCACGAAAATTCTCGCCAACTGCGTGACAGCCACTTTGATTGTTGTGGTTTTTTTACCCTCGGCGTAACCAGGAATCTCAGGTTTGGGCTCCTGATCTACCACAGTGAGTGCCGCCTTGTCACTATTTCTCGTATCGCCAAAACTCTCTTCCGACGGAAATCGCATGTTTACCTCAACCGACAATCGAGAACCACAAGCGAACCCTCGTCCCTCTGCGAACGCGGGTGCCACCAGCCGGACTCTGTTTGGTGACTCGGTAGGGCTCACCGCGACCCTCGACAATAACGTCAGAATCAAGACCCGCAGCACGAAGTCTCGCTCTAGCGTCATTCAAAGAAAGGTCGAACACGTCAGGAACAGTGACCAGGCTGACAACGACCACCAGATTAAGCCGGGTCCCTCGCGGCACCACTTCCCCGGGCCTTGGGGATTGATCGACAACCGTGCCTCCAGGCTGGCGGCTGTCAACCTCGACGACATTGCCAAGCGATAGACCGTCGGCTGAGTAATACACCTGAGCAATATTCCGACCGATATAGCTTGGCACTGTGACGGGCGGGATAGGAATTGCAACAGTCAATTCCACTGAGCATCCCGAAGGTATTTGTTTTCCCGGGTCGGGCTTTTGTCCGATGACGGTGTAGGGCGCCGACCGATCGGTCTCACGAGTCTTGACGTTCGCGCGCAGACCTATGCTATCCAGTTGCTGCTTTGCTACTCGCTGGTCAGCTCCTTTAAGTGGCGGCATCGTTACTCGGTTTTCGCCCGGCGCAGAAACAAATACTGTAACCAGAGTGCCCGGAGGCACTCTTTCACCACTGCGTGGTTGAGTGAAGAGCACCCTACCGGTCGCCTCACACTCCGCTTGCTCTTTAAGCTGCCCTTGCAGCTTCTTTCTCCTCAATTCCTCGAGCGCTGATTCCGGCTTGTCGCCCTTCATGCTGGGAACTGTAACTGGACTGCCTGTCACAATGGGAGTAGGAGTAAAGGTGGGTGTTGGTGTCAGAGTAGGCGTCGGTGTAAATGTTTCTCTGGGCGTAGCCGTCGGCGTTCGCGTCGGCGTCGGACTCGGGAGGGGCGGCAAGCCCGCTGCCACACGCTGTGCGTTAGCCGCTCTTTCTCCCTGCTTGAAAACTTCGCGCTCCAGCTTCTGGTAGGTTCTGGCATAGTCTGCGGCCAGGCCCGGATTGCTGTCGGCCAGCGCTACAGCCAGGTAATAATGCTGTTCTGGTTGCTCGGGTCGAAGCTGCGCGGCCCGCAGGTAGAGCTTTATAGCGTCAGCTTTTTGACCCGCAGACTCCAGAAGATTGCCCAATCCGACATAAGCTTCTGCCATGTCTCTGTGCAGCCCAAGCGCCTGACGGTAATTCTCCTGAGACTTCCCGAAGAATTGCGCGGCGCTGGTTCTGTCATTCTGAAAAAGGGCTGTCTCTCCTGCTCCGCGGTAGGTGTCGCCCAGACCCTTCTTCGCGAACGGGTATTGCGGATCGATGTCCCCCGCGCTTTTGAAAGAACTCTCAGCCAATCGATACTGACTAAAAGCGTCGTCGTTGCGGCCCTGTTCCCTGGCTAATGCGGCATACGCTAAATAAACTTCCCCAAGGTTTGATTGCGAAACTGTCTTGATCGAGGTTGCGGATCGGTCGCTCGATCTGATCTGGCCGCCGTGGTGTCTCGTAGCCGTATCGGGCGATACCTGGAGCGCAGCCTCGTAGGTGACTCTTGCCCTTTCGAGATAGGTGCGAGCAGTGCCATAGTCACGCTTATCACGCGCAACCTGGGCGCGATCCAGGTAAACATTTCCGAGCACATTTAATGCCGGAGCCGAGCCTCGATCGGTGCCGGCCGCTTTCCTTAAAACCTCTTCAGCCCTATCAAGGCTGCCGGTGAGGCGATATGCCTCTCCCACGTCAGCAGCAAAATCCGGCCCCGAAGAATCGTAAGCCGGTGCTGCTCGCTGATAAGCGTCGAGGGCTTTTGCCCCGTTGCCCCAATCGGCGTAGACCTCGCCCACGATCTTGTAGCTAAGAGGATCAGCTCGCAGGATCGCATTCAAGCGCGCGTCGCGAAACTCCTGGTCGCGGCTGGTCCAAGTTCGGAAATGTGGAATTACCGATTGAGCTGCGTACTTAGGCTGGCCTGAAAGGATGACTTCATTTGACCACTTGACAGCGTTGCCCACCCGTTCGTCCGCTGCGGTGATTGCGGGAGACAGAACGCCGTCTCTATTCAGAACCACTTCCTGGAGCCTGCGAGCCGAAACCTTCGTCTCACCACCACTCTGAGGTCCCGGGGTTACGCCACTACCTGGTCGGCCAATTACATTGACGGAGACTGGTAACAGCAAACCTGCCTGGTCGCACGATTGATCCTGATTACAGTCAAGACAGCGAGCTACGACATCTCCCTCGTAGGTACGCACAGCGAGGTTTTGCGCATCAATCTGGATAACAAAAACGATTGAGCGTGATTGTCCGGGGCCTATCTCAAACCGGTCGGCACCGAGAATCTGAAACCATGGAAGATCGCGCGGTCCATTAATCTCATATTGATGTGCCTTGGCGCAGCGATTGGTGAACGTGAATGTATTCTTGATTGTGGTAATCTGCCCTGCGATCGCCACGAGTTCGAGCTTCCTCTGCTGGGTTGCTTCAGGGACGAATGAGGCCCTGGTGAACGACGGGAAGAGATTCGTTTCTGGCACACCGGCCCATGCGTTGGTCGTTCTATCTTCCAAAGAAGCCAAACCCTCTTTCTCCACGGAAACCAGACCTTCAAGCACGGTGATTCTGTTGGTTCCGTCTTGCTGGACAATCAGCTCATATTCGGTTCCCTGGACACCGAGTTTAACTTTCTCGGTCTGGGTGACGAACGCACCTTTGCAGCGGACAAGAATTCTGCCGACCCAGGTGAAGATCGAACCAATACGAACACGCGTGTTGGCGTCCACCAGCACTTCGTTGTCTTTCTCCGGGACCTTGTCGAGAAAGAGGACCGTCAACTGTGCGTTGGGACCTGTCGTAACTTCATCGCCTGTGTACAATCGCATATCGGCCTGACCGGGCTCCGTTCCTCCACTTACCCGCGTTACTTTCACTTCTGAGGGAGCTGCATCAGTTTTTTGTGCTCCGCCAACCCGAATGGTCTTAACGAGCGCGATAGGCTCGCTTGATTGTTGTAGTGCAGTTGGACGGGCGAAAGCTTCGGCTTCCACTGATGCGTGAAAGAATTGGGCGGCAAAGAGAAAGACGAGACTTAGACCGAAAAGGCAGCCGGTTGTTAGGGCCAGGTATGGTTTGTTGTGCGGCATGAGGTGCCTCCTTTCAGGTCCACTTGAATCCCAGTCTGGAACGCAATGCTCTGACCAGAAAATAAGAGAGGAAGAGAGCGGCAATGTGATAGGCCATGTTGAACAACGTCCGTCCAAACTTGTAAGCGAGAATTGCGATGAAGATATAGAAGACAGTGACGACCAGGAGCGCAATAGGAATAGGCAGATTACCTACTAGTGGCAATTTCACCGGAAACGTGTAGCTCGTCCATTCACTGAACCGCAGCGGCAGCAATGCTCCCACAGAGATCATCAGCAAAATAATCAAATAATGGTAAACTAACGAAGGCGGCTTTATGTAGATATGCAGAAGAATATTGGAGACCGCGTTAGCGATCACCTCAACTCCATATCTTTTCCCACTGGCGGTCTGAAAGTCGTCTCCGGCCTGATATCCGATCAGGACAATCTTATTGCTGAATTTGGTCAGATAGTCTGGATTTCCAAGCGCCGCATAGACGTCGTGATAGGAAGTAACGTCACCCTCCTCCAGTTTTCCCAGCATTTGGACCAAAAAATCCAGGCTATCGGTAACAGGAATTGATTCAATGATCTGACCTTCATTATCTCTCACTCGAATCTGATCGTGGACTGGATTGTAGAAGTAATTCACTTGACGGTCACGAGAAATAAATCGCTGTGAGGCTTCCAGTATCAGAGAAGGAACCACTGGTTGGTCGGTAAAACCCACATCTGAACCCGGTGAGTGCTCAGCAAGTTTTACTTCCCATATATTAGTGGCGCCAACAGGGCCTCCGGCATAAGTAAATCGACGGCGCTCCTTTCGTAAGGTTCGGAACGAACGCGGGATGTACTGGGCTTCTCCTACCTGCGGATTCAAACCCATCAGGACTACAGTTCCTCTTTCTTCAGCTTGAGCAATAGCTTTCGCCAGGTTCTCGTCGTCGGGAGAGTCTCTGTCAAACCACATGTCAAGGACCACAACCTTAGCTCCAGCTTGACTAAGGGCCCCGATCAATTCCGCGTGATACTTGCGATGACTGCTGTCGGCCTTGCCTGAAGGCGGAGTAGGCTGGGCATTTTCATCTACCATAATTAGCGAGATATCTTTTACGGAAAACCGCTTATCGAGCTGGGTATCAAGGTGTGAGATCAACTGATCCTGAACATAATCCTCTATACCAACTACATTAAAAAGCCTGAGCCAGGAAAAGAAGAGCACCAAAATGCTGAGCAAGAGAAGAGCCGAACCAAGAATATGTCGACGCCACTGGCGCAGCCTCGGATTAACACGCTTCTTCGGTGTTGGTTGGGCAGCCGTGACCTGCCCGGGTGCCGCCTTCTTTTTCCCTTTCCTCAGCGGCATAGATTTTCGAAGAGGCCGCTCCACACTGATGATTGGATTGTCACACCTGCGAATTGTCGATCGATCCGCAGGCGTAAAAAGGCCCAAATCTTTTTTAGCAAAGCAAGGTTAACTGGAATTTTTTCTATCCCTCAGCACGCAGGACAGGACAGAACAATTAAGTGTCGTGAGGAAGTTGTTCGCAGAGAGCTAACGCTCTCAAACCCGCACGACCAAACAACGCGATGACAACTTCGGCAGCTTACCCTAACAGTCGATTTCACTGCAATGGACAAGAAACGAGAGGCTTGAAATCAGCCGCGGATTAACGCGAATGAACGCGAATCTGAAAGGAAGTAAGAAAAAGTGGATCCGTTTGACGGGTTAATGTTCTCACGGCAAGACACGATCGTCTCCTTTCTCGCTTTCTCTTTCAGATTCGCGTTCATTCGCGTTAGTCGGCGGCTGATTTCTAGGAACCGCTGCTGAGGTAGATCGGTGGTGTTGGTGATTGGACACCGCTTTCGGGTTCCAACGTGATTGCAAAGATCGCGGCTTTGAGTGCTTCGGCGGGGAGTTGATCAGTTAGAGCGCCGGCTCCTGAAGCATCGGTGCTAAATACTTTTCCTGGTAGCGGCTTGCCGCCGGCGAGAAACCAGAGCTGATAAGCTTTGCCGGCGGGAGGCGGCGGTAGGCCTTTCGCGAGCAAAAGTGCGCGTCCGCTTGGATCATAAGCTAGCGTGGCGTGTGCGTTCGGCATCGCATTTGTTCCCGTCAGTTCGGCCACGCGCGCACCCGGGGCTGCCACAATTTCAATCGCTTCTCGCTGACGGTTAAGTTGTTGTTCCGCATCCCGGACCTGACTAGAAAGCCGTGCGAGTTCCTGTTTGGTTCGCTTGTTCTCTCTCCAGAGGACAAACAGCGAGGCCACGAGCGCAACGAAAACTACTCCCGCAGCAATTGCGCCCCATATTTGAGCAGCCGTCCAACCAGGCACTCGCCGATGCGGCAACTCGATGACGTTCGAAGCCTCCGCCCGGTTTTCGTCTCTTCTTCCTCCCGCCGTGTCTCCTGCACCAGTTTTAATGGCCTCGAGAATACGAGTGCGCATGCGCGGAGAGGGCTCGAGCGGTTTTTCTTCCAGGGCGGCAAAGGCCATTGCTGCAGCCGTGTCTTCCCACTCGCGGAGCAGCGCAGGGCATTCGGCGCAGGTTTGGAGATGAGCTTCGGCCGCGCGCGCGTCCTCCAGATCAAGCGCGGTAAGCGCCAGCGCGGGCAACATCTCTTTGTAATCCTGGTGGACCATCCTGCTCTTTTTCCCTACGTGGTTATCTCATCCTCAATAGTCCAATAATCCCTAACGCAAACTCTTCATCTGATCGCCCAGTAGTTCCCGGAGTTTAATCATGCCCGAACGCATACGAGTCTTGACCGTTCCCAGAGGCGTACTGAGCTTTACGGCAATCTCCGATTGGGTAAGACCATCAAAATAAGCTAGCTTCAGAGTTCGCCTTTGCTCCTCCGGAAGCTCTGCCAACGCCTGGGCCATGATTTCTCTCTGCTCGGCGTGAAAGGCATCAGCGACCGCGTCAGACGTTTCATCGGTTGCGTCCCGCGCCGCGGAGACTGCAACGCGCTGGCGTGACGCCAACAACCGTAAGCGATCGATTGCACGACTGCGCGCCAAGGTTACGAGCCAGGTGAAAGGCCGGCCCCGGCGTTCATCAAAATCTGCGGCACGCCGCCAAACCTGCAGGAAAACCTCTTGTAAAACATCTTCCGCTTCTTCGCGGCTATTCAATATACGGGCGAGCAACCCAAATAGGATTAAGCGATAGTGGTCGTAGAGACGCGCTAACGCGCCCTCATCACCGCGCGCAACGGCGTGAAGAAGTTCAACGTCCGAGAATTGTGCTTGTTCGGGTTGCACTCCCAAAGACATTTGGCCCAACTAAGATATACGGCCCGCGCATGATAACAAGATTGCATCCAGGCTTACAGATTTCCTGGACCATGCTTATCTATTATTGCGGGACGCGACATCCAAAGTGTGATGGTGAAGAATGCCGGATCATCGTCAGCATTACCAGCACGCCATGCGAGTCTGCCGGGAAAAGGGCAAAACACAAATCAATGAGTGGGCCGCAATGTAACGACGCTGTTGCTTCTACCCTGGAATATTACAGAGTCGGTGAGGTCCTGAGGTCCTATTGTGATGAAAGAATCGAGAATCCCAAGCCGGGAGCAGTTGGCTGCTCTGGCGAACCCTCGATGACCGAACTATTAGGCAATAGTAATCTCTGGCGTTAGATAGACGTCCTGTATCGCATTCAGCAACTGCACGCCCTCGGTCATGGGACGTTGAAAGGCCTTGCGGCCGGAGATCAGACCGGTGCCTCCGCCGCGCTTATTAATCACGGCAGTGCGGACTGCTTCGGCCAGATCGCTGGCGCCTTTTGATTCGCCTCCGGAGTTGATCAAAGGGCAACGGCCCATGTAGCAATTGAGAACCTGATAACGGACCAGATCGATGGGGTTGTCAGTGGCGAGCTTTTCATAGACCAGCTTGCTGGTCTTGCCATAAGGGCCCCCCAACGCTTTTTCAACTGCCGTGTAACCACCGTTTAGTGTTGGGAGTTTCTGCTTGATGATATCTGCCTGAATCGTCACTCCGAGGTGATTTGCTTGCGCGGTGAGATCGGCCGCAGTGTGCATGTCGCCTTCGGCAGTCTTAAACTTTGAGTTTCGCAGATAGCACCAGAGAATGCATGCCATACCGAGTTCATGAGCATGAGAAAAAGCTTCGCTAATCTCGGTGATCTGCCGCGTTGATTCATCTGAGCCAAAGTAGATAGTCGCACCCACCGCAACCGCGCCCATGTTGTGGGCTTCCTTCACAGTGCCAAACAGAATCTGGTCAAATTTGTTCGGCAATGTCAGCAGTTCGTTGTGATTGATTTTTACTATGAAAGGAATCTTATGCGCATAGCGTCGGGCGACTACGCCCAGCACTCCGAAGGTCGAGGCAACGCCGCTGCAACCGCCTTCCAGCGCAAGCTTGACGATGTTCTCCGGATCGAAATATTGCGGGTTGGGGGCAAAGGAGGCGCCGGCGGAGTGTTCAATGCCCTGATCCACGGGCAGAATCGAAACGTATCCTGTTCCTGCAAGCCGGCCATTATCGAAGAGGGTTTGCAATGAGCGTAAGACAGCAGGCGAACGATCCGAGTAAGTCCAGACGCGGTCAATGAAATCCGGACCCGGCAGATTGAGCTGTTCCCTGGAGACTGTCTGCGACTTATGATCGAGCAGCATGCGGGCGTCTTTACCCAAAAGCGGTCGAGGGACGTTGCTGCTCGCTTGAGTTCGGTAGCCATTATTCTCTCCTCCTGCTGTGCTGGTGGCTTAGGCTTGTTGCGGCTGAAGCGAGGTCTGGGAGTATAGCACAGAGCGAGAGCACTCTAGCCAGTCCAAAAGCGGGTCTACAGTCGGTCGGGGAGGCTGAAAATAGCTAAATACATTAGGACAATCTGTGCAGTAGCCTGAATTAGCCATCAACTCGCGTCAAGCTTTGCCCCGCATCTGAGAGATTAATGAGGCACAATCAGTTCTGCTGTGGTTATGACGCTGCCGAAGTAGAACTTCATGAAGGTTTGAGGCGGCGAGGTCTTGGGGACTGGCAAGCTAAGAAATTTTCCAACACTCAAATTCCGTGGGTAGGTCCCGAGGATTCTCCGTACCAGCCTTTTGAATTCTTCCTGAGAATGAGCTGAGGTATGGGCGATTGCGTTTCGAATAGTACCCATATCCGAGAAATGAGTATTATTAGCCTTGAGCGGTAGATCAAAAGGATCATTGCGCCGGAAGAAAGTTCTCGATCGTCTTCTAAGGTCATTCGTTCTAGTCCAATCCGCGTACTTTCGATCAGCGCCCGTAATTAGGCGCTCCGCGTCTTTGCGCCTGCGAGGAGTGTGTTCCCTCGTCGGTCGTCTGCCTCTAGGAGCTTTTTCACCCAAGAGGTATAGAGTAAAAGACTCATCAAGAAACGCTTCCCATGCCAGAAAGCCTTGCAAGAATGCGAATCTGATAACTAACTCTTTGTGACGGGATGAAAACTTGGGTACTCCGTGAGGAAAGCGAACATTGGCCCATTGCTCCGCGGCAATAGCTAATCGGCCTGTTTCGTCTAAGTCTTTCTTGAGGCCAAGTACAACTTTGAACAGCCTATTTTGAGCCATTTTTAGACTTCGTTAACGCCTGCACAATGAGTTTTGAAATGTATTCAGTGAGATACTTACGGTTGGCAGCGCGAACAGAGTATTCTGCGAAAGCCTTGTAAAAGCTACGTTGCGCAGCTGTCATGACTGATAACTTCTGAGTTTCTTTTTCCTCTTTAATCCGTCTGAAGATCATGTCCACTTGTTGAAGATTTCTCGCTATTAACGAAAACGACTGTGGTTTGATTGTTCGTCGTGTAAGGGTCAGTCCGGGCAAGCCGAAGTCCATATGGTAAACAGCACAAAAAAGTGGAAAGAAGAGACGGGTATTTTTAAAGTTAGTCCGGGGGATCTGATCACCCATGATCCCGCCAATGATGTCCATTGTATGACGAAATCGCTTTTCATACTTCGACCGATTTGGAAATCGATCATCATATTGTTTGTAGTAAGAATCGATTACCTTCTTTCCTTTTTCCTTTATTCCGTCACTAATTGTAATGAGTAGATCCGAGACGAATTCCGCTTCATCCATTCGAAGCATACCGGTCTTTGTAATTATTTTATTCTCGACCCAGAAGGTGGTGAATTCGTTTGCTAATTGATATGCACACGTTCTGAAATCTCCGAAGAATTTGGCGTGCCTAAGCTCCTGCGGCTTAAGTTTGTAAGAGTAGGTGTTCAGACGCGCGAATATGTCATAAATCTCGTCATCCGATACATTCGGTAGAAGATCGATAACGAATTCGTACGCAGAAATCTCATCTTGAATGTCTTGGTTTAACTCACTGTACTTTAGACCGCCATAATCCTCGCTATGTGCCCTGTCGACCGGAAACTCATCCTTTAGAAACGACAGGACGGAACGAAGCCGTTGTTGTCCGTCAACCACCTCTCGAATGATCGTCTTGGTTTGTGCCTCAAGGCGCTGTCGCATGTAGATTTTGGGAATAGGTTTCCCGCGAATAATCGTGTCCAATAAATAGGACCGGGCCTTTGGATTCCATACCGCCCGACGCTGAAACTTTGGCGCAAGCACGAGGTTGCCCTTGCTGTTCCATTCCTCAATATCGCTGATGCTGAAGTTTCGCGTTCGAAATCTTTGTTCCATATCTCTCCTGAAAAACTCGCGAGCTGAGCCCAGCTTCACCTTAGTCCTTGAGTCGTTCCTGGCTTAATCTAGCGGGGAAGCATCAGACATCCCGGTGGTACGGGCGGCGGCGCACACCTCTCCCCAATTGGCAAAGTATTCCTTAAAATAGCTAATCGGGTGGTGGCTGTGTCGAGCGACGTCATCGCGCGTTGGCAGTCGCCCGAGTTCCTGGTAAATACGCTTCACATCCAGTTGCAAATCCTTCTTGGTGACGGGGTACTTCTGTGAGGGCATCCGCCGCACTTGGTTGTTCTTAGATTTCGGAATCTCGTTGCCTGGGGCAAATGGATCGTGTCCTTCGCGGAGTTGCGAGTGTCGTTTTCTCGCGAGGTTGTGGTAACGCTTGGACCTCTCGATACCTATGTATCTCCTGCCCATTTGTGCTGCCACCAAAGTCGACGTACCGGCACCGTCGAAGCAGTCTAGAATCATGTCTCCATATGCAGTGAACAGTGAGAATAGTCTTCTCATGAGTAAAGGAGGCAACTGGCAGGGGTGATTAACTCGGCGCGTATTGTGCTTCAGGCGGTGTACGTCGTGCCAAACATCTGTGATTTCTCCTCGGTCCTGAATGTTCAGAAGCGAGCGCTTTAAGTAGCATCCCGGCCGTATGCAAAATCCCTCCCTCTGCGGCGTGAGATAAGATTCCTCGTTCACATTAGTCAACCCAGGGAGGGGGCTCGGCGCTCCTTTCGAGAAGCACAGGATCGCATAGTGTGCGGGCATGATGTTCCGCACGGGAATGCTTAGCGCTTCCCAAACGATCCAACTACGAAATGTCATTCCTGACGAGAGGTATTCAAAATGGCGGGCAGACCATACCGGCATGTTCAGCACCGCCAGCGTGCCGCCAGGTTTGAGCACTCTGAGAAGCTCCGCTAACCACTCGTCGCACCATTGAAAGTACTCGACGATTTCAAGATCGTCTTTCCACCCACAGTACTTCTTTTTCAAATTGTATGGCAGATCAGCGAAGCAGAAGTCGATGGAGTTACTCGGCATTGAACGCAGAGTCTCCAAACAATCGCCGTGGATCAGCTTACTCCGTAACCTTTTAGGGTGATTTCCCATTCCCCGTTTCCGAACTCTAAGGGGCCCCTCACAAGGCAGCGCCGTTCTCGCTGGCAAAAGTTCAACGCACTCATGGAGGTCAACTAGAGTTAGCTCTCGGTAAGGTTCTAGTCCAAAGAGATCTCTCAATCGGTCGACCACAATGTTTACGCCGAGCGTGGGATCCCACTCTAGGTCCCTCCAAACATCGGAGATTGATGTCCCATATTCGTGGTACATGTGTGCCTTGCCTCCGTAGTCCTTGGTCGTCCTCCCGCATCCCGGACAATAGGTATATTTGATTCTCGTCTTGGTATGACCTAGAACTCCACTGTAGCCTGTGAAAACAAGGAGGGCCGCATGGCGACGTGGCAATTGTCCTTCGTTTTTATCATAAGCGTCGGGCGTTGTCTTAACGGCCACCCAGTGTTGGAACTTGAGCACATTACTAATGCTAGACAGCAGTAATGCCGCATCTTCAGGTGTGGTCAAGAAGCATACGGTTGACCGTTCATTAAGGGTCGAGCAAGCCTCCGCCAGTGTCGCGAACTTAGCCTTCGAAGACTGGGCATCCAGTTGAGTTCTTCCGAAAGGAAGCCAGAACAGGTAGGTCGCGGGCTCAGCCCGAGTCACGATTCCGAGCTCAGCGATAGACGTTACATTGATTGGCACGCACCTCAGCCGCAAACTCTTTTCGCTCCAATGGGCCATTAGCTTAGCTTCTTATCCAAAAGGACGGAACACTCGGAAACATCTTTATACCAAAAACTAGCCCAGCGGCACCACCTTTTTGGTGAGTTGGTAAACAGATCCGCAGACGAGTCAGCAACGTTAGAACACCGTACCGGGCCTATACATAAGGTGCCGTGTCAAACATGTTGTGCTCCTGGGTAGAGAGAGAGAGAGAGAGAGAGAGAGGGGAGGAATTTACTTTAGCTTCTCACGCAGCACCGAATCAAAGCCTCCGAGCCTTGCCTGTCATTCTTGACCTATCGATGAATTTGATTAAGGACACTCAATACTATCGCCAATCTATCAGTTCTCGCCCGATCTGGTCGTGATAATTCCTTTGAGCTCCTCATGGGAGGCGGTTAGCAATTTCTTCGCGCTGGTACGCACCGGCCATCGGTCGCCCGTTGTGCTTGTAAGGAAGTCAACCAAGGTTGGTATGATTAGGAGGCCGCCGACCAGGAGCAACAAGTTGTACGTGTGATTGAAAGTCAGTTGGTTGGTGGCTGCCAGCCGAAACAAGCTTTGGAGCCGAAGCGAGTAACAAAGCAAGAAAAAACCCGCGAACACAGGTCCGTTCACGGGTCAAGCGAGTTATTGGCTGACAAGGGGCAAGCCTACGGTCTAGATGGGCGCCGTCCGCGAATCTTCATTGCAATGCCAGCGAGTCCTGTGATGAGTAAGAGCATTGTACCCGGTTCCGGAACCGCTGCCCCGCCCACTTCTTGGACCGAACTTACATTTAGAATATCTCTTATTCTGATCGGGCGGGCTTAATGAATTCCCGAAAGGTGTCAAGCAGTCTCATCGCCACGCTGCCCGTTGCCACTGAATACTGGCGAAAATCGAAAGTCGTGACGATCGCCACGCCGAGACCTGCTGAGGTCAGAAAGATCTCATCAGCCTCGGTGAGATCCGAGAGCTCGTGCACGCCTTCGATGAGCGGAATAAAGTGTTTGCTTGCCAGCTCTATCACAGCTGCACGCGTCACGCCCGCCAGAGCTCCAGTCGAAAGGGTAGGAGTATAGGCTGTTCCGTCTTTGACCCAGAAAATGTTTGCCATCGTAGCTGAGACGATTTCACCGCGCTCATTAAGCATGACAGCTTCGTCAAACTCTCTAGCTTGGGCCTCTTCCCATGACAGCACGTGGTCCAGATAGTTCAGGCTCTTTATTCCCGCGAGGGCTGAAAAAGTATTACAGCGGTAAGGCGACACGGCGAGTGTCATTCCTGTCTGCGGAACTTTCTGAGCATCACCGGTTATAATGAGCAGATCAGTTTTCTTAGCTACCGGCGATTTGGCTTTCCAGATCCCGCGGCCACTGCGCGCAAGCAGAATTACGCGGGCCCTTCCTTCACGTACGCGATTAACGGAGACAAGTTTTGTTAGCGACTCGCCCACTCCACGTTCAGTCAAACCACTGCAGTCAACACTAAGTCGTTCTGCATGGTCCTGAAGTCGTCGCCAATGTTCCCGCCACAAGAAGGGTTCGCCGCCGTAGATGGCGACGGTCGTGAAAACACCGCGGCCATAAAGCATGGCAGAGGAGACCGGCGCGACTCGGGCCTTCGTCGCCTCGACCATCGTCTTGTTGAGGTAGATAACAGGATGCACTTCACTCCATACCGGCTGCGATGGCTTCAGTCTCTAGCTTTCGGGAAAGAGCGTGACGGCAGACGGCTTCGAGTTCAATGACGGCTGTATCAAGGACTTGCTTGCCGTTGGTCTTGATGCGAAGCCGATCGCCACCTGCCTGGCCAATAATTTTGAAGGGACAACTCCAGCGGCCCGCGATCTCCTCAATGGCCCTGCGCGAAGATTCTTCAAAGCTGATAATAATGCGGGATGGCGATTCGCTGAAAAGCAGAGCTACTGCTGCAAGCGATCCGCTGAGCTCCACATCGGCGCCGATTTCTGAACGATTTAATGATGAAAAGCAACACTCAGCCAGAGTAACCGCGAGTCCGCCATCAGAGCAGTCGTGCGCTGAACGAAGCAGGCCCACCTCTGCAGCTTCCAGACAGGCAGCCTGTACAGCGCGCTCCCGATCCAAATCAATACCCGGCACATTGCCACCCGCGATTAAGGCCTCACTTGAAACACCCTCGACCGTCATCAGATATTCGCTAAGCGAAAGATCATCGGCAGTCACGCCCAGAAGAGCAATTAGATCTCCGGCGTGCTTGAATCCCGGCTGGACCACTCGATGCACATCTTCCACCAGTCCGATCATTCCGATCACCGGAGTTGGGAGAATGCCACGGCCTTCCGTCTCATTGTAAAAAGACACGTTGCCTGACACTACGGGCGTGTTGAACGCTTTACACGCCTCGGCTATGCCGTCGATGACTTCGGAGAACGACCACATCACTTCTGGACGTTCGGGCGAAGCAAAGTTGAGACAGTTAGTAATAGCGAGGGGCCGAGCACCAACACACACAACGTTGCGGGCCGCTTCCGCAACGATCAGCTTCGCACCCGCGCGAGGATTCGCGGCGCAAAAGCGGCCATTTCCGTCGAGCGTCATGGCCAACGCGCGGCGCGTTTCTTTTATCCTTAGGACGGCGGCGTCGGCCCCCGGCAGCACGACTGTATTGGTTCTCACCATATGGTCGTACTGGGTGTAGACCCAACGCTTCGAGGCAATATTTGGTGAAGCGACGAGCTTGAGCAGCGAATCGTTGAAGTCTTGATCCTTGTTCGACTTTGGACTTTGGACTCTGGACTTTGGACTTGGAATTGGCGCCGCCATCGGCCGTTCGTATTTCGGCGCTTCGTCCGTAAGAAGGGAAACAGGAACATCCGCAACGGTCTCGCCATTGTGGACAACCTGCATTCGTCCACTATCACGAACGTGTCCAATCACAACCGCATCAAGATCCCATTTACGGAAGATATCAACGATCTCGCGTTCGCGGCCGGAGTGGGCGACGATCAGCATTCGCTCCTGCGACTCGGAAAGAAGCATCTCATAGGCGGTCATTCCTACTTCACGCTGCGGCACTAGAGAGAGATCAAGCTCGATGCCGTTGCCCGCGCGCGCCGCCATCTCGCACGAAGAAGACGTCAGTCCGGCGGCGCCCATGTCTTGAATGCCTGCGACCGCCCCGCTGCGCATAGCCTCGAGACACGCTTCCAGCAACAGCTTCTCAAGGAACGGATCGCCAACCTGGACAGTGGGACGCCTTTCCAGCGCTTGCTGGTCAAACTCTGCCGATGCCATTGTTGCGCCATGAATGCCGTCGCGTCCCGTCTTTGCACCCACATACAGCACAGGATTGCCGATGCCGGCTGCTTTGCCGAAAAAGATCTGGTCCTGACGCACCAGTCCCAGTGCAAATGCATTTACCAGAGGATTAAATGCATACGCATCGTCAAACGCGACTTCGCCGCCCACAGTTGCCACGCCAAATGCATTTCCATAATGCGCGATGCCGGCAACCACACCGGCGAGAAGCGACCGATTGCGCCGGCCATATTGAGGATGGTCCAGCGAACCAAAGCGCAGACTGTTCATAGAAGCAATCGGTCGTGCGCCCATAGTAAAGATGTCGCGTAATATGCCTCCCACGCCAGTGGCGGCACCCTGAAACGGCTCGATAAATGAAGGATGATTGTGCGACTCGATCTTGAATGCCGCGCACCAGCCATCTCCGAGATCAACTACGCCTGCATTTTCACCCGGGGGGACAATCACACACTCACCCGTGATAGGAAGACGTTGCAGATGGATGCGGGAAGACTTGTAGGAGCAGTGCTCCGACCACATCACCGAAAAGATTCCCAGTTCAACGAAGTTCGGCTCGCGGCCTAAAAGTGCTTTGATACGTTCGAACTCAGCTGGAGTGAGGTTATGCGCGGCTACTACGTCCGGAGTGATCATAAGACGGTGATGAATGATGAGTGATGGTGATGAGACGGAAGTAAGCGCTCGGCTTTCCTGGGCTTTTACTCATCACTCATCACTTATCACTCATCACTTTTTCTATCGCCGCACGCAGCTCGAGCGGCTTGATCCGACCGAATTGTTTGTAGGCAATCTTGCCTTGCGAGTCGAAAAGAAACGTTGCCGGCAGCGCACCGTGCCATTCTGGATCCACCGCACTGACAGCCAGATCGGGGTCACTGGCGTTTAATAGATATGCCGGCATAGTGGCGCGCATCTCTCGTAGAAACTCCGGCACCGCCGTCTTGATGTCTGCGCGATCGTCCAGAGACACGGCTATAAAGTCGAGCCCTTTTTCGCGGTACTGCGTATCAATCTTTACCAGCTCGGGAAATTCTTCACGGCAGGGATCACACCAGGTGGCCCAGAAGTTAACCAGCAGCGGTCGGGCCGGTTCCCTCTTCAACAAGCCCTTTAAAGCCTGAGGATCTATTTCCTGCACCGCAGTCGGCTGCTTCGCAGCGCCGGTCTTGGGAGATTGAGCAGGCGCTGCGAAGCTTGGGATCAAAATGGTGCTCAGGCTGGCTACAGCAAGAAAACCTGAACGAGCGTGATTCATTTTTCAGGAAGCCCGCTTGATAGAGCAGCCGAAAGCGTTTGCGGTCGTTTTCGCAATTGGTTTACCCGCCAGCGCTGCGTCAAGTGCGTCGCGCAGGTCATTGGAATTGACTTGCGTAGCATCCTTGGCGTTGTCAATGCGCCCGCGGTAAACGAGCTTGTTGCTGGCATCGAGGAAATAAGCCTCAGGCGTAACGGATGCGCCGAGCCGATCAGCAATCTTGTTCCCAGTGTCCTTGAGAATCTGGAACGTCAACTTGTGCGCGGCGGCGTGGGCCTTAACTGCCTCAGCCGAATCGCCAACATTTGCATTGATGCCGATGACGTTAATGCCGCGCGCTTTGTAGTCTTGCGCGAGTTTCTCCATCCGCTCGTTATAGGCGTTTGAGACCGGGCATTGCACTGCGACAAAAATCAGCACAGTGCCATTCTTACCCTTGAGCGCGTTCAACGAATGCTCTTTGCCGTCTGCATCCGGCAGCTTAAAGTCCTCGATGATGGAACCAATAGCTGCGGCGGCAGGAATATCAGAATCAACCGGGCGCGCGCTTCCCGCAACGACGAAACCCGCAATAACAAACAGGGTCGCGAGTAGAAGTGAGAGAGTGTTCTGCTTTTTCATGACAAGGAACTCCTTTAACAATCGAAATGTGGGATAAGGTTAGCAGCGGTCACGAGGCGTGGCAAGCGAGCAACGCCCCAATACGAACGCTCAATATTTGGCGAAATCCAACGAAATCCCGCGTCATCCGAAATTTCATCAAAGGCGGAGTTTTGTCCTTAAAATGTTTGCCACCAGGGCTGTAAGGATTAGTGTCACCGCAGCGGAGAGCAGGCAAAACTGGCAGAAGCTGCCGATCACGAATGCTTGCAGATAGAGCAGCCATAGGGTGCTGAGGAACATTAGGCTAACGAGTGCGATCAAGAACTTTCCCGCAAGCTGATAGCCAAACGCCGCGAGGGTTGCGAGGCTGAAGGCTGTGAAGTAGGCCGCGGCACCAATTAGCGCCAGGGGCACTCCCCGTACGGTGGCGTAAGAACTGCTCAGCACCTCCGAGCAACCGCTGAGTATCGTGCAACGAACGCTGCGACCTGATAGATGCTCAACGGTGAGATAGATTGCGTCAGCCAGCCCCAGCAACGAAACCAGAGCCGCGGCAGCGAAGAATATCGTCGCTCTGCGGCTAGATTTCGCACTGTCCGTTAAAGGCTCTGCCACTTTGTGAAACTGACAATTGCCAGACCTGTTGGAAACTTATGGGCGGGCGCCGGTGAGCTCAACGTTGATTAGAACACGAAGTTTTTCGGGCGCGAGCGACTCGAAGGGTACTTCGCGGCCGTTAAGGAAGACCGTCGGCGTCCCTTTTACGCCAAGCGCGTGCGCGCGTTTTCCATCCAAAAAGATTCGCCTTTCTACAATCTCGTTCGTACTGTCACTCTTGAAGCGCTCGAGATCCAATCCGATCCGGGTAGCGTAGCTTTCGAAAATGGGCCGCACGTCAAACGCGTCGTGCCAGATTTTCTGGTTTTCATATAGGAGGTCGTGCATCTCCCAGAACTTTCCCTGGAGTCCGGCAGCTTCGGCTGCACGGGCAGCGGCGAGCGCGTGAAGATGAGTGGGCACCAGTGGGAACTCGCGAAAGATTACACGGAGGCGCGGCCCAAACTCGCGTTCCATGGTCTTCAAGACGGGATGCAGCAGACCACATGGCGGGCACTCAAAATCACCAAATTCTTCCAGGGTCACAGGAGCGTCTGGTGGACCAGTAGCATGTGGTGGCAAGGCACCTGGTTCGGCGGAAGCAGAAGTGTTAGGGGTTGGGATGGCCGTAGTTTTAGCAGGCGTCGCGGAAGATCCTCTGGGTGACCGCACCAGGTACCAGCCGGCTCCCAGCGCCAGGGCAAGAACCCCGACAATAATCACAAATGGTAAGTAACTTTTCATCTTGGTAAGAAACCTAAACTGTTTTCACAGTTCTGAACTCCGCTTTCGGTAAGCCAAACAATTCAGGCGACAGCGGCCAGAGTAGCGGCCAGTGAACGAAACATTCCCCGTCCGTCGCTTGAACCCAGTAGATCCTCGCACGCCCGCTCAGGGTGCGGCATTAACCCCAGCACGTTGCGTTCGCGATTACAGATACCGGCGATGTTATCGCGCGAGCCGTTTGGATTTGCCGCGTCCGTCACGTGTCCTGTTCGCTCGCAATAATGCAAAACGATGCGGTCTTCGCCTCTAAGTTCAGCAAGGGTTGCATCGTCACAAACGTAGTTTCCTTCAGCATGCGCGATTGGGATTCGGAGTACGGCACCTTGCTTCAACTCATTGGTAAAGGGTGTGTCAGAGGTCTCCACCCGAACAAATACGTGTTCGCAGATGAAATGTAGATCGCGATTGCGTATTAAGGCTCCGGGAAGTAGTCCTGCCTCGCAAAGAATTTGGAAGCCGTTGCAAATTCCCAGTACGAAGCGGCCGCTGGCAGCAAACTTCTTCACCTCATTCATGACTGGTGAAAACCGGGCCAGCGCGCCCGCACGAAGATAATCGCCGTAAGAGAAACCACCGGGAATGATTACAGCGTCGTAGGACGCCAGATCTGTATCCCGGTGCCAGATGAAATCTACGGGTTGGCCGACGTGCTTTGAGATCACGTGATAGGCATCGTGATCGCAATTGGAGCCAGGAAAAACTATGACGCCGAATTTCACGCTTCCTCAATCTCCACGCGGTAGTCCTCGATGATTGGATTCGATAATACCTCTCGCGCCAGACGAGTGACGGATGCGCGAGCCTGGTCTTCACCTAGTGAGTTTTTGAGCGCTATCTCGAAGTATTTACCCTGTCGAATATCTGCCATGCCGCTGAACCCGAGCAGTTCGACGGAATGCTGGATCGCCTTGCCCTGCGGATCGAGCACACCGGGTTTAAGCGTCACGTAGACTTTGGCTTTCATCAAATTTCGCGCCCCCGGTCATACTAATGCAAATTGTTGTGCGATGTGTAGTGTTAGCATAATATCTCAGCCCGTCGGGAAAATGACTTTGGCTGCGTTGCATCTCGAGATGGCGCGCACAAGGAGAAAAGATTATGCAAAACCCGCTTCCTGGCCAAGAGAGTGGCGAAACCGCTTATGGAACGGTGCGACCCCCATCAGCGGGAAAGGCAGGGACTGGGCTCGATGCCAACATTGCAGCGGCCATTTCTTATATTTGGATTGTAGGGCTGATCTTCTTCTTCTTGGAGAAGGAAAACAAATTCATTCGCTTTCACGCCATGCAATCAATCCTCTTCGGCGCCATATGGTCCGTAGTAATGATCGGTCTGATTTTCATTGGCATGGTCCTTACTTTTATTGGGGCTGCTGTTGCCGCTACTGCCGGCGATTTTGCGGGCTCTCTGTTCGGCATACTTATTTCGCTGGTTTGGCTGCTTATCGCACTCGTGCCGGTAGCATTATTCGTGGGTTTAATTCTTACGGCGATCAAAGCTTACCAGGGTAAGTTCGCTAAGCTTCCAGTAATCGGCAACATCGCTGAAAAAATCGTGAACAAGTAGCACCTGAGCCGTGAAGCAAGCAACGCGCGAATTTATGGTTTTTCCGATGATCCGCGGCCGAATACGCGGTCAAAGATCTCATCAACGTTTTTCAAATAGCTCCTTACGGACAACACGCCTTGGATCTCATTGACCGACATGTGCGCCTTGATGTCCGCATCGGCCTGGACGAGTGTCTGAAAATCTTTGCCATCATCCAACACTTTCATCGCATTTCGCTGCACCCACTCGTAAGCGGTTTCTCTTGCAACGCCCTTCTGCGTTAAGACCAGGAGCAGTTGACCGCTGAAGATTAACCCCTTCGTCGCCTGCAGATTTTCGAGCATTCGATCGGGGTAGACCACAAGCCGATCGACAAGAGAAGTCGCTTTATGAAGCATGTAGTCCAGCGCGATACTTGAGTCGGGCAATACTACGCGCTCCGCCGAAGAATGGGAAATGTCGCGCTCGTGCCAAAGTGCTATGTTCTCAAGGCCTACGAGGCTATTCGCTCTTACGACCCGAGCAATGCCGCAGATACGCTCCGAGATAATCGGATTTCGCTTATGCGGCATCGCGCTTGAACCCTTCTGGCCCGCGGAAAAATATTCCTGCGCCTCACGCACTTCTGTTCGCTGCCAATGACGAATATTGAGTGCAAACTTATCGAGCGATGAAGCAATGATCGCGAGGGTGCTGAGATATTCCGCGTAACGGTCTCGCTGAATGATCTGTGTAGATATCGGCGCGGCTTTAAGTCCCAACCGCGCGCAAACCTTTTCTTCGACTATAGGGTCGAGATGGGCGAAAGATCCGACGGCACCACTGATCTTCCCAACCGCTACGGTATTCTTGGCATGAACCAAGCGCTCCCGGTTGCGTCGCATTTCGTCGTGCCAAAGCGCGAAAGTAAGCCCAAAGGATGTAGGCTCGGCATGAATCCCGTGTGTGCGCCCAACCTGTGGAGTATTCCTGAATTCGAAGGCGCGCCGCTTCAACACCGCCATGAACGCGGCGATTTTCTCGAGCAGAAGATCGCAGGCGTCGCGCAGCAGAAGCGCGTTCGCAGTATCAACCACATCTGAAGAGGTGAGACCGTAGTGAACAAATCTGGACGCAGCGCCTATCGACTCGGCAAGGTTCGAGGTAAAGGCAATTACATCGTGGTTGGTTGTTTTCTCGATCTCATTGATTCGCTCGACGGAAAAGTTGGCGCGGGCTTTTATCTCCAGCAGGGCGTCTCGCGGAATCGTTCCCATCTCCGCATGCACCTCGCATACTGCAAGCTCAACTTCCAGCCATTTCTGAAACTTGTTTTGCTCAGACCAGAGCGAGCCCATTTCAGGCAATGTATAGCGCGAAATCATATGCTATCCACAGATTACGCCGATTACACAGATTCGGTAAGAGACTATTTAATCAAGAACTAAGCCGCGGATTAACGCGAATGAACGCGAATCTGAAAGAACGCAGGAAAGAGTAGATTGGTGTGATGGTTTTCTGATCTCCCTGCTACTCATGACCCTATCCGTTTTCGCCCTTACTTCAGATCCGCGTTCATTCGCGTTAATCCGCGGCTGATTTAACACTTTATGTCAGCCGCTGACTAGCTGAGCGAGGTCGAGTTCACGAAGTATCTAGCCAGCAGCCACCGGTGATCTTGCTCAACGAGCGTGAAAGTCTCCATACCGTCACCTTTTTCAAACTTCGTTTGATAAGTAATAATAAATGCGCGTCCTTTTAGCGGGCCGCCCGAGTTCTGTTGTTCGCTTGCGTAATGGAGCCTTCGGCTTTCAACCTTGCCGAGCTTTGTTCGAAGCGTACTAAAGACTGAAATGGTCTGTTCAAGGGTTGAGTCTTTCCTCCACAAGTCGGAGGCTTCGTTATAAATCTTTTCATAACGCTCTGCTGCGATATCGTCGGTGAGAGAGTCAATCAGGGTCTCGATTTCAGGCGGGATTCCGCGCCGGTCGGTATTGAGGCCACAGGCGCCACCCGAAAGTGATCCCAGCGCGATAATCAGTTGAACGAAGCAAGCGAAACGAAAACGATTGGACCAAGTAATCACATGCGGTCTGGCACACGCTGTTTTCAAGATGTGCCCTTCACAGGTCACCCCTTTCATCAAACTTCGATCCAGGGCGTCGGTTCCTTTGGGAATGAAAGACTAATCTGCGTTTCCGCGTGGAATAGGGGCATTCGCTCCTGGAGAGCCACCTCAGCGGAAATCTTAGCCAGATAAGGGTTGTTCGCGCGTTGCGAGAGGTGAGCAAGAACGATGTGTCTGGCAACGCCATCAAAGCCATCTCGCAGCCAGTCCGCGACATCTTCGTTGGACAGGTGTCCGACACGAGAGAGAATGCGTTGCTTGAGTTCCCAGGGGTAAGCTTCGCAAGCCTTCAACATGTCGCGGCTATGGTTCGACTCCATTACGATCGCCGCGCAACCACGCAATTGCTCGGTAATCAGCGTTGTGATGTGACCAAAATCCATCAGCGTGGCTATCTTGACGCCTCGGTGCGCAGCCGTGAATCCGAAATTATCGACAGCGTCATGAGGTATGGTAAAAGGATGAAAGTCGATCTCCCCTATGCGAAAGTCCTTGCTCGATTCGATCTGTTCCAGGCGGTCGCTAAGCGCGGCGAGACGCTTACGCGGCTCGTCGTCAGCCACGTTTAGACGCTCGCTGACATATGCGTCGCAAGTTGTTGCGGAAATATAGACTGGGCAGTCAACCGATCTAAGCAAGACCCGCAAGCCGCCCGCATGATCGCTGTGTTCGTGGGTGACCAGCACGCCGTCAAGACGGTGAACCTCCTCTCCTACGAGAGCGAGCCGGCGGGCAATCTCCTTGGCGCTCAATCCAGCATCGACGAGAACGCGAGTGTCGCCCGCAACGATCAGAACCGCATTGCCAGTAGAGCCACTGCCGAGAACGGTAAGTTTCATCAAGAGAAATCTGCCATATAAGATGAGTGCCTTAGGAGCTGCCGATCTATTCAGACACGCGATGTCGATGCGACCCAGGTTTACCGCTTCGAGTAACCAGTGTTCCGCCCTTATCTGTACACACTAGTGGAAGAATTCACATCTGACTGGGCAGTATAGATCATCGATAACGAACTGTGGTGGGAAAAAAGCTCGATGGGCATTTCCTGGGTAAGCGAATTCAGATTTCAAGACGCGCACGTTCTACTCTAAAGCCATTGAGGTTTCCCAACGCGCCGAAGGCAAGTGTTTCTGTCTTAAAAAATGTGCGCGCGACCTCTTGTAGATCTGCGGAACTGACAGCTTCGATTCGCTGGATGACCTCGTCCGGCGAAATGCGGCGGCCGTGGATGATCTGCTGCCGGGCCAGGGCGCTGGCTCGTCCGCTCGAGGACTCAAGACCGAGCAGAATTGACGAGATTGCCTGGTCTTTTGCGAGTCTCAGTTCCTCGTCATCAACGGTTTCGTAGACCACGCGCCGCAGCTCTTCCAGTGAAAGCGTGACCACCTCATGCGCCTGCCGCGGAGACGTGCCGGCGTAGATCGTGAATACTCCGACGTCGGAGAAAGTGCTGCCACCGGCCCCAACTGAATAAGCAAGGCCGCGCTCTTCGCGAATTCTTTGCCAAAGGCGACTAGAAGTGCCACCGCCAAGGATTGAAGCGAGCAAGCTTGCGGCGTAGCGCTTGTCGCTCCGGGCGTTAGGCCATGGCGCGGCAATGATCAGGTGCGCTTGCTCGAGCTCTCTCTTCTGTTCGATCAAAATGGGTGATGCAGGCGAGGGAGCGGGATCCGTAACCCTTGGTTGAAAGCCATTTCCGCGTGCATTCTGCCCCGCAAAGGCCTGCTCTACCATCTCCACCAATTGAGAGTGCGCTACATTACCAGCAGCTGCGACTACAAGATTGAGATGCGAGAACTCGCGAGCATGAAAAGCGGCGGTTATTTCGTGATTGAACGAAGAGACGGTTTCTTTCGTGCCTTCGATTGGCCGGCCAAGAGGGTGATCGGGAAAATAAGCGGCATTGAAGAGTTCGCCCAGCAGATCCTCGGGTGTGTCCTCAACCATTTTCATTTCTTCCAGTATGACCTTTTGCTCGCGCTCCAAGTCCTGCTGGTCAAACCTGGGATAGGAAATGATGTCGGCGAGCAGATCGACCGCTTCAGGCAGCCCACTGTCCGCAACCTTTACGGCAAAGCCTGTCATCTCATGAGTCGTATAGGCGTCGAGATTCCCCCCGAGACGATCGGACTCAACGGCAATGTCGCGCGCTGAACGGCGTTTTGTCCCCTTAAAGACGGAATGCTCAATAAAATGGCAGATGCCATTTAACTCGGGCGACTCGTGACGCGAGCCGCAGCGAACCCAGATCCCAGCCGTTACCGACCGCAAACCCGGCATGTGTTCAGATAAAACTGCGATGCCGTTCGGGAGGTTAGTGGATTGAACGTCGTCTATCATTAAGCATCCTACTTATTTGATGAAGGTTAGAACTCGCCATTTGGCGAATGATTGGGATCCTAACATGCTGGAAACCGGCCGCAAAGCGGGCGGAAAGGAGGCCTATTTGCTTGACAGAGACTCGACTCCTGGCGGAGAATAACAGCTCATTCGGTGGTTCGGTAAGTCTCCTAGCCAGAACCAGTTCGCCTTTCCAGTGTTACGTTGTTTCTTTTGTTTTTGAGAATAGTAAGAACATTGGAGAGCCCTTCCCAAACGGTGCAGACTACATAGGTACCGTCTCCTAACAAAGGCCGCTACCTGTGGCAGTTTCCATTCGGAGGTTATGCAATGAAAAGAGGATTGGGTTTGGCTTTGAGCCTGGCTGTGCTTTTCCCCCTTTATGCTTTCGCCGCCTCCACCGCAACCGCCGGCAGAGGAACTCTTGCCACCATTAGCGGCTCAGTCAGGGACAACAAGGGCAATCCCCTGGTCGGCGCCGTCATTTCCTTGCTCAAAGAAGGTGCGGACCAGGTAATCAAGCAAACGCGAACTGGCGCGGACGGCCGCTTCACCGCCAGGATTTCCCCGGGACGTTATGGCATCAGAGCGATTGCTGACGGTTTTAGCGAAGTTGTCTTTGCTTCCGTTGAAGTTCGGGCGTCCCAGGAGTTGGTCTACCGTTTCAACCTGGAGCCGGTGGGCTCCGGTAAAACTCTGCCTGAGCGTCGCAAAGATCGAGAGAACGTGCGTTGGGTTTTGCGCTCCGCTCAGACCCGTCGTTCCATCTTCCAGGCGCAGGAAGGTGAGGACGCAGCAATCAAGGCCGCGCTTGGAGTCGAGAATGATCCGGATGAGGGGACTGCGGCGGCGGATAAAAACGAGGCTGAAGCTTCGGTAAACAACTCGAAAGGCAGAAGTCTTGGAGTCGTTGAATCATATTTCGCAAGTAATTCCTACGGCGCACCTTATGTTGGTCTTAATTTTGCTGTTTCCACACCAGCAACAGAACACGTTGAATTAATATTTGCCGGGCAAACAGGTATGGGGCCTGAGGCTCCTGAACGTCTGGAAGCCACCAGTCATATCCGGGTAGGCGAGCAACACCAACTCGGTGTGAGTGTGGGGGGCATGCGACTGGGCAAGGCCGGTTGGTCCAACAGGTTAGACGAACGCCTATCGGGGCAATTATCCGTTCGAGCCATTGATGAGTGGATTGTTCGCGATGGAGTCGTGATTGTTTTGGGCCTGGATTATTCTCGCTTCATAGGCGCGGGCGGAGCACATACCATTTCGCCCCGGATCGGAATTCAGTTCGATGTTAACTCGCGTACTCGTCTGAACGCCGCCTATGCGCCGGGAGGTGAGGAAGGCAGAGTGCAGAGTGTGGCAGGCTTTGAAGGCGAACAAATAACTTTCACAGATTCCGGAAATCGACCGGTTGCCTTCATAGATGGAGAAGCCGTGATGGAGCGCAGCCACCGGCTCGAGTTCGGAGTCGAAAGAGTTCTTGATAGTAACTCGAATGTTGAGGCCACAGCATTTCTGGACACAACTATCGGACGCGGGGTGGGCTTGCTGAGCACACCACTATCTGCGTTTTCAGGAACCACCGGGGCAGCTCTAATCAATATTGCGAATCAGCAGGGCGCGTCACGGGGAATGCGCGTGGTTTACACGCGCCGGCTGCGCGGCAGTTGGACAACTTCGGCTGGGTACTCGTTTGGGCAGGGTCAGCGTTTATCACCAGACGGTTTTTCGAGCCCTGGGGAAGTTTTCAACAATGCGTTCTTCCAGACGGCCGCCTTGCAGCTCGGCGCTACCTTTAACACAGGAACTCACGTGCGCACAGTGCTGCGTTTCTCGCCCCACGCTACCGTCTTTGCCATTGATCCATTCGCAGGCAGAGTTGGGGTTTATGACCCGTCATTGAGCATCCAGGTGACACAGGATCTACCAAGCTTCGGCCTGCCGGTTAGGGCCGAGGCAGTGATTGATGCGCGCAACCTGCTGGATACACAGGTAAGTACTGATAACGGAGAGATACTTACGCAACTAGTCACTGGGGGCCGCTCGGTGCGGGGTGGCATCTCCGTAAGGTTTTAAGAGAAGCGAGGCGAGGACGAAGAATTACAGTGGCAGCAATCATCCCCGTTCGCGCCTCGCCCGTTTTTTTGTTGATCCCACCCCGAACTCACGTTTCTCCAGAATCGTGGAGAAAATACGAGATTTTGGAATATGCCAAGTGGAACCGTCAAAAACCGGCGTTTGACTAGAGGGCGGAAGAACGGCAGAGCACCATACAAACCCAAGGTATGTTGGCCAGTTCAGCTTTTTAGAAAGCACACGCCACCCTCGGGTTGAAGGATCTCCGCCAGAACGAACTTGGGAACATACCTTGCTGTTGACTCTAGATCGAAGTTCTAGCGACTGCTAAAAGCAGGAATTGTGAAGAGATCGGTACTTACAACAGGAACCTGGTTCGTGCTAATCGCCGCAGCTCTGCTAGTCGCTGCTGGGGTTCTCAACTTTATTCAGCGCGCAAAACGCGAAACGCCCCCTTGGGACGGAGTTAGATGGACTGACACCAAGCAGGGAATCATAATTGAAACCGTGGCTTCGCATTCCTCTGGAGCGAGAGCCCGGTTGCTTCCTGGCGACCGACTGATTGGCATAAGCCTGAACGACAGCAAATATGATGAAGTCGTCCACGCCAGAGACGTTCAGATGTATCTGGACCAGGCACGAGTCGGGGGAGAGATACACTACCTTATCGAACGGCCCTCCTATCCTGAAGAGAGTCGTTCGTACTACGCAGATATCGATAGTCTGGACGCAACTCTCAACTGGACTCCGCGCGACCTCTATATCAATTTGATTGGGCTGGTGTACCTGGGTGTTGGCTTCTTTGTTCTTTTCAAGCAAGGGGGGCGCGCGCCTTTTGCCTTGCATTTCGCGACGCTTTGCCTGGCCGCTTTCGTTTTTCATTTCTACACCCCGGTTGGCAGTTATCGAGACCTGGATCTGGCCATAGCGTTTCTCAGGAATGCCGCCTTCATTCTATTTCCGCCTCTCTTTTTGCATTTCTGTGCTCTTTATCCTTCCAAGCAGCAGTTGTTTGCCGATCGTCGCTGGCGCGCCTCATTGCTTTACGTTCCCGCGATAATCTTCCTGATTTTAGGTAGCGTCGTTTTCCTGCGTGACGTCCTGAACCCAATCGTCCCCTTCCTGCGGCTCGCCCCCAGCCTTTCCGAGTCGTTCATCGGCCTGTTCTACAAGTTGAGTTTCGCACATTTCGTAGTTGCGCTTTTAGCGAGCGCTGCTTTGCTGGCCCGCACACTGATCAAGGCGAAGAGCGCACTTGTTCGACAGCAGATGAAATGGCTTGTGTGGGGTTCTTTTTTGGCCATGGCGCCTTTCACTTTACTCTATGCGGTCGGCTATCTCTTTGGTGCGCAGAGTGACCCGTGGCTGACAGATGCCGCTGTCTTACCTTTGATGCTGATACCGCTCGCGTTTGGCTATTCAGTGGTCCGCTACCGCCTGATGGATGTTGAGCTAGTGGTTCGTCGCGTCTTTGTTTACGCACTGACGACGCTGGCGATCGCGCTGATGATTGGCTCAGTTGTCTATCTTGCTGGTCTCTACGCATTAGGCGGTGACGAGAGTTTCAGCTCAGGTGAGATTACGCTCAGGGTGGTAGTGGCAATTGTGGCTATGGCGGCAATAGTTATGATCGCAGCCCCAGTAAAGAACCTGTTGCAGGAGCAAACCGATCGGCTGTTTTATGGCGAGCGCTACGACATGCGCAACAGCTTGCTCGATTTTGGTCGGACGCTCTCGGCCACCACGGCGCTGGACCCACTGCTGGATTCCCTGGTTAGCCGGCTGCAGGAAGTGATGAATGTTGGCCGCGTTGCCATATTCATTGAGGACAAAAATATAGCGTCTGGATATCGGCTCGCGCGTACCGCTGGACTCGAGTCCGAAGTGGTAGTTCCCCCTGACTTTCGCGAGATGATCCGCGTGCGTTCGGCCGCGAACGGCGTCGTTCGAACTGATGATCTTGATCTCGGCCCCGAGACCGCGGGCTTTGTGCGACGCGCACTGCACTATTACGTGCCCTGTGTTGTGCGAGGTCGTATGGTTGCGGTAATTGGGCTCGGGCGTTCCGTCGACGGTGCGCTACTCTCTTCGGAAGACGTTGAAATCCTGCGCACTGTGTCGGGCTACGTGGCCGTCGCGATCGAGAATAGTCTCTTGTATCAGGAGCAGCAGGCACGCGCCTCGGAATTGAAACTTCTGAAAGAATTTAATGAATCGATCATCGAATCAATCAACGTCGGGCTGGTAGCGGTAGATCTCAACGGCAGAGTGACGCGTCTCAATACGGCGCTCGAGCACATTCTGGATCTGAAGCGAGACGAAGCTATTGGCAAGTACGTCGATGACCTTTTCTCACAGGATTTCGCGGACACCCTGCGGCAGGTGCTGAGCAATGACCGCTGGCGGCTGAAGGAAATTCGCAATATCTACAAAATTCACACTGCCACCTGCGCAGGCCGTCCCCTCGTGTTGAACATTGCCATAGCCCCCTTGCAGGATTCGCAGGAACAGACGGGGGCCCTCGTTGTAGTGGAGGACGTGACTTCGCGCATGCGATTAGAGGAACAGTTACAACAGCGCGAAAAACTTTCTTCCATTGGCCTGCTTGCCGCGGGAGTAGCCCACGAGGTAAACACGCCGCTTACTGGCGTCTCGTCTTACACTCAGATGCTGCTCGGGATGTTCGCTGACACCGATCCCAAACATGCGCTGCTGCTAAAAGTCCGGCGCCAGGCGGAGCGCGCAACCGATATCGTTAACAACCTCCTTAATTTCTCGCGTACGGGCGACGCAACAGAGTTTGGCGAAGTAGATATTCACAGAGTGCTCGACGACACGCTGCAACTGCTGGAACCACAACTGCGTCGCAACCAGATCGAGATTGTGCGCGTGTACGAGCCTGATTCACCTCCGGTGTTCGGTAATGCTGGCAAGCTACAGCAGATTTTTACAAACCTGCTACTTAATGCTCGCGACGCCATCCCTGATGGCGGACGAATCACACTCTCCACAACCACAGCCCAGGAAGATTCGCTGGTGATCGAGGTGACTGATAGCGGTATCGGAATCGCAGCCGAGAACGTGGCAAAGATTTACGACCCCTTCTACACCACCAAGGGCGTGGGACGCGGCACGGGTTTAGGTCTCGCCGTGTCCTACGGAATTATTCAGGAGCATTCCGGTCACATCAGCGTCGAAAGCACCCCCGGGCAAGGCACAACCTTCCGCATTACTTTGCCGACGGCGCATGCTCGCGTCCGTCTGCAAGCAGTGGGCGACTAAACCAGAAGAAAAGAACGCGTGAGGCAGAGCGATTCGGCACCTGACCGTTTTGCTCGTGCCTTTTTGTTTTATCTGCTGTTCTCGCCTAAACTAACTTTACTATTCAACAGATAAACAACGACCCGCAAGTTAAGAACTTCAGTTTCGGTGGCAGTGAGAAGCCGTCCAGCTGAAGGGAGGACGACCAAAAAGTTCGCGTTATAGTCCGCTACTTGTACTTTGAAGACAGATAGTCCGATGGCGAAAAAAGGCACGGCATTAGTTGTAGATGACGAAGAGATCATGCGTGATGTTCTGGAGACGCTTCTCTCCGCGGAAGGGTACAGGGTTGAGCTAGCCAAAACTGGCGAAGAAGGGCTCGAATCGTACGGACGTCGTGCTCATGACGTTGTCCTACTTGACGTCTCGATGCCCGGGATCGGCGGCCTGCGTGCATTGGAAGAATTTCTCAAAATGGATTCCGAAGCGGTAGTCGTCATGATCACGGCCTACGCTACCTTCGACACTGCAATTGCTGCCTGGGAGCGGGGGGCTTTCGGTTGTATACGCAAGCCATTCCAAAACGAACAGATTACTGCCACTGTAGCGGCTGGCATTAAACGCCGGCGAAAAGAAGAAGAGCGTCTCACGCTTAGACGCGCCATGAGCCGTGCGGTTGACCGCGGAGCAATCATTGGCCGTTCGGACGTGATGCACGAGGTTTTTCGGCTGGTCGAACAGGTGGCACCCGCTCGGTCAACTGTCCTGATCACCGGCGAAAGTGGGACAGGCAAGGAGTTGATCGCAAAAGCCATCCACGAAGCAAGCACACGCGTAGGCAAACCATTTGTGACAGTCAACAGCTCTAATATTCCTTCCGAGCTGCTTGAATCAGAATTGTTTGGCCACACGCGAGGTGCCTTTACAGGAGCCGTGGCGGCCAAGAAGGGTTTGTTCGAGATTGCCGACGGCGGCTCGATTTTCCTGGATGAAATTGGAGATATTCCACCGGAAACTCAAGTGCGACTTTTGCGCGTCATTCAAGAGCGAGAATTCACGCCACTTGGTGACACAACTCCCCGTCGTGTCGATGTGCGGATCATTGCGGCCACAAACATCGAGCTGAAAGAAGCGGTAAAGCAGGGGACTTTTCGCGAAGATCTCTATTATCGGCTCGCCGTTGTGCCGATTGAGTTGCCGCCTTTGCGAGACCGGCGAGAAGATATTCTGACGCTGGCCCAGCATTTCATAAATAAGTACAACGAAGAAAACGGGCGGCAAGTGTCGGATCAGATAGCACCTGATGTGTTGGCTCTGTTGGAGGCTTATTCCTGGCCGGGAAATGTTCGTGAACTGGAGAACACCATAGAGCGCGCAGTTGTGATTGCTCCCAGTAACCAGGTGACGAGAGAATGCCTGCGGGGGGAGATTAGCGACCCACAATCGATTGCCGCGAGCTCGCACGAAGGCGCCAGCATGAATGCAGTGCAGGACATTGGCCGGGGGGTAAACTTCTATGACGAGGTCCGACGTTTTGAAATCGATCTCATCCGGCGCGCCCTGGTCCAGACAGGAGGGCACCAATCGCGCGCCGCGCGTCTGTTGGGGATGAATGCAACAACACTGAATTCGAAGATCAAGACTTACAACATCAGTCTGCGCCCCTAAGTGTGAAGAATGAGCGTAGGCCACAGATGAACACCGATACGCACGGATCAGAAATAACCAAAATGAAAAGCGCCAGGATAGAAGTAACGGCATCCTCTATTGCTACTTTTTTATCCGTGCATTTCCGTGTGCATCTGTGGCAGGTTTCTTATCGAAAATAGGAGGGGTGGGGTGAGAAGACGCGATCTTGATGGTTGTCCCATCGCCGGCGCGCTACAGATGCTCGGCGACAAATGGACTATGTTAATTCTTCGAGATCTCGCAACAGGACCGAGGCGCACGATGGAACTACATAGCAACCTCGATCCGATCAGCAGTCGTACTCTCGTCGGGCGCTTGCGCGATATGGAAAAAGACAAGCTGCTTGTCCGAATAAACTATGGCGGGAATCCTCCGCACATCGAGTATTCCCTTACGGAGCGCGGTTTCTTGCTTCTGCCGCTGCTCGATGCTTTGCGCGAAGCCGGGCAAGCTCTTGGATGCAACGAATGCAGGGATCGAAAAAGGCGGCGCGGCCAATACTGTGCAATCTGTCCTAATAATCTTGAGGCTCCTCAACCGAAACCCATTTCCCCGCCACTTCGATCGCCGCAGCGCGAGCGAGATGATTCGATTGTGTTGTTGTGATGGCCTCCTAATCTCCTGGAGCACCTAACTCCCTCTTATTCGGAATCATGTTGCCGTCAGCGGTAATGATGGCTTCGCGATCCACGGTAACGTGTTCGCCCTCCATAGTGATCTCTTCCCCGGTAGGCATAACGACGGGAAGGTGATCCAGGAACCTCTCCGAATCCAGCGCCGCCATGCAACCGGTTCCGGCGGCGGTAACAGCTTGGCGATAGACGGAATCTTGCACGTCGCCGCAGGCAAATACTCCGGGGATGTTGGTTGCGGTTGAGTGACCCGAAGTCTTAATGTATCCGACTTCGTCTGTTTCGATTTGTCCTCTGAATAATTCAGTGTTTGGCTTGTGGCCGATCGCGATGAAAACCCCTGCGCAGGGAAAGTCGCGCTGTTCGCCGGTTTTTACGTTAGTCAGCCGTACGCCGGTCACTCCGTCTTTTTGATTTCCTTGAATCTCGTCGACAGCCGTATCCCAGATGAATTCTAGTTTATCGTTGGCGAAGGCTTTATCCTGCATGATCTTCGACGCTCGCAGCTTGTCGCGACGGTGAACAACGTAAACGCGCGAGCCGTAACGCGTCAAAAACGTTGCTTCTTCCATCGCTGTGTCGCCACCACCAACCACGACCAATGGCTTGTTGCGGAATCCCGGCAGTGGGCCGTCGCAGGTCGCACAGGCCGACACCCCATGGCCACCCAGGCCATCCGGAATCTTGGCTTCACCCGGGATTCCCAGCCACTTCGCCGAAGCCCCTGATGCGATGATCAGAGTTTCCGTGGTGATTACCTGCTCCGTGGTATAAAGAGTGAACGGTCGTTGCTGGAGTTCCACTTTGGTGATCCACGCTTCAAGGAACTCTGTGCCGAAACGCTCGGCTTGCCTGCGAAATTCAGCCATCAAATCAGGTCCCTGAATGCCCTGAGAAAAGCCAGGATAGTTTTCCACGTCGGTCGTGATCATCAATTGCCCGCCTGGCGTCGTCTGCTTCTCAGCGTTCGGAGGGGCGTCAATCAGAAGTGGCTTCAGATTGGCACGCGCCGAATAAATGGCCGCGGTCAATCCGGCTGGTCCAGAACCAATGATTACAACCTCTTTGTGGAGCGTTTCTTTGGCCATTGAGCCTCGTTTGTTTAGATCGGGTGAAATTAAAATATTGCGACTAAGCGCACAACGGTATAGCCTTTTCGGTTGAGCGTATAGTATAACTACGGATACAAGAGTAGTCGAACCAAGGGCTTGCGGCCTTACTGATCCGAGCAGCCCGGCATACAGGAGAGTCTGGCAAAGCTTGAAAGCAGTCAGCAATCCGCAAACAATTCAAACAATAGCCGTGGTTGGGGCAGGAACGATGGGCCACGGTATAGCTCAGGTCGCTGCCGCCGCAGGTTACCGCGTCATCCTTCACGATGTGGATCGAGACACACTCGCTCAGGGGATCCGGGCAATTGAACGTAACCTCGCCAGGGGAATACAACTCGCCAAGTTCACGGAAGCAGATCGCGCGCAAACTCTCGAGTACATTCACGGCTCCACACATTTAGAGAAGATCTCGAGGGCCGAACTGATCATTGAAGCAGTCCCTGAAAGGTTGGAGTTGAAACAAGCCATACTTCGCGAAGCGGAATCGCTCAGCGACCAGTACTTTGTCTTCGCCTCCAATACGTCGTCACTTTCGATCAGCGAGATAGCAAAGGCTTCCGAGCGACCCGGACAAGTTGTGGGGATGCATTTCTTCAATCCGGTTCATGTAATGCGCTTGCTTGAAATCGTTGTGGGCAAGGCCACGAGTGCCGCTACCGTGGAAGTGGTGCGCGAGGTTGGCCGCCGCATGCGGAAAGAGCCAATCATTGTTAACGACGTGCCCGGGTTTGCCTCGAGCCGTCTGGGAGTGGCCCTGGGGCTGGAGGCAATGCGCATGCTCGAACAAGGCGTGGCCAGTGCGAGCGATATCGATAAAGCAATGGAACTCGGCTACAACCATCCGATGGGTCCGCTGAAGCTAACAGACCTCGTGGGCCTTGATGTTCGGCTTAATATCGCAGAGTATCTACACCGCGAGCTCGGTTCAGAGACATTTCGCCCGCCGGACGTCCTGCGACGATTAGTGGACGAGGGGAAGCTGGGCAAAAAGAGTGGCGAAGGTTTTTACACCTGGAAAGAAGGGAACGAAGATGCGCGGCTGGCGCGTTCTCCTTAAGAATGTAGTACGCTGTGTTGCACGATATGAGCACAACCTACAACAATGAAGAGCGGCGTTTTGCTTTACGAATGGCGCTACGCTTGCCGATTGTCATTTCTGGACGAGCGGAAGACGGCTCCGCCTGGAGCGAGCCCACCGAGACGGACGACATCTCAACTTCCGGCGCGCTTTTTCACCTCAATCAGAAAGTAAACCGCGGCGAGCGGCTATATCTGCGGGCCCACCATCCTGACGGCGCTCCGATCGAAGTGACCGCCATGGTTGTGCGGGTAGCGCCGGCAATCTATGGCACGGCCCGCATCGGAGTGCAAATTGCGGAACCCACGGAAAACTGGCTGCGACTCTTCGTCTCCTGGGTAGCAGACGAACAACCCACTTCGTCGGATCCAGAATCTCCCGCCTCGGAATAGTGGTTTGCTGAACTGTAAACTCGTCACGGCACGAGACGCCAGTTGTTCGTTGGTTGAGTAGGAATGGTCTTGTGACGCTCAACCCAGTCAATAATCAACTCTCGTATCTCCGTGCTCGATCGAGAAACAACGGGCGCATTTTTGTACATCGTGTAGCCGCCGCCACCGTTGACCCGGTAGTTATTGGTAGCAAGCTTCAGTTTTTGATTCGGATCTAATGGCTTGTCACGGAAGCGAAGATTTTGAATTCGTTGCCCAAAGGGTTTGCTGATATCGAGAACGTAAGTGACGCCCTCCGCGATATCAAAGTTGTACGCTGCTATTTTTTCATCTACCAGATCAGCAGCGGTCTTTCCTGGTTTATAAGCTCGAAAATATTTCGCCGAGTGCTCGAGCGCATCTTTCAGTTGCTGACCCGTAACTTCCAGAACGACCAGGGTGTTCTCATAAGTGTAAAGTCCGGCAATGTCACGCACTCTAACCGCCCCTTTGGCGATACGAGCATCCGGGTTAAAGCTTGCCACCATCGAAACATCTGCGCTGCCTGCTTCCAACTGCACACGTTGTATCAGATCAAGAATTGCAGTATCACGAAAGCGCGCATCCCTGGCGTTTAGTTCCTCTGCAGACTCACCGATCGCTCTGGATAGCCAGCTTTGTGTTTCGCTGTCGTAAGGTTCAGCAATCTTCAGCGCTTCCGGGTCCGCCTCGACCTTGTCATCTACGGGAATAGTGCGTGCGGATTTTGCGTAGACGTGCCAGCGGTCACCGTCTTGCTCCAGGTAAAAATCGGTGCGAGCCAGATGACGACCCCAATAGTTTGCCTGGGTCAGCATGACATTGTTGACATAAAGCGAGGGCACGTCTCGATGAGTATGGCCCATGAAAATCGCGTCCACGCCGGGAACCTGGACCGCGATTGCCACGGCCCTGTTCTCATTGGGCACTTGTCCGGGATTGATTTCCCCCGTGCGCAATTCTTCTTCCAGGCCCATGTGCATAGCGATCACAACAACGTCGGCACGCTCTTTCTCCCGCAAGACGGTAACCCACTTCCTGGCTTCGCTGACTGGTTCACGAAATTCCAGCCCGGCGTAGTTTTGCGCGTTTTCCCAGTTCGGAATGCCGGGAGTGGTCAGGCCGAGCACGCCGATGCGCACGCCGGAAACTTCTTTAACAATGTAAGGTGGGTAATGAGTCTTATCGGTCCCTTTGTCATACGTGTTAGCGGATAACCAGGGAAACTGCGCTTCACTACGGGCCTTCTCCAGTACCTGTAAGCCAAAGTTATATTCGTGATTTCCCACCGTCATTGAGTCGTAAGAGAGCGAGTTCATCGCCAGCATCATTGGGTCGGGAGGCTTGTTATTCTTTTGGTTGTGGTAATAGACGAGTGGCGTTCCCTGAATCGTATCTCCCGAATCGATAAGCACCAGGTTCTGATTCTCTTTCCGTGTGCGCTTAATCAACGTGGCGATTTTTGCGAGGCCGCGGTTGTCTGGCGTGTTTGTATAGTAATCAATAGGAGGGAGATTCCCATGCAGATCAGTCGTTCCAAGAATGGTTACGTGTACTCGCTTGGGCGGTATGCTCTGGCCAGTGACTACAAAACCGGTGATCGCGAAGATTGCCAGCGTTAGGGCGAGCGCGGTTGCGCAGGTAAGCAAAGACGGCTTTTTGCTCATTTTCATGTCATTGATTCGAGAAAACTTCAGCCGCCGTGGTCTCATTGATCCTTACCTCGTAAACCTTCCTAAACTTAGCTCGTATGAAACTGATCTTGTCGCGATTCTCAAAGTAGATTCGCCCGCGCTGCACGATCATTAAAGCCGGACCGGAAAGCTTCTGCGGATCAAATTCAGGTGCTGACATGGCCTGGGAAGTTAAATCCAGTCGCGCAAATCGTTCCAAATAGTAGCGAGCAACGGCAGGTGTCTCGTGCGTAATTGTTGCACCCCGTGATGCGTTGTCGCAGACAAACTTGATCGCCTCGCGCAAACCATCATCATAAAATTCATCGTGCGGGAAATAGTATCCGGCTCGCCCCGCGCCCAGAGCATTGGTATACAGCGCGTAGTGTGGACGGTTTGCATAGGCTGTCCAGGCGGGTAAGACGAGCACGATCAAGACGACAAGCGCGGAAACAATGACAGGGGCCTGAACTAGCACCCCAGGCCCCCTGGCTGCGAGCGGATCCCGCTCTGGGCCCTTGAAGAAAGAGGACAACAGACTGATCCCCGCGACGACTCCAACTGCTGCAAGCATATAAACGAATGGCATGAGCGCGAGCGTGTAACGCATCCACTCGGAATCTTGATCGCCATGAAGAGAAGGTAGAAATAGACGGGTGTGCCCCAGAAGGGCGAACTCGACATGTTGTTCTTGTAGAGCTGATCGCCGAAAAGATAACCGGTATGGACCAGCAGGCGCTCGCCCATATAAGCATGCAAGTATTCCCAAACCTGTGGCATCAGTGCGGCAGGGTTCGCGATGATGAAGGTGACCGGTATCAAGAGGTAAAACATCGCTGGTGTTTTGCCACCTGGCTCGCCGGGTTCTGCTTTGCGGACGTGAAACCAATGATGATAAAGAGCATTGAGGCCGAAGTAATGGGGGAAGTATTTAGAGGCCAGCATGAGTCCAAAAGAAATGGAGCTCAGAATATAATTCTTCCGCCGCACGGCGACGTCTTGGGGACTCGTCAGCTTTGCTCGCAGATAGAAATAGAAAGCAAAGAGCATGAAAAACACCAGCAAGGTGTCTTCCTTGCCGACGCGATTCATCGTGATCGCGTTGATTCCAAACGCCCAAAACCCAGCTGCTAATAATCCTGTCCAGCGATCGAAGAAAGCTGCACTCAGCAAGAAGAGCGGAATAACCGTCAAGGTGCCCACAATGACGTTGGGAAGCCGAAGTGCGGTTTCCTCGCTAATCGGCCAGCCACCCCGATTGTGCCAGGCGCCTGCCGCCTCCAGGGAGGCGAACATCAACGCTTTCATGATCATGGGGTGTTCGGCATTCGCCGTGATGTCCCCCCGGCTATACGCGCGCACGGCATCGACCTTGTTCATTTCGTCTTCCGCAAAGCCAATTGCGCCAAGCTTACTTACCCGCAAGCCAAAACCCAGAACAATGAATATCGCCAGCGTGCCCACGACAGTCCATTCCACTTTTGCGAGAAGACCGCCACGGACTACTGCCACTGCTGACTTTGGAGTTTTCGTTTCCCCAATCTCGACCGGCGGCGCCGGCATGCTCGGATTTATGTGACCTGCCAAGGACCTCAATCCCCTGCTGTTGAATGGCGGGATTATAGACGAAAGAATTCAGGATAGCTTATCGCCAACCTTTGGATCGGTGCGGTCACAAGCACAGATCCAATCCCAAAAGACGGCTCAAGCCCCGCTAATTTTACAGACTAAGGAAGGCGGACCCTATCCCCGCCTCAAGCTTGAAAGCCACTCAACTGCAAATCAATCTCTCAGGTTTAATAGGTCCTCTTTAAGTTTTCACAGTGTTGTGGTTGGTGGCGCCGCCCCAATTGATTTAAGGTATAGTCCACTGGTGAATGGTGAACCGATAAAGAAGTTGGTGGTCGCTCGTCTGTTCCCAAAACACTACACCGATGGACAATCTCATTCGCTCTAATATTCGCCAACGACCTGTTCGCACGCTTGTGAGCGTTGCAGGCGTTGCGCTCGGTGTCAGCCTGATCATGCTTTTTACAGGCCTCGCGCGTGGCATGTCGAATGATCTGAAGCGTCGAGGTTCAAACTTGCGCGCGGAAATAATTTTCACGCGTCCGGGTTCAATGCAGTTAACTTCCTCCACGGCGAATCTGAGTACGAGGTATGTCGAACTATTGAAGGCAATCGAAGGTGTTGAAGATGCATTGCCTGTGATCGTCCATGTAGTGCAGGGCAATCGCGGTTTTGGCCTGGAACGAATAGAAGGAGTCGACTGGGAACCCTTTTCCAGGATTAATGGCATCAAGCTGATCGCCGGCCAGGCGCCCCAGGGCATGGACGAGGTTGTGATCGACGAAACAAAAGCGCGCAACAACAAACTTGGCGTGGGTAGTGAAATAAAGGTTTTTGGAGACAGACCATATCGCGTTGTGGGCATTTACTCGCCTGAGTCGACGGCCCGCGTGAAGATGTCGCTTGCCGCTATGCAGGAAGCGCTCGAGGCGCGTGACAAAGCCACTTACATCATGGTCAAGTTACGCAATGGAAGCGATAAAACGGAGATTGCAAAACGAATAGCCCAGGCATTGCCCGGTAACAAAATTCAGTTTACCGAAGATGTTTTTGTCAGCCCGGAGCAGAGCATCCCTTATCTGGGCGTCTTCTTGCGCGTGCTGGTCGGGTTGGCAGCAGTAGTCAGCGCTTTGGTAGTTATGCTCGCAATGTACACAACAATCACGGAGAGGACTCGCGAGATTGGTATTCTGAAAGCGCTGGGAGCCTCACGCGGTTACATTATCGGCCTCATTGAAAAAGAGGCCATGCTGATCAGCGTCATTGGGCTAATCGCCGGTTTTATACTTTCATTTTTTGCGGGCTACTTGATTCACCGCTTTTATGGGTTGCTCTTCGAGTTCAGCTGGGAGTGGGCTCTAACTGCGGCGTCAATTGGTCTCGTGGGTGGAGCTGTGGGAGCGATCTATCCGGCAATTCGTGCTGCCAATCTGGATGCGGTGAGCGCGCTGGCTTATGAATGATCGCTCGTTGGTTCAGCTCGTTGGTTCAGTATTAGACCCCACCAGCCGGCAGTGTGGGAGCTTTTTCTGCCGCAATCTTGATTTCATCAGCGACTCGTTCTCCCTGATAAGCAGCGGCGCGTAGCGATAGTCCGCGTCGAACAATCAACGCAACGCCAATCGTTGTCCAAAAGATATCTCGTGCCTTGCGCACTATTGCCAGCGTTACCCCGCTTGCTCTCGCAAATCCTAACACCTTCGCAAGCGCGCCTGACCCATACTCATCCACTCCGGTGCGCAACGGCACAAATTTGAAGGCAACATTGATCACGCGGTTGACCGATTCCAGAATGAAGGCAGTGAGCAGCGTGGGCGCAACGGTTTCGCTGATAAAAAATAGCGTTACGTAGATTTCAGCAATGCCAGCCAGGTGAAAACAAGCCTCAAGCACGATTATCGCAAGGAAGCGCCTGCGATTTCTATCGTAGAATCCGTAGATGCGATCCTCCAAGGTTTGGGCGCGCGCGCTGGCTCTTCCCGTCCAGGCTCTTTCGCCGGCACGCTTATGCAACCAAATGAAAGCGCCACTTAAGAACTTCCAGCGGTTGCGAACAACCAGATAGCAGAGCGGCGCCACGACGATTATTGCTACCAGAGAAACCAACGCTGCATATCGCAGTGGTTTCGGCAGTGAGAAACTAAGTAATAGCGTCGTCATGCCTGAGAAAATAAAAAGCACGACCGAGAGACTGTAAAAGATATTCTCAATCGCCAGCGCCGACAGACCTGCCATCAGTGGCACCCGATGCCTCACAAACGCGGCTTTCGACGGCTCACTCACGGCCATGCCGGCGAGCGGTATGATGTTCCCGAGCGCATCACCCATTACTCGCGCCGCAAAGGCATCTCGAAAAGTAAGTCTATATGGCGGCTCAAAGCATTGGGTCCAGGCGAGCGAGCGAACAATCTGACGTACTGTGGAGAGTGCCAGCACAAGTAGGAAGCCGGCACCTAATCGCTGAATGCCGTCGGTGATTTGCGAAACGCCGGCATTTTTAACGGAGTAGGCAAAGAGCGCCAGCCCCAGAACTGCGAAAAGGACACCGATGGGTGCGAATTTTCTGGTCTTGCTGCCGCTGGTGGAGGATTTGGACATTCCGCTAGGAGATTGCTTCGGCGCCCAGTTTTGGATTCTGATCTGCGCCAGTATCATGCATCTGCTTCATTGTACCCGGCAAGCTGCATGCCCACTGCTTAAGTCGGCGACTCTTTGATTGGCCGAGCCCCTTTGAGCGGCATTGGTGTAGCCCGCGTTTAGCTGGCAGAAGCACAAAACCCAAGACTTGAGAGGCTGTTCCGAAAATGGCGGCGGTGTAGCGCATCTGAACAATCCACCCACTACCCCGTGGGTGGGATTCAAGACCACACTCCGCATTCTTTGTAGGCTGGACTTGAAACATCCACCCACTCCCTGTGGGTGGGATTTCTGAGTTTTCACACGGCCTCGGTAAGCACCCACCCGCTACGGTAGGGGCGACATGTTGTCCGACTGCTCTCAAGCGGGCTGCCCAGCTTTTGCCTTTAACTTTTCCGTTGATTATGATGCTAGATGTTCAAGTACAAATTCCTTACCGAATCTAAAACGAGGTCCGGGTCGAGCATCGGGCCCGCGTGCCAGAGGTGAAGATGAGTCCGAGTCAAATGACGATCGAACAAAAGGCCGGGCTTCCTTTGACAACGCTCTCGGAAGACGAGCAGATGTTTCGCGCCAGCGTGCGGGAATTCGCGGAGGGTGAACTGCGCCCGCGAGTCGAAGAAATGGATGAGCAGGCCAAACTCGACTCCGCGCTCATCAAGCAGTGTTTCGACCTCGGACTCATGGCCATTGAAACCCCGGAACAGTTTGGCGGCGCCGGCTCATCCTTTTTCAACTCGATTCTTGCGGTTGAAGAGCTTTCGCGGGTTGATGCCTCGGTTGGAGTATTCGTTGACGTACAAAACACCCTCGTCAATAACGCCCTGATTCGCTGGGGCACTCCGGAACAACAGCAAAAATATCTCGGGCAACTTGCTAAAGAGAGTGTGGGGGCCTACGCGCTGAGTGAGGCCGGTTCAGGCTCAGACGCCTTTGCCATGCAAACTCGCGCCGCGGATCAAGGCGACCACTATTTGATCAATGGACAGAAGCTCTGGATCACAAACGGGAATGAAGCCGAGATATTTATTCTGTTTGCCAACGCAAATCCGGAAGCGGGTTATCGCGGCATCACGGCATTTGTCGTCGAGAAGAGCTTCGGTGGTTTCTCTGTTGGCAAGAAGGAGAATAAGCTGGGAATTCGAGCATCTTCCACAACCGAGCTGATTCTGGAGGATTGCCGAGTTCCCAAAGAGAATGTGCTTGGCGAGGCGGGTAAAGGCTACAAAGTTTCGATTGAGACATTGAATGAAGGCCGCATTGGTATCGGCGCGCAGATGATCGGCATCGCTCGCGGCGCGCTGGAGGCGGCACTTTCCTATACCAGCGAGCGACAACAGTTTGGCAAGTCGATTAATCAGTTTCAAGGCGTCCAGTTTCAATTGGCCGAAATGGCGACGGAACTGGAGGCGGCGCGTTTAATGGTCTACAACGCGGCGCGGATGAAGGATGCCGGCTTGAATTTCGTCAAAGAGGCGGCGATGGGCAAACTTTACTCCTCGCGCGCAGCCGAACGAATCAGTTCCGTTGCGATCGAGCTCTATGGTGGCTATGGCTTTGTAAAGGATTACCCGGTCGAAAAATTCTGGCGTGATTCCAAGATTGGCGCCATTTACGAAGGTACTTCCAATATGCAGTTGCAGACGATCGCGAAATTGCTGATCGGAAAATGATGTCCACATCGAGAATCGACATTTTCAAACAGATACTGGAATCGGATCCCAGCAACAGCAGCGTGCTCTTCGGTCTCGCAAAAGAGTATGAGAAGGCCGGACTGAATGAAGCACTGATTGAAATACTTGATCGCTATCTTGCCAACTCTGACGACGAAGGAAACGCGTTTGGAATGTTGGCTTCTGCGTACGAGAAAACCGGCGACCGAGATAAAGCGCTCGAAGCTTACCGCCGAGGAATTGCGGCGGCACTGGCGCACGGTCACCCATCGATGGCTGAAGAATATCGTATGACACTCTCGAATGAGTACGGGATCGATTCGAAGTGAAGAGTGGCAAAGCTAATATGAAGTGCGTATGAAACCTGACACGAAGGTACTAAAACTGGTTAGAAAAACCGGGCCACTGACCGACCCTCATTCCGGCGCCCAACCATCAGCGACGGCAACCCAGCCAATCTCCAGGCCCAAGGCTGTGCCTCAAGATCCGGATCTGGCTGCAGTGGCGGCAGCAGCCGAACCGTTTTTGTCGCCTGCCACCACAACTGCCCAGCAAGTGCCTCAAGCAAAAGAGCAACATCAGCGTCCCAGACTCAGTCGCATGCAGATGATCGCGACCTATCGCACGATGTACCTCTCGCGGAAGCTTGACGACAAAGAGATTCAACTCAAGGGACAGAACAAAATCTTTTTCCAGATTAGCGGCGCCGGCCATGAAGCTGTGCAGGTGGCCGCTGGCATCGTTCTGAAAGCCGGTTATGACTGGTTCTACCCCTACTATCGCGATCGTACTCTTTGTCTGCAGTTGGGTATGACGCCACTTGAACAATTGCTTGCCGCCGTCGGGGCCGAGAAAGATCCAAACTCGCATGGCCGCCAAATGCCCTCGCACTGGGGGCATAAGAGACTCAACATCGTTTCGCAATCCTCTCCCACCGGAACACAACTGCTTCAGGCAGTTGGCTGCGCGGAAGCGGGATACCGTGTCAACTTAATTAAGGAGCTAAAGGACCGCGTGCAAAACTTTCACGCGGATGAAGTGGTTTACGCTTCGCTGGGTGATGGAACAAGCAGTGAAGGAGAGTGCTGGGAGGCTTTGAATACGGCCTGCAATCTGAAGCTGCCAGTGCTTTTCTTGCTGGAAGATAACGGCTATGCGATCAGCGTTCCAGTTGAAGTGCAAACTCCGGGAGGAGATGTTTCCAGGCTCGTGGAAAACTTTCCCAACCTTCTCGTAGAACGTTGTGACGGTACCGATGTTCTCGAATCATATGCCGCAATGAAGCGTGCAGTACTGTACTGTCGTGCGGGCCAGGGACCAGCGTTGGTCCACGCAAAGGTGATCCGTCCCTACTCCCATTCGCTCTCAGATGATGAGCGGCTCTATCGCCCAGATGAAGAGCGCAACGCTGATTCAGAGCGCGATCCGGTCAAGCGCTTAGGCACGTTGTTAATAGACGAGGGCATCATCAATCAGGAAGGTTTGCAGGGGCTCAAGGACAACATAGACAAGGAAGTTAATGAAGCTGCCGACCAGGCGCTCGCCTGCCCCCAACCGGCTCCTGATACCGCCAAGCTGTATGTTTTTTCCCCTGATGTCGATCCCGGTTCGCAGCAGTTTGATACCGAAGAAGCAGTCGAACTCTCGGGCAAGCCAGGGACCATGGTTGATCTGATCAATCGCTGCCTGCACACGGAGATGACCCGCGATCCGCGCATTGTCGTATTTGGCGAAGACGTTGCCGATGTTTCGCGCGACGATTATCTGGAAAAGGTCAAAGGCAAAGGCGGGGTGTTCAAAGTCACGGCAAACCTGCAGAAGAAGTTTGGCAGCGCCCGAGTCTTTAATTCACCTCTCGCCGAGGCCAACATCATCGGGCGCGCGATTGGCATGGCCACGCGCGGGTTGAAACCAGTCGTCGAGATTCAATTCTTTGATTATATCTGGCCTGCGATGCACCAGATTCGCAATGAGTTGGCGCTGCTGCGTTGGCGCTCAGGCAACGAATGGAAAGCGCCGCTCGTGATTCGCGTCCCCATCGGTGGGTACTTGAAAGGCGGTGCGGTTTATCACTCGCAGTCTGGCGTTTCCACTTTCACGCAGATTCCTGGATTGCGAGTGCTCTATCCTTCCAATGCCCTTGACGCGAATGGTCTATTGCGCACTGCGATTCGCTGCGACGATCCGGTACTGTTTCTCGAGCACAAACATCTCTACCGTCAGGCATACAACAAGTCGCAATACCCACCAGACGATTTCATGATCCCCTTCGCTAAAGCCAGGACCGTGCGCGAAGGCACGAACATGTCGATCATCACTTACGGCGCGCTTGTGCAACGCTCAGTTCTGGCAGCGAAGCAAGCTGAGCAACAGGGTATCAGTGTCGAGATTGTCGACCTTCGTAGCCTGGCTCCTTACGACTGGAATGCCATCGCTGCCACGGTCAAGAAAACCAACAGGGTTATCGTAGCTCACGAAGACTCGCTCTCCTTCGGTTACGGGGCCGAGATCGCAGCCCGCATTTCTGACGAGTTGTTTGAGGATCTCGATGCTCCGGTGCGCCGGGTCGCCGCACTGGACACCTTCGTCGCCTACGCTCCTCAGCTCGAACAGGCCATCCTCCCGCAGGTGGCGGACGTGACGAAGGCAATCCAGGAACTCCACGCGTACTAGCTACCACGAACTACGATCAGACGCGTACACCTGTATGCTTCGGTGTCACGTTTCTTTCCAGCGCTGCACGTTAAAGTTTCACACGCCGTTGTCTCCCACACCGAGGCGAAAGCTTTTCGTCAACAGTTTGACAAACTTTGGCATTGCTGAATAGTTTTTTCATGATCTTTCTGCGATACAGGAAGACCGCAATGAGCTGGATGGAAATTGGCATTAATTTTGCCAATGTATCATACGACTAGCCCTGCAACATCTTCCCCCGCGGTTTGAACCCCGTTTGAAGGCAGCTTGGTAGTCAGCAAGCCAAACGATAGCGATTAGTTAAAGGAGGGGAGTTCGCATGAGTAGAAAACTGATAACAGTTCTCGCGGGAGCGATACTAGTTCTTTCATCTGGCGCTCTCGCGTTGGGACAACAAACAACAACCACTACGGTCACGCAAACACCAACCAAAGTCACCAAGACGGTGCAGACTCCCGAGGGAACCTATACCGTCATTGAGTATCCAGTCGGCAAGGAAGTAAAGATCAACCTAAATCCGGTAACTCTAACCAAGTCGAAAGGTGTTGCAACAATCCTGAGGGATGACAGTGGAACGAGGATCGTTTTGAACCTATCAGACGTGCCCCCGGAAGTAACCGCGATTAATCTCTACGCGGTGGACGACTCGGGGATGGTGACTTCTCTTGGACCAGTAGCAATAGCCAACGGAGTTGGAACATTCACCGCCACAACGCCGCTCAGCAAATTCATGCTGGTCGCTTCGCCGGAAGAGAGTCTGACGACCTACGATCCAAACACGAAAATCTTCTTCCGCAGCGCGGTACCGGAAGGCTTCGCCGTAATTCCGCACACTACGAATCCGGTTGGTGAAAAGGTAGGAGCCAGCACGACCGCGGGCGCTACCGCTGCCACTAGTTATACGGTGCCGATGCTCAACATACCGGCATACAAGAAGGGCGATGACACCAAGATGAAGATCAATTTCAGCGGCGCTTTGACCGGCGCGCGTGCTAACGTCTTCATCACACCGCGCAAAGATGGACCAACGGAGGTGAGGCTGCGCTTTCACGAGTTGAAAGAAGCACCCTCAGGAAAAGTCTTCACGCTCTGGGCGGTTTCGCCAGACAATAACTTTGTGAAACTTGGGCAAGTCGCGAATGCGCCAGGACGCAACGAAGCTGAGATCAAGTCAGAAACCACCCTGAAAGATTTTGGCTTGTTAATAACAATGGAAGACGCAAGCGCGACCTTAGTGAATCCTCTCGGGCCGAGTATAGGCATCGTTGAAATCGTAAAATAAGGAGGTTTGGTGAGAAGCAAGCTGCCTGAACCGCATCAAACAGGCAGAGGCTAAGAAGGTCGCCGGATTGGGCGGCCTTCTTTTTTCTGCGCCGGCGGTAACTGTCATAGCCCAGTCAAAACGCAAAATGTGAGTAGGCAAAATAAAAGCCGTCAAGATCAGTCAACGGCTTAAAGAACTCAGGTTGTAAGAGATTGCGATTAAGGTTTCTCGGAGGCTTTCTTTTGCAGCATTTTCCACCCGCCGGGTAGTGCCGCTGCAGCTAGTAAAATCTTGATGATGTCGCCCGGGATTAGCTTAGCCACGCTGACTTGGAACGTAGCGAGTGGCGGCGTATGAGTGACTATCGCAAACCAGGACCAGCCAGCGAGGAGGATTATGGCGGAGCCGACAGTCATCGCAGCAACTGCGCTGAAGAAGCGCTTATCCCAACCGTGCTCCGCGAAAGCTCCCGTGATGAAAGCGGCGGCCGGAAAAGCTACCAGATAACCTCCCGTCGGGCCGAGGAGATGCGAAATGCCACCCGCACCCCCGTAGAAAAATGGTAACCCAATCGCGCCCTCCATTAGATAGATAATCATCGCCATGGCTCCCAGACGAGATCCCAGCAGGGCGCCGGTTAGGAGCACGGCGAAGGTTTGACCGGTAACCGGGACCGGCCCGATGGGAATTACAATCTGCGCGGCGAGCGCTGTAAGCAGGCTGAAGGCAAAGACCAGCGCAACAGATCGACTCCAATCCAGCGGTGCCAGCGCGGTGGCCATCAAGGTATCGGGTTTGGCGTATGAAGTGTACATAGTTACTATCCTAATCCGCAGCCATTCTTTCCGCACGACTCTCGGCAGCTTCAGTCTGCAAGGCACCGATTCGCATGCCATAGAAAGACCGCCAGATGAAGACCAGAGAAGCGACGAAGAAAAGCACTGCCAGAATATGACTAATTAATGGCCCATTCTCACCAAATCGTCCGCTGGGATCAGCAATTGATACCGCCAGCTCAACAGCCAGCAGGCCAAACAGCGTAGTAAACTTAATCACTGGATTCATCGCTACTGAAGAAGTGTCTTTGTAGGGATCGCCGACCGTATCGCCTACGACCGTCGCGTCATGAAGCGCTGTGCCTTTTTGCTTCAAGTCAACCTCTACAACCTTCTTTGCATTGTCCCAGGCGCCGCCGGCATTGGCCATGAAGATTGCCTGGTAAAGCCCGAAGATTGCAATCGAAATCAGGTAGCCGATGAAGAAAAAAGGTTCCACAAAAGCAAAGGCAAGAGTCGAGAAGAACACCGTCAGAAAAATATTGAACATGCCCTTCTGCGCATATTGGGTACAAATCTCGACAACTTTCTTGCTGTCTTCCACAGACGCTTTTTCAGACCCTTCCAGCCGGATGTTTGCCTTAATGAACTGCACCGCGCGATATGCTCCAGTGGTCACCGCTTGAATTGAGGCGCCGGTAAACCAGTAGATCACCGCGCCACCGGTAATTAATCCGAGCACAAACGGCGCATGAAGCAGGGACAAGTTTTGCGTGTTCGTGGTCAGTCCGTTCGTCAGGGTCATCATGATCGAAAAGATCATCGTGGTAGCCCCAACCACCGCCGTACCAATCAGCACCGGTTTCGCAGTTGCTTTGAACGTATTGCCCGCGCCGTCGTTTTCTTCGAGCAGGTGCTTAGCGCGCGCAAAGTTGACGTTCATGTTGAAGTCTCGTTTGACCTCGGTTTCAATATCAGGAATTTGTTCGATCAACGAAAGCTCGTAAACCGATTGCGCATTGTCAGTGACCGGCCCATAAGAGTCGACGGCGATTGTCACTGGACCCATACCCAGAAACCCAAAGGCCACCAAGCCAAATGCGAACACCGGTGCCGCGACCATTAACGGATCAAGGCCCATGGTACTGAAGTAGTAGGCAATCGACATGAGGATGACAATGCTGATCCCCAACCAGTAGGCCGAAAAGTTTCCGGCCACGAGACCCGACAGAATATTAAGTGAAGGGCCACCCTCCCTGGAGGAAGTAACCACTTCCTGCACGTGAGCCGACTCCGTCGAGGTAAAGATCTTGACTAGCTCCGGAATAATCGCGCCCGCCAGTGTTCCACAGGAAATGATCATCGAGAGTTTCCACCACAAGCTGGGGTCTCCACCGAGGGCCGGGATTGTCAACCGGGAAATAATGAAAGTCACGGCTACCGAAATGAGGGACGTGATCCAGACCAAAGACGTGAGTGGCGCCTCAAAATTCATCTTGTCAAGCTTGCTGAAGCGGGCCTTCGCGATCGCATCATTGATGAAGTAGGAAGCCGCACTCGCTACGATCATCATGATGCGCATGACAAAGATCCAGACGAGGAGCTGGACCTGTACCGTGGGATTGCGAACGCCCAGCAAAATGAAAGTGATTAAAGCAACGCCCGTAACTCCGTAGGTCTCAAAGCCGTCGGCGCTCGGACCAACCGAGTCGCCGGCGTTGTCGCCGGTGCAATCCGCAATCACTCCCGGGTTGCGCGCATCGTCCTCCTTGATCTTGAAGACGATCTTCATCAGGTCGGCACCGATATCGGCAATCTTTGTGAAGATGCCGCCGGCGATACGGAGCGCAGCCGCACCCAGCGATTCACCAATGGCGAAGCCGATGAAGCAGGGGCCCGCATAGTCACCGGGAATAAAAAGCAGGATGGAGAGCATGATCAGCAACTCCACGCTGATCAGCATCATGCCGATACTCATGCCGGCGCGAAGCGGAATCGCGTAGAGCTTAAAAGGTCTGCCTTCAAGGCTCGCGAATGCCGTGCGCGAGTTGGCAAAAGTATTAACGCGAATGCCAAACCAGGCGACGCCATAACTGCCCGCAATACCTACCAGACTGAACAAGAGAATAATAATGACGCGAAAGGGCTCCATCCCGGAGAGCACGCCGAAGTAAAGGACCAGGACGGCGCCGATAAAGATTTCGAGCAAAAGGATGAACTTGCCCTGCGTAATCAGGTAAGTCTTACAAGTTTCGTAAATAAGCTCCGAGATCTCGCGCATCGCACGGTGCACGGGCAGCTTCTTCAAGTTCACATACATGGCCAAACCGAAAAGCAGGCCCAGCATACAAACGACGATGCCGGCGAGCAGCAGGTTATGGCCGTTAATGCCGCCAAAGAAGGTGACCTCCGAAAGGTCGGGTAATACCAGATTGGCTTCCCCTCCGCGGTGCGATTGCGCCAAAACAGGCGACGCTCCAATGCTCGCAATAGCGAGGGTCACGGCCAGGCTCAATAGTGAACGGCCGGCGCTCGCAAGAGCTGCTAACTTACGATAACTGTTTAACTTGTGATTCATGATGTTTTAAGAAAAGCTGCGCAAATCGTCAGCAAGCTGATGATGAGACAGCGATAATTTCACTGCGTAACCAGTGGGCACAATCTTCGCTATCGTGTGACGCCCGAAAGGCGCGCCACGCATCTGTGCCGAGCAACCGGTCCTGCTGAAAAGGCGTATTATCTCGATTAGTGGGCAAACTGTCCAGAAGCCGCACTCAGAGCAATGCCAGCGGTGGCGCGCGTTACCCAGGCGAATCCGCTTCAGCAAAGTCAATCACTCGTTCCGGTCGTCTGCCCATCCCGAACCAGCGGCGTATGGAGTCCACGAGTATGACCACGGCGGCGGTCATGAGGATCGCGGTGAGGGCGGTATTGATATAACCCTGAACCGCAGTTTCAGGTTTTTGTGATAGCGGCCAGAAGATATCTGTAATGGATTCCCATCCGGCGACAAGGGTCGTGGTGGCGACAAAACTGAGTGGAACGATTGTCACCCAACTGTAACGGGCCTTCCCCGCATTGATGAGGATGGTGCTGGCAACGCACAGAGCCACGGCCGCGAGCAACTGGTTTGCAATGCCAAACATTGGCCAGATAGTTGAGATTGAACCGGACCAGATGAATGCAGCCCAGGCAATCACCACCAGTGCGGAAGTAATAGCGGCGCCAGGTTGCCAGTTCGGTTCCTCAAGTTTCTTATAGAAGCGCCCGCCAAATTCACCGACAAGGAAACGCGCGACGCGCGTGCCCGTATCGATCGTTGTCAGGATGAAGAGCGCTTCAAACATTATCGCGAAGTGGTACCAGTATTTCATCAGTCCACGTAGACCGGGAATGCCGTCGAAAATCTTCGCAATGCCGAGAGCAAGTGTGACCGCCCCGCCGGTGCGTCCGCGCAGGTTTTTCTCGCCTGATTCCTGTTCGAGTCGATCAATTTCCTGCGGTTGCAAATTGAAACCCGACGAAGTGTGTTGGTCCACCATGCGTGTGTAAGCGGCCTTTTGCGTTTCGGTCTTCTGGGCCGTGTTGATGGCAAAATAATCGCCGGGAAAGAGCGAGGTGGCGGCGATAAGCGCTACCACTCCGACAATGCCCTCCATCAACATGGAACCGTAACCGATCATGCGCGCGTCGGTTTCCTTCGCAATCATTTTCGGAGTCGTCCCGGAAGCTATCAGCGAGTGAAAACCGGATATTGCTCCACACGCGATCGTAATGAAGACAAAGGGATAGAGTTTCCCGGGAATGACCGGACCTCCGCCATGAGTAAAAGGAGTCAAAGCCGGCATGTTCAGGTTTGGGTGCACCAGAATTACGCCCAGAATCAGAACGGCCACGGTTCCGATCTTGAGATAGGAGGAAAGGTAGTCGCGCGGGCAGAGCAGCATCCAAACCGGAAGTACCGACGCAATAAACCCATAGCCCGCCATCAAGATTATGATGCTGTTGCGCGATAGCGTGAAGGTTTGCGCTAATGACGATTCAGCGATGAGTCCCCCGGCATAGACCGCTAGCAAAAGCCCCACGACCCCGATAACGCTGGCTTCCACAATGCGTCCCTTACGAAAGCGGTACATATAGAGACCCATGAAAAGCGCGAGCGGAATAGTGAAGCCAACGGTGAATGTACCCCAGGGCGATTCTGCCAATGCATTCACAACGACCAGACCGAGACCGGCGAGTGCGATTACGACGATAAAAAGAATAGCGATGCCGGCAACCAGACCAGACAGAGGGCTGATTTCGGTGCGCGCGATCTCAGCCAGCGATTTGCCGCGCCGCCGAATGCTTGCGACGAGGATCATAAAGTCGTGCACTGCGCCACCGATACAGACACCTATCACCAACCAGAGCAAGCCGGGTAAGAATCCAAACTGCGCAGCCAATACAGGTCCGATCAAAGGACCGGCGCCGGAAATTGCCGCAAAGTGATGGCCGAAGAGCACCCATTTGTTGGTTGGATAATAGTTGTGCCCGTCATACATCGTATGCGAAGGCACAGGTCGTGAATCGTCAAGCGTAAGAACCTTGGCGGCAATAAAGGCGGAGTAGTAGCGATAGAAGATCGCCATTACGCACAGCGCGCCAACAATGATTGGAAGAGCGTTCATATTTTTGACCCGATTGCTGTCAAGCCCCGGCACTATTAAAGTTGCTGCGACCAGTTTTTACGGCATTGCGCGGCAACAACGCGGAGGCATTGTATCAACTTATTCCTTAGTCGTGGTCTGCTGACCAGATGCAAAAAGCAATCCCACAGCGCTAAAGAGCGATCCCACTGCAATGCAGCTAAACGCAATGATAGTGCGCTTACCTTCAACGAAGCCGGTCATCATTTTCTCGTAGAGTTCGCTGAAGTTGGAGTCGTGCGGAATAGTGAAGAGGCCAATGGCAACCAGAAAAAACCCTAAACCCGCCAGCTTCAGCCCTCCCGGTGTCGTCCACGAACGTCCAAACTTGCGCCCCAACTCACTACGGGCGTAACCATAAGCCAGATAGATCGAAAGACCCAACATTAACCAGGCGATAAAGCGCCACCACGACGTAGGAGGCAAGTAATACATCAGGAAGACACAGGACACTGCACCGAGCATAGGTAAGGGCCAGGCTCCAAAGGGAACTTTGAAAGGCCGAGGACGCGCCGGATCCTTATAACGAAGAATGATAATCCCCACGCATACGAGCACAAATGCGAAGAGCGTTCCGATGTTCGTCAGATCAACCATCTCGTCAATGCTCATTACCGCCGCAAAGCCGCCGACAATCACGCCAGTTAGAATTGTGGTCACATGCGGTGTCTTGAATTTCGGATGTACTTTGGCAAAGACCGGCGGCAGCAAGCCATCCCGGGCCATTGAAAAGAAAATGCGCGGTTGGCCAAGTTGGAAGACGAGAAGCACTGCCGTGTGTGCTACTACGGAGCCGAAAGCCACAATGCCGCTGGCCCAGGTTGCCTGAGGCGCGACGTGCTCGAGAGCCATGGTCAGAGGCTCCGCCTGTTCCGTTGAGAGCCGCGTTACTAACTCATGGTAGGGAATCATGCCGGTAAATACCGCGGCGACTACCACGTAAAAGATTGTGCAGATCACCAACGATGCGATGATACCAATAGGCAAATCGCGAGCAGGGTTCTTCGTCTCTTCCGCTACAGTCGACACGGCATCAAAGCCAATGTAGGCAAAGAACACTACAGCGGCACCCGCCAGCGTCCCTCCCCATCCCTTCGGCTGAAAAGGATGCCAGTTCTTAGCCATAGTTGCCGGCGAGACAAAGTATAGAGCGACGACGATGAAGAAGAGCAACACGAGGATCTTGATGCCAACCATCACGGCATTGAATTCTGCTGACTCTTTGATGCCCCAAACCAGCACAATCGTGATCAAGGCCACGATGCCCAGCGCCAGCAAGTTGAAAACTATCGGGATCCCTAAAATGTGCGGAGCGCTCTCGATCAGCCCAGGTATCTTTCGAGCAGTACGAAAGTCAGTTGACAGCCATTGTGGAATGTCTATCCCGAGGCTGCCCATCAGCGAGCGAAAATAGTTGGCCCAGCTAATCGCTACTGCCACATTGCCGATCGCATACTCGAGAATCAGGTCCCATCCAATAATCCAGGCCACCAATTCGCCCAGGGTTGCGTAGGAATAAGTGTAGGCCGAACCTGATATTGGCACCATCGCTGCCATTTCCGCGTAACAGAGCGCCGTAAAGGCACAAACTGTCGCGGTTATGCCGAACGAGAGCATCAGCGATGGACCAGCGCCTGGCCGCGAAGCGTCGCCTGCAGCTGCAGTGCCGACGGTGGCAAAGATGCCTGCGCCGATGATTGCGCCGATGCCGAGCAGCGTCACGTTTAGCGGCCCGAGGGTCCGCTTCAGCGAGCGCGTCTCATCACCTAATGCCGCCAGAATGTCGTCGAGGTTCTTGGTGCGAAAGATTCCTTTGAGCAAGATGTTGCCTCCGAAAGGATTTAGCTAAGGTGTTACTTGCTGCTGCCCCTGGGCTGAAGGAATGCTTGCGGAGTTTGGCATGGAACGCCGAAGAAGGTAAAGAAAAAACAGGAGGATAAAAATGAGGAAACGACACCTCGTAACCTTGTTCCTGTTACTTCTTGTTGCTCTTTGTACCCGCCCCTATTTTCCTTTTGCTAATTTTGTTTTTTCACTTTTGCCTTGTTAGCATGACTGAGTTATAGGGGCGTCCCTCCCGTGGGCGGCCCCGGGTGGCGTAACATGGGCCCACGGCGGAACGCCTCTACAACGTTTGTGATCGCGGTCTTCATATGTATCCCTTCCGAAATATTCTCTTCCCGACAGATTTTACGCCGCACGCTCGCGCGGCCCTAAAGTATGCGTCGGCGTTTGCACATAGTGGTGGCGGCAGAGTGGTGCTATTCAGCGTGCAAAGCGCAAGAGTGCCGCGGAATCTCCTGACTGTGCCTGAACATATCCTCGA